>Ga0210396_10000038_pt1 | contig 296032 bp, 243 predicted proteins | sample IncBWH17OmetaG_FD_155466 | JGI IMG/M metagenome (GOLD analysis project Ga0210396, IMG submission 155466) | Forest soil microbial communities from Barre Woods Harvard Forest LTER site, Petersham, Massachusetts, United States - Inc-BW-H-17-O ... | reverse complement strand
GAAATGCCGGCCAACAAAACAGCTGAAGCCGTTGGTGCCTTCGCGCGCTTTCTCGTAGCCTTTGGGGCCGAGAACATAAACTGTGGCTTTACTGGATACTTCGGCCGGGGCGGCGCTTTCAGCGAGTGTGATCTGCTGGTCACGTGGCATGGAGGCGTCGTAGACCCGGGGAAGTTCATATTCCGGGGCGGCGGCGGTTGCGGGAATGAGCGCGGTGGTTGAAAACAAGCCGATCGACAGAGTACCCACGACAAAGACCTTCATCGAATTCAGAGACTTCATGTTCGCTCCTTTTTTCAAGAAGTTCATGTTTTCACAAACTTCATGTGTTCATAAACTTCGTGTCGCTCGTATTGAGCGGCTCAACATACCGCATGAGGCGGGGTCGGTGTCGTCATCCTTTTGGCTGATTTTTGCGGTGGAGAGAAAAATCATTCGTTTGGGGGAACGGTTATTGGCGCGAACCGTGCTCGCGCACGAGTAAATCAGGGGAGAAGGCCGAATTCCTTGCCGAGTTGCACCGCTTGCGTTCTCCGTCTCGCCCCGAGTTTATCGAAAACACGGCTGGAATGTGTCTTCACCGTGCTCTCGCTCACAAAAAGCTTCTCGGCGATTTCGCGGTTGCTGAGGCCTTGGGCGATTAGTTCAAGGATCTCAAGCTCACGGCGAGTGATATGGAGGTCCTCACGTTTTCTTTCGTCAGGGATGAACGGTCCCTCGGCAGGGACGGGGACCTCCCTCACAACAATTGTCTGGCGTTTTGCTGTCAGCTTGAGGCCAAGCCAGATGCCAAGACCGGCAAAGGTCGCGGCGATCAGTCCGCCATAGATTTCGATGGAATGTTCGACGACCAGGAACTGATACTCGGTCCACCGGAGCAGAGCAATCAAGATTCCACCGATCAACCCGTACATGAGGACGTGGCGCTTCATAAGTTGCAGGAGGATTTCGTTACCGAAATTATCGCACCCACGGTGGGGTTGGGGTAGGTCCTACTGCTTGCAGGGCAAGATCAACGCTTGACAGGCCTTGCGCGAGTCACGGGCAAGCAGGACGGAATTCTGCTTAGGTTAGCGCTTATGGGGCTTCGCCACTTCGTGTGGACATCACGGCACCGGCTCATTGGATAGCCGCCCTTGAGCGAGATGACGTTTGAAGTGAGAAGTGGTCTTTCGCCCCGCGGGGGCTCTATCGGCTTTCCGTTTTTACCCACGGCTTACGAGGCTGCGGAAAAAGTCGTTGGGGAAGCGAAGAGCTTACCTCAGGCGCTGAAGCGCCGACACATTGTCAACACTTAGCGGCCCGACTGAAGTCGGGCCCTACCCAAAACCTGCGTGAATCGGAGTTTTTCCGCATCCTCTTTACGCCGTGGGCTGCATTCTTACGCCGCTTCGCGGCTAACGACCTGGAGCTTTCATTCACCTTGTCGTCGAAATTCTGGTCCTCACGCGCTCACACTGACGAGTTCGTCGTCGCGGCTTCGTGGCAGGGTGCGGTGCTTTGCATCGGTGGGCGGACGGGGGCGTCCGCCCCTACGTGTTTCTAACGCCTGAACGCTCGCGGCTACATTTAACCAATCCGATGCTCCTTGGTAATCTGTCTTGCTTTCTGGCTGGGGCTTGATGTACAAAGCAGCCGAACGTGCCTTCTCACGAATGTTTGCTCTGAAGCCTGCCGACCAATTCGGACTGGCTATGGCCTCCTGCCCGCAAAAGCCGGGCGTCTTCCTCGTCAGTCACGCTTATGGAGGAACTTTATGACCATGCGGAAGCTCGTCTCGCTACTGGTTCTAACGCTGACTCTGACTACATTTGGCTTCGCCCAAAGCTCGGCCACTGGCGATCTGCATGTGACGGTGAAGGACTCGAAGAACAGTCTGGTGACGAACGCCACGGTGACGGCGCGAGATCCGGCGAGAGCGGTGGAGCGTCCCGGAACCGGGAATGGGCAGGGTGAGTACCGCATCGCGTTGTTGCCGCCGGGAACTTATCAGGTCACTGCGGAGGCTGCGGGATTCGCGAAAACCACGATTGAGAACGTGGTCATTACGGTTGGAGAAGTGGCGGATTTGCCAATCACGCTCGCGGTTGCGGGGACGCAGGAAGTGGTCAATGTGAGCTCGGCGGCGGAGTTGGTGGAGACGACGCGAACCTCTACCACGGACACGATTGGGCAGACGCGCATCGATAACCTTCCCATCAACGGCCGCAACTACATCAACTTCGCGCTGACGGATTCGCAGGTGCTGCTCGACAACGCTCCCAGCATCGGGGCAGCGCCCACGTCGGGGCTCAACATCAGCGGGCAGCGGGCGCGGTCGAACCTGGTGAACGTGGATGGCGCCAATGCGATAGACAACGCGACCAATGGCGTCCGCTCTACCGTTTCGCAGGAAGCGGTGCAGGAGTTCCAGATCATTACCAACAGTTACGCGGCGGAATATGGGCAAGCTTCCGGGGGCGTGATCAACATCATTACCCGCTCCGGAACCAATCAGTTCCACGGCGATGCCTACGGCTATTTGCGGAATCGATACATCCAGGCCACGAACCCGTTCAGCAATGTTCCGCAGCCGGCTTATACGCGAGTGCAGGCTGGGGCAGCGTTCGGTGGACCGATCAAGAAGGACAAGACCTATTATTACTTTGCCTACGAGATCACGCGGCGGCAGGAGACTGGCTTCTCGGTTATTGGGGAGAACAACTTTGGGCTGGTTCCGTTCGACGCCACTAACATCTTCGCTCCCGGGCTTGCACCTCCCGGTACCTTCAATATTCAGGTCACGCCTCAACAAGCTGCCTTTCTGGGCACGCCGGGATTGCCACCGGCGCTTCTGCAACAGTACGCGTTTCTGGCGGGGGGATCGTCTGCGATTGCTTTGAACGGTTCTTATCCGCAGTCGTTTGGGTTGCTGGCGCAACTTGGGGCGATTCCGATTCCGTCGAACGGAACCAGTCCGTTGACCCAGTTTCCCAGTTCGTGCAATCCCGGCAACACACTGTGCCACGGCTTGCCCTCGCAGTTTCAGACGCTGAATGCGCAAGTGGGCAACTTCCCGGTTTCCGAGGGCACGAGCCTCTATTCATTGCGAATCGACCACAACATCAATGCCAACAATCGGATCACGCTGCGGGCGAACGTCAGCCCCAGCACGGTGACCGGGATCGAGGTCAATGGTGAGAATCAGACATTCGGACAGAACTCATTCTCGAGGACTTCGCAGCAGACTTATCGTGATGTTGCTGGAGTTTTTCAGGATACCTGGACCATTGGCAACAACAAGGTCAATGAGTTTCGTTTCCAGTACGCGAGGCGTGGGTTGTCCTATTTCTACTCGGACGCGCCTGGAGGCTCCGATGTCGCGGTGAACATTCCCGGTTTTGCATACTTTGGGCGCGAACCGTATTCCTATATTCAGCGCGTCGAACAGCGGTACCAGTTCACCGACAATTTTTCGTGGACGCGCGGGCGGCACGGGATGAAGTTCGGCGTGGACTTCAACTATATTCCAACCACGGCGACGTTTACCGTGAACTACGGCGGCGTGTATGACATGGGGGCGCTCAGCGCTGCCCAGGTGATCCCCAGTTCAATTTTCAATTCTCTGCCGGCGAGCCTGCAGCAGGCCATTCCAGGGCTGTCTGGAGTGCAGGCCTACGGTTTGGGAGTTCCGCAGGATTTTATTCAGGGCATTGGAAATCCTAACGACTCGTTTTCGAACAAGCCGCTGGGAGTCTATTTCCAGGACTCGTGGCGAACGACGCCGAACCTGACGTTGAACCTGGGGGTGCGCTATGACATCGAGTTCCCGCCGCAGTTTGCGCCGCCGGATCCGCTGGCGCTGACTGCTTACAACGCGCTGGGACTGCAGAAGGGCATTCAAACCGATACCAACAACATTCAACCGCGCATCGGGATGGCCTGGGATCCGAAGGGGAATGGGAAGTCGGTTTTACGCGCGTCGTTCGGCATGTTCTACGATCACCCCCTGCTCGGACTTTATTTCCTTGGGGACGCTTCGGACGGCTCGAAGAGCGGGCAGTTGCTGTTCGCCGGCGGCGCTCCTTGCGGGACGAATGCGGCTACGGTCAGCCCACTGAATCTGAACGCGACCAACATTTTCCAGGGCATTCAAACTGTGCCCACTTGCATCCCTGCTCCCTTTACGACCAATCTTGGATACTTGCCCAATCAGCAGCAGTTCCAGGCGTTGAATTTTCCGCAATCGATTTTTATCAACCAGAATTACCTGAACCCGGCATCGCCTTTCCCGCTGGCGTTTCAACCGTTTGGCTATCCGATCGGCAAGGGTTTTGTGTATGCCTACTCCGAACAAACGAACCTGACTTTTGAGCAGGACCTTGGTGGCGGCTTCGCTTTGAGCCTGGCGTACAACTTCAACGGTGGGCGGCACCTGAACCGGCCTATCAACGCAAATACGGTGCGCGGAGATTTGCTGGTCAAGAACTGGCAGAATGCGGTGGCGTTCGCCAATGCCGCCCACATTTCCCCAACAAATCCGTTGTATCCATCCGGCCCGTTGCAGGTGCAGATTTGCCCTGGGGCGATCACCGGGACCCCGACGGGCGCGTTCGCCCCAGCGGCGATGTTGAATTTCTTCCGGCCGTCGGGATTGAATCCGTCGCTGGCCGGTGGACCTTGTCTGCAGGACGCGGTCCTTCTGGCCAATGCCGACGGATTGGGGCTTGGTCCCACTGGAGGAAAATGCGACAACACTCTGCCGTTCAATTCTGCCGGCGGCTGCGTGGTGGTTCCCTTCGGCGACATGGATGCCAACTATTCCAATGGCAACTCCAATTACAGCGGCTTCACCGCGAACCTGCGCAAGACCCTCAGTCATCACTACCAGTTTCTCGCCTCCTACACCTATTCGCATGCGATTGACGACTCGACTGACTTGCAATCTCCGCTGGCGCCGCAAGACTCTTATTATCCCCAACTGGAGCGGTCAAACTCGTTGTTTGACCAGCGGCACCGCTTCGTATTCAGCGGCGTGTACCAGTCGGGTAAGTTGAGCGGAGATGGCTTTGCCAGGAAATTTTTCAGCAATTGGACGTTTGCGCCGATCATATCGGTGGCGTCGGGACGTCCGTTCCTGATCATCACGGGCGACAACACGAACTTCCAATTCGCTCCCACCTCGGCACGCCCGAATGAGGTGACTGGTGCCGCCGCCGGAAATGGGTGCGGACCGCTGGTACCTTCCAAGTACTCTCCGACTGGGTTGTTCCAGGAGGCGTGCTTTACGGCAACCTCGAATACCACACTGCTTGCGCTCGATGGCGACCTTGCCCGCAACGCCGGAGTGCAACCCTGGACGCTGTTCAACGACTTTCGGTTCGCGCGCCGGGTTAACTTCAACGAGCGGATCAGCCTGGACCTGATCACGGACATGTTCAACCTGGTGAACAAATTCAACGTGGCGTCGGTGAATCAGCTGTGGACGAATGCGGGGCAGCCGACAGCGGCTTATGATCCGCGGCAGTTTCAGTTTGCCATGAAAGTGAATTGGTGAGAAAAGCAGCTGTTAGCACTTGGCACTTAGCAATTAGCCTTTGGCGTTTATCACTCAAGATTTGCCGCTAGTTCCTTGGTGTGGCTGAATGCTGACTGCTAAATGCCAAGTGCTAAATGCTGCTCTCCTGCTACACTCTTTTCATCCTTCGCGATTGCCGGGAGTCTCTCCTGAATGGCACAACCCACTGCTCCGAGTGCGCGGACGCGTCTGGTCCGCGAAGCTGATCGTGCGGTTTACGATCGGGCCGCTGCTTACCAAATTCTGGATGAAGGCTTTATTTGCCACGTGGGATTTGTGGCGGATGGGCAACCCTTTGTGATTCCGACCGGGTATGGCCGCGTGGGCGACAACCTTTACATCCACGGCTCGGCTGCGAGCCGCATGCTGCGACGGGTGGATGAGGGCGTCGCGGTCTGCGTCACGGTTACGCTGCTGGATGGATTGGTGCTGGCCCGCTCGATATTCAATCACTCGATGAATTATCGATCGGTCGTGATTCTGGGGACGGCGCGGGCGGTAAATGATCCAAAAGAGAAGCTGGAGGCTTTGCGGCTTTTGTCTGAGCACATTTTGCCCGGGCGATGGGTGGAATCGCGCCTGCCGAATGAGAGGGAACTTAAAGCGACGTTGGTCATGCGGTTGCCGATTGAGGAGTTCTCGGCGAAAGTGCGGCAAGGGCCACCTGTGGATGACGAAGAGGATTATGCGTTTCCGACCTGGGCGGGGGTGGTGCCGCTGACGATGGTGGCGGGCGAGCCGATTGATGACGCGCGGCTGATGCCCGGTTTAAAGGCACCAGAGTACGCGCGAACTTACACGCGAAAGCACTGACACCGACTTCTCTTAGCGTTTGGTAAAGCTGCTATTCTTCACTTAAGGGGTGGTTGGTAAAGATGAAGAATCTGAGCTCTGTCGAGAAATGCATCGCCCTCACTGTTGAGGATTGTGTGAAGTTTGTGGCGAAAAACGGCCAAACCCCGATCCGCCCAATCAGTGGGACTAATCCCTTCGAGAAATACAGAGGAGCTTTGAAGCGCTTTCGCAGACGGAAAGAAATCAATGCCTGGGTCGGCGAAATGCGTGACGAGGAGAAGCACCGAACGTAACAATGAACGGGGTACAAATGTTCTGCCCCGGATCTTTCTTCACGGAATTGATCCCTCTACTACGGCATCAGCAACAACTTTCCCGTCGTCGCGCGCCCCTCTAAGTCTCGATGTGCTTTTGCGGCATCGGCGAGCGGGTAGGTGTGTGCGATCCGCAGTTGCAGCTTACCTTCGGCGATCATTTTGAATACCGCGCTCGAGCGCGATTGCAGCTCCTCGGTCGAGGCGATGTACTGGTTCAGGGTTGGGCGAGTCAGGTAAAGTGAGCCCTTCTGCGAAAGTTGAATCGGATCGAAGGGCGGCACGGCTCCGCTGGATCCGCCGAACAGCACCATCATTCCGCGCGGCCGCAGCACGTTTAAGCCTTTCTCAAAGGTGGTCTTGCCCACTCCGTCGTAAACCACGTCTACGCCAACGCCGCCGGTAAGGCGCTTGGTCTCCACTTCGAAGTCCGTCCGCGTGTAGCGGATCACTTCGTCGGCGCCCGCTTCCTGCGCGAGCTTGGCCTTTTCTTCGGTCGAAGCCGTTGCGATCACGCGGGCTCCGATGTTGTGAGCCATCTGTACCAGCAAACGTCCCACGCCGCCCGCAGCCGCGTGCACAAGAGCCGTCTGGCCGCGCTTGAGGGGAAAGGTATCGTAAATCAAATAGTGCGCGGTCATGCCTTGCAGCATGGCGGCGGCCGCTTGTTGATCGCTTACTACCTGGGGAACGTGCACCAGCCGTTCGGCGGGAATGGCCGCGTACTCGGCATAGGAACCCAGGATGCTGGTCCAAGCTACGTGGTCTCCGGGTTTCACGGATTTCACATCAGGGCCGATCGCTGTGACCACGCCTGCGCCTTCTTGTCCGGGCACGAAGGGGAGAGCCACTTTGTATCGGCCCTCGCGCTGGTACACATCAATGAAGTTCACTCCCGAAGCTGCGATCTTGACCACGGCTTCATTCGGCTTGGGTTGCGGAACGGGGAGGTCCGCCAATTGCAAAACTTCTGGCCCACCGGTTTGCGTTATTAGGATGGCTTTCATGTTTGGGTTCGATTCTGATTGCGCCGTGGGAGATTCACGAGCCTTCCATCGGCAATGTCATTTCGAGGAGCGCAAACGACGAGGAATGACAACGGTCGCAGCAAGGAAACCGGGAAGGGATCAAAGACCGTCCCTACAAAAGACCATCCCATCACAGAATGGTTGCAGTGGCCGGGGTCGCTGAAGTAATATTCCCGCCTGTTCCCAAAGTAACTTGGACCAACCAAGTTGCAGATTGACCCATCAAAACTGGGATAGTAGCATTGAGTCTTCCATGAGAGCCAGGGGTTGATCGCGGTAAGTCATAGAGAAACATGAGGATTCGGAAACTCTATCTTCTGATCGCGCCTGTGTTTGCCCTGGTTTTGGGCAGCATTGCGTGTCAGACGGCACAGCGGCCGGCCACCCTGTTGCCTCCCGGAACTGCCACCGCGCCAAATTTGAGCGCAACTCCCGCCCCCGCTTCTCAGTCTAAGGCCGATACCAAGCCTGTCCCCACCGCGCCAATTCAAATGGAAGCTAAGACTGATCCGGTTGCTGAGTTGATTGCGCAGGTCGAGAAGGAATATCAAATCGGTCAGGACAACTACAAAGCGGGGCACCTCGAAGCGGCCAAAGAGAACTTCGATCGGGCTTTCAATTTGCTGCTGGGAAGCTCATTGGACGTTCGCACCGATCCGCGACTGCAGCAGGAATTTGACCGCGTTCTGGATGGCGTGAACGGCCTCGAACTGCAGGCATTACAACAAGGCGACGGCTTCACCGAGCAAAAGTCAGAACCAGCCCCGATCGATGAAGCGAACGAAGTGACCTACCCGGTGGACCCGAATCTCAAAGCCAAGGCCGAAGCTGAAATCAAGGATACGCATTCCGATCTGCCTCTAATGATGACGGATCCCGTAGCCGGCTACATCAGCTACTTCTCGAGTCGCGGACGTGGAACTCTCGAGCGCGCACTTGCCCGTAGCGGCCGTTATGACGACATGATCCGGAGGATCCTGAAGGAAGAAGGTGTTCCGCAGGACTTGATCTACCTGGCGCAGGCCGAATCTGGATTCCATCCGCTGGCCCTTTCTCGCGCCGGAGCTCGTGGGATGTGGCAATTCATGGCAAGCCGCGCCACCGGCTACGGGTTAGAACGCGACTGGTGGGTGGACGAGCGCCAGGATCCTGAAAAATCCACGCGAGCGGCTGCGCACCACCTCAAGGATCTCTACACCGAATTTGGCGATTGGTATTTGGCCATGGCCGCCTACAATTCTGGTCCGGGGACAGTCCAGAATGCGGTGAAGCGCACCGGCTACGCGGATTACTGGCAGCTCTACAAGCGAAACGTATTGCCCAAGGAAACACGAAATTACGTGCCCATTATCCTGGCCGTGACCATCATGGCCAAGAACCCGGGGCAGTACGGGTTGGACAAAGTAGTTACCGAGAAGCCGGTTCCGTATGACTCGGTAAAGATTGATTACCCGGTCGACCTCCGCCTGGTGGCGGAATGCGTCGACACTTCCGCGAGCACGATGCAGGACTTGAATCCAAGCCTGTTGCGCTTGACCACGCCCAAGGATCGCGAGTTCGAACTGCATTTGCCGGTTGGCACCAAGGATCGCTACCTCACCGCGATTACCGCCATTCCGCCGGACATGCGTGTGTGGTGGCGCTATCACAAAGTCGCGCCGGGCGATACTCTATCGTCGGTCGCACGCTCGTTTCACACTACCCCCCGGGCAATCGTGCAGGCGAATAACCTCGACGGAGATGAAAACCTGCGGGCGGAAAGTGAACTCATCATCCCGGTGGCCCCCGGTAAGCATCCATCCGACGAGTTGGCCAGCTACTCCCGCCGCGCAACCACCTACAAAGTTCGGAAGGGGGACACGGTTGAAACCGTGGCCGACAATTTCGGCGTGCCGCCAGCCATGGTCCGCCGCTGGAATCATTTGAAAGGCGACAGCGTACGGGGCCGGCGTGTTTTGTATATTCACTTGCCAGTGGCGCCGGACGCCGAACGCCAGCAGGCAGCTGCATCTAAGTCGAAACCCAAGAAGAAGTTACAGGCGGATGCTTCCAAGAGCGTGGTGCACCACAAGGTCCAGCCCGGCGAAACTCTCTATTCGATTGCCAAATCCCACAACGTTACGGTCGACGACTTAAAAGAAAACAACGGCAACCTCGCCAACTTGAGGCCCGGGATGGTATTGGTCATCGCCAATCCCAGTCGATAGTCTGCCTGCTTCCAACCCTGGGCTTTATCTAGATCTAACGCCGCATCTAAAGCGGAATATTCTTTTCGCGTGATCCCGGACAGAACTGGAAACAGAAACTCAACTTCGGTGTAATATGCATGGGCAGGAGACCGTCAACGAGGTTTTCGTCACAGCGATGCGAAAAACCACTGTGCTATAATCGCGGCCCGTTCAGTCTGTTAAAAAACTTTCGGTAGTCTTTTTAATTCTTGACGCATGCATTGCGGAGAAAATTCCAGGAGGAGATATGAACGTTCACGAAACCCTCTATCTACGAGATGACGAAATGGATGAGTTTGGCGACAGCGGCGCCTATGGCGAATCGCTGGAAGAAGATTACGAGGAAGAAGAGGAAGAAGAGGAAGCAGAACTGCCGGGTGTGACCGACTCCGAAGTTGGAGCGGAAGCGCCGATGCCCGCGCCGCCGGTGCCTGCGGGTGGCGGGGGTGGCGGCTCGTCCAAACCTGCCGCGAAAAAGGCTGCCCCTAAGAAGGCCGCTCCCAAGAAGGCCGCGAAGAAGAAAGCACCGAAGAAGGCAGCGAAGAAGAAACCGGCGCGCAAAGTTGCGAAGAAGAAAGCCGCCAAGAAAAAGCCGGCGAAGAAAGCGAAGAAGAAGGCTGGGAAAAAGTCGGCGCGCCGTCGTCGCTGAGTCTCAAGAAATGCAACTTGGTATCAAGCCGCAGCTGTTTTGCTGCGGCTTTCTTATTTAGCCGGTTTTAACTACTTCTTTCGTTGCACCGCCTCCAGACACCTTCCGTAAAGCTCGAGCAGATGATTGGCGTAGTCTTCCGGTTTTGAGGCGGCGCCTGAGCCCTGAAAGCCGACGCCCGACGAACTCGTTCGGCCGTAGCCAGTCGTCATCGCGACAAATTTCATCAGGTCGAGTGCGATGTCCTCATTCCGGCGTGAACCGGGCGTGCCGGCGGATGCTTCGTCCATGAATTCCTCCGTGGAAATACGAATGCTGGGTATTTCGTCGTCCATACTCACAAAGTGTGCCGCAGAAAAAATGATAGCAGAACGGGGAGAATCCAAGGGAAGGCGCGAGGTCCGAAAAATATCTCAGTTTGCTCTGGCGGGCTTTTCCGCGCCCCTGCGGCTATTTCTCAGCGCCCTCCGCGATTCAGGACTTTGCTTTCCCTGAAGTTTATCCAAATCCTAAAACGCAGACCGCTGAGAAGAGCCGCAGAGCGCGCGGAGATTGCGATCGCTCGCGAGAAACGGGACGAGCGCCCTACGCCGTTCGGGACACTTCGCTCATCAGCGCAAGGGGAATGTTTTCCGAGTCGCGAAAGCACTTCATCCCCGGATCACGATCATGCATTCTTGCACTTCACGTCATCAGCCACAAAGGACGCAAACGAACGAGAAGGCAGGAGGTCACGGAACTACCACTGGACTCTCTCGCCTCAACTCGCCAATGTGATCGGCGAGCCGTTAGGTCTCAATTCCCACGTAGCAAACCCGACCCACCAGGTAATTGCCTGCGTTTTTGTCTGCTTCGATGGGCATGATCTCGACCGGATACGCCTGGTTATGTGGACGCAAGACCAGGTTGTTCCCCGCTAATTCCACGTACTTCACGGTGGATGTGCCATCTTTGTTTACGGCGTACATGTTGGACTCGCCTTTACGATAAGGCTTGAGCGAGTTGTAATGGCGGTCGATGAGAACGGTGGCTCCCGGCAAAAGGCGGGGATACATGCTCATGCCATCGCGACCATCCACCTGAATTACAACGAAACGCTCCCAGTCGTCGCGGTGCCCTTCCATCTCGGGACGAATGCTGTGCAGGAAGCTCTTCTTGAACTTGAGAATTTCCTTCACATTCATGCTCATGATGAGAGGTTCGGTGGCAGCAATCGCGCCGTCGACCTGGAGAACGTTTTGAAACTCGTCCTCGCTCGGCGGCAGGATGCTGGCACGTTTGTTGACTTCGTTCGGGTCAAGCAGATCGAGCACGGAGAGGTGCTGCACTCTTAATACTTTGTCCATGCCCTCGAGACTGAGGCCCCGCTTGCGGTTGAGGAAATTGGAGATGTGGGCTTGCTTGAACCCGGTTTGTTCGGCCAGGCGCAAGCCTGTCAACCCTTCCTCTTCGATGCGGTGCCACAAAGTTTTGCGGAGATTTTCCTGCAGTACTTTGAATTTCATAACCGAGAGTATACCATTCTTTATAGCGGATCGCTATTAATAACCACAATCTAACATCTCAAAGGAAACAGCGTACCGCCGGCCCCCGACATTTCCGGAGAAGTTTTCCACAGCCAAAATGCCCGCTTTTACAATAGCATTCTGATATTGTCATTGTTATCAGCAAAATCTGTCAGAAAATAGTTCTTGACTTTGCAACCAACGAGAAGTTATAGATAACTAGTCTGTTATAACTACTCTGCTTATGGGAATGAATTTAATGACTTGCAACCTACAACCCGAAAATGAGGCAGGGGGCTTTGTCGAGTTCCGCCGTAAGGTGCGCTCGGCCGAAGTGCTCTCTGCCGCTATGGAACAACTCCTTCGGATACTGCAGTTTACCGGCAAAGTAAGTGTGGTCGTGCAGAACGGCCGCGTGTTGAAATCCGGATACGAGGAGGGTTACTTCCGCAAACCCCCGCTGACTTGATGAAGCGCAACTGCGACGAAGGGTTGGTTGGAAGCAATATACTCATAGCTAAATAAACTCTACAGGTTCTCCGTAAGAGAAACGGGCCCTGTGACCGAGCAATCGGCACAGGGCTTTTTTATTGGGGCGCGAGGCGTCAGCCTGTCGCCTGGAGTTCGATTACGAGTTCAATGCCACGGAGGCAATCATGGAATTCGAAGGTTTGGAAATCGTCCGGATGGAACTTAAGTATTGCGAAAGATGCGGAGGCTTGTGGATGCGCACTTGGGGAACGGAAGACGTGTATTGCCCAACGTGTGCGGTGCAAATGTCGGATCTCCCCGAGGTCCGCAGGCGAAGGACGCCGCTTTTACTGGTGAATGACCGAGTCGAGATCAAGAGCCAGTGCGAGGAGTGGTCGGCGTTTTTCGGCGAAGGGGGGAACGCATGAGCAGCACCGTGATCGCTCTGCTGAATGCATGTGCTGAAACGCCGGAGATGCCGCCATTCCTTCCGTTCGATGACGCTTTGACGGATGGGAACGAACACTCCGCTGAACAAGTTGAGTGCACGTCCGCTGATCTGGCGGAGCCCGGGCAGGAACCAGGGCTTGAAGGTCCGACGCCTGATATGGAAGAAACCGCGATCTCCGAGGACACTCCTGGAAGAGACCCCGATCTCTGGTTGTACCGGCAGCGGACCGTTGCCTTGCTGGGGCGCTATCTGCGGCTTTCGATCGAAGTGGGTCGGACGCCATCCCTTCTGGGACGGGAGTTTTTTCGGACCCGAGTCACGTCGTATGGGTCTTCTACTTTCGAAGACTCGGTTATTTTCGTACACGACGTCGAACGCAGCCTGGAAGAATTGAACGAGTTCGAGAAGAAACTCATCGGGAAAATCGTGCTTCAGCAGTTCTCGAAGGAAGAAGCTGGGCGAATCCTGGGCTGTGGGTATCGAACCGTGGAGCGTCTTTTTCCGGAAACACTGGACAGGGTCAGTGAGATTCTGCTGAGAAGAGGGATTTTGACGGGTCTACCCAGCTCAAAACACGAAGTGCCGAAAAGTTGTCAAGGGGGTAAAAACGGTCCTTTTCTCGCAACTGACTGAATACAATCCAAATATATTTTTCAAAATTTGGCGGGTTTACCCCCCTGAATCTGATACTCTTAATTTAGATCATAAAGATTTGCCAAGAGGGCGCGCTGACCACAGCGCGCCCTAACTTTTTGGGACGGGATTGCGGGTAGGGTCAGGCGGGCCAAGTCAGGGAACCATGAAAAAAGCCAAGAAAAGCAAGCGACGCAAGAGCCCAAAGAAAGCTTCAACCGCACAAAAGAAGGTGCTCAAGCAGGTCGATTTGGCCGTCGTCCGCGGGCAGATCACGAATCTGGTGGGCAACAGCGCGGTAGAAATGGTTCAGATTACGATGGACGAAGTGAAGAAGGGCCACTACCTGGCGATGAAATACTTGTTTGAAATGATCGGACTGTGCCCGGCGACGGCTCCCGAAGATCCGCTGCCAGAAGACTCGTTAGCGAAAACTCTTCTGCGGCGGTTAAAGCTTCCCGAGGAGACGGATACGGGTACTGAAGTTACGCAAGAGTGTTCCGCGGACCCGGTACAGCAAGAGTGTGATGCCATAAAATGAAAGTCAGTGACTGGGCTAAGGTTGCGCAGAGTTGCTCGTTGGCCGCTGGCCGTTGGTCGAAGGCCTTTGAAAATCGGGGCAACACGCAATCCCTGGCGCCACACAAGAACATGCTACACAGGACTTTCATGATGGATATGAGTTGGGTGACCGGTCGGATTGCGGTCGGGGGTGGAATCTGGACAGCAGAGAACATGATCCAGGTGGCGCGCTCCGGAGTAACTCACATCATCGACATGCAAATTGAATTCGACGACACACCGCTGGCTGTGCCGCACGGTATTCGGGTGTTGTGGAATCCGATTGACGATGACTTCCAGCCGAAATCCCCGGACGTGTTCCAGCAGGGTGTGGATTTTGCGCTGGAGGCCCTGGACGAGGAGGGAACCAAGCTTTTCGTCCATTGCGCCGCAGGAGTGCACCGGGCGCCGATGATGACACTGGCGATCTTATGTTCGCTGGGATGGAAAGTGGCTGAGGCCTTGCAGTTGATTGAAGCTCGACGTCCTGTGGTGGACTTCGCGGATGTGTACGTGAATAGCGTAAAAAGGTTTTTGCATGAGCCGGTGAGGGCCACGAAGTAGGGAAGGGCCTCAGCTCTTTTGGGTTCTTGATTCTTAGTTCGACTCCAAGAAAATCTCAGCGTATTTGGCCTTGCGACATGCCAGGTGGGCGCTGAAGTGTGAACAGTCGCGGAAATCTTCAGATGTACTAAGCAACGGAGGAGTTATGTTCGACGCGCGCCGCCCTTTGGGGTGGCTTTTTCTTTTGCTGCCGGCGATGGTGGCATCGGCGGTGTCTGCTCAAACACTTCCCACGACGACGATCAACGAGGTTCATTACAGAAGCCTCGGTCCTGCGATTGCACGGGTGACGAATCCGGCAAGCGTTTCTGCTCAGCAACGCGGAATCGACAACGGTTTGCTCGGAGCCGTGCGACACATTAAAGAACCGCCTCCACGAACTGCCGCCGACTGCGAGAACGCCGCCCTCACACTCTTGGACGACACTACGGGCCCAGCGTGGACTGGCGAGAATGACGTTTGGAATGACTTTTTGCCGGGAGATGCTCTGGACATTTTCCCGGGCGACGGGCTAAGCATAGCGGTTCCGTCCCGGGGAGCGATGTTTCCTGCCATCGTGAACGAAGTTGAAATTACTGCGAAAAACCTCGCAGGCGAGCACCTCAGTTACAAGATCAAGTTTGCGAACGACGCGGCAAAAGCTTTGGCATTTGAATTCGAAACTACAAAAGCCACAACTTCTCTGTTTGTGACTGAGCTTACCGATGTCCAGGTCGGCACAACCTATCTGCCTGATTTGACGGCGGCGGCGATCACGGCAGCGTCTTCGACTACGGTCACCGTAGATGCCGGTATAGCGCCGGTGAGCGGCGGCGGAATTGAGGTGCGATGGAGCGATGCGGGATGGGGCCCGGGGAATGACCGCAACCTCGTGGGACGATTCTCGACACAAACTTTTACTATTCCACGACTGTCTCGGGTGCAGGACTGCTATCTTCAACAATACGACGGCTCGGTACCACCAAAATATTCCCGATACACGGCAGCTCTCCACGTGGATTATCCGCTTTAGCGAACCGCGCGCGTGAGGCAATGCTGACATTCCCATTTTGGTTGGTTGCGCCAATATATGAACCCCTCGACGTTGCCACGGGCTGATGGGCATGAGAATCTTTCGGTATGGCCCACTCTGAAAAGCCCGGGCACGATTCCCACCGAGAATTGACATGGTTCCACACCAATTTTTTCATGGGGTGGGGTTGCAGCCAGTGCCGCTGGGTGGATCAGATCCCGCGTAAGCCGCCTTCTCGTCAAGATCCATCTGAAGAAGCAAAGGAAGCGTTTGCCAAGCACGAATGTAGTGCCTTTTCTCGACGCTAACGCCTGATTTCAGAGGTATTAGAAACACGTAACTGCGTGCGTTTCAGTTCTTGCGCGTGTCGGACGCGGTGCCGAACCCTGCGTACTTCCATGCGAAAACCTCAAACTCAAGGAGAATGCCTTGTCAAATCTGAACGATCGACGCAATTCAGTGTCCCTGAAAGAACACTTGCTCGCCCTGCTCGCCATCGAGAGCGAAATGGCGACCCAACGCAAGGCTTTCGTAGACCTCCGCTTTGAGTTGGCCGAAAGAGCATTGCAGCTCGACCATGTTGAGATGCTTCGACGGTTGGATCTGTTGAATCACGCCCATGAAGATGCCCGCCAGAAAGAAGCGAGTTTCGTCGGCCGCGAAGTCTATGAGAGTCAAGTAAAGGATCACAACAAGTGGCGAGACGAGGTCAATTCTGCACTATCCAATCGGCAGGGAAAAGCATCGGTGACGTCGGGTCTGGCGGGCGCGGTTGGGGGACTGGCCCTGAGCGCCCTGTTCGCGATGATTATGTATCTAGCGAAAGCGGTATTGAGCGGCTTTCCGAAATAGACCAACTCCAAACTGTTCCTTCTGCCACCTTTTCGTTCCAACAAATCCAACTCGTCATTGGAATTCAGGAGATAAGCAATGGATTTTCTAGCCACACTCTTGCAGACAATCGCCTTCGTCCCCGCCCTGGTGAACCGGATCGAAAGCTTATTCAGCCACCGGTCGGGAGCAGAGAAGAAAGATGCTGCCTTGTCCTTTCTTCAGACGGCATTATCGATGAGCGGGGCAGTTGCTAATCGACAGATTGTTGATCCGGAGAAATTCAAAAACGGAATAGGGAAGGTCGTCGACGGCGCGGTCGAGTGTTTGAACGCTTCCGTCTGGGCGAAGGCTAAGTAGAAGCTGCCAGCCACAATCGCGCTGAGCGTAACATTTTGCGGTTATCCGACCTCTTCGCTCCAATTCTCAAGACTCTTCTTTACAAAGGCCATGAACTGGTCCGCAACCGCGCCGTCGATCAGACGATGGTCGTAGCCCAGCGTCAAGTGAACGACGGAGCGAATGGCGATGGAGTCATTGCCGTCGTTGTCAGTCACCACAAGAGGAACTTTGGTGATCCCGCCTACGCCCAGAATCGCGGAATTCGGCTGGTTGATGATGGGCAGGCCAAAGACTGCGCCAAACTGTCCCGGGTTCGTCACCGTGAAGGTTGAACCCTCCACTTCGTCGGGCTTCAGTTTCTTCGAGCGTGCTCGCTCACCCAGGTCCGAGATCCCGCGTTGCAGCCCGAGGAAATTCAGCTCGTCAGCATTCTTCAGCACGGGGACAATAAGTCCCCAGTCGAGAGCCACCGCAATCCCGACGTTCACGTGGCGGTGATATCGGATGTTTTCGCCTTCGATTGACGCATTGACGATAGGGAACTGCTGGAGCGCGATAATCACGGCGCGGACGAAGAAGGGCATAAATGTAAGCCGCGCCCCGTGCCGCTGCTCGAAGGCGGACTTGGTTTTGTTCCGCAGCTGCACGATGCGAGTAATGTCCACTTCGAACATGGCATGGACGTGAGCACTGGTGCGGCGGGATTCGATCATCCGCTGCGCAATGATCTTGCGCATCTGCGTCATCGGCACCAGATCTCCTGGGATTGTCGCCGCTGCAGGCACCGCCGGCCTTGGCGAAGGCGCGGACGAAGAAGCCGCAGCCGTGCTCGATCGAGCAGGAACCGCAGGAGCGCTCGCCCCCGTCCCTTCCGGCCTCTCCAGAAATGCCGTGATGTCCTGTTTAGTAATGCGGCCGCCCATGCCCGTCCCAGGTACCTGCGATAGATTCACATTGTGCTCACGAGCGATCTTGCGGACCAGGGGCGAAGACCGGGCATGATCGTCTTCTTCCTCGCGCTCGGTAATGGGCTGCTCAGCTGGAGCGGCGGGCGAAGGTGCAGCTGCTTGTGTCTTCACTGGCGGCGCGGGTGCGGCCTCCGCAGGAGCAGAGGTCGGAGCTGCCGCTTCGCCGTCCCCAGCAATCGTTCCCACCACGGTATTGACCTGCACGGTGTTCCCCTCGACCACTTTGATGTCCTGCAGAATACCTGTGGCGGGCGCAGGGATCTCGGCGTCCACCTTGTCAGTAGAGATCTCGAACAGCGGCTCATCGCGCTGCACCTTGTCGCCAGGCTTCTTCAGCCACTTGGTAATGGTTCCCTCGAAAATAGACTCCCCCATCTGAGGCATAACAATATCGGTAGGCATAATTTCCTTCCCCGCGGTCCCAGCGGCAGTTCTCGGGCTGGGCGCAATCTTTTATTATATCGAACGATACATTTTGGCTCTGCTCACGGCTTGGCTTCGTCCTTTTCCGATCCCGCAGGCAGAGGACCAACCCCAAACGACTTTTTCCAGTAGTCCTGCACGCCCGGTGGCAGTTTTTGTATGCGCGAAAGGAATGCCGTGACTTTCCAAATATCCTGGTCGCTCAGAGCTTTACTCCACGCCGGCATGCCGGTATAACGAATTCCCGTGCGGACAGCGTAGTAGATATGCCACTCCGGGTCGTCCAGCGGATCGAGGATCAGCTGCGGCACCGGCGGATAGAATGACTTCTCCAGCGGGCTCGGCTTATTGTCGAGCGTACCGTGGCACATGGAGCAATTCATGGTGTAGATCTTCATCCCGTCGATCAAGTTCTCGTCGGTCGGTGGAATCGGGCTGCTGACTCGCGGTGCGTGCCGCTCCATGGAAGCGTCCAGTGCGCTCATGGCAATACGGCGTTCAAGCCGAGCGGGAGTTGCATCCGCATTGGTTGGCACCAGGCCCAGAGTCGCCACCGCCAGCCCAACCAGACTGAGCACCAACAGCGTGACAACGATTCCAAGAACGAAATTGCGCATTTCCCCTCCTAATTCTTTTCCGATCACATCATGCAGAGTAATCTAGCGCGATCTCTAAGGTGTCAGCAGATGGTAAAACAAATTTGTAATTAATACGCCTTCAACCGGCGCACCTCCCGCACTACATCGCTCAACTTGGGCAGGAAATATTCCTCTTGAGGGGGCGAAAACGGCACCGGAGAATCCTGCGCAGTAATGCGAACGATAGGGCCATCCAGATCGTCGAACGCCTCTTCATTGATGATCGCCGCGATTTCGCCTGCAATGCCGCCGGTGCGCACGTCCTCGTGCAACAAGATCACTTTATTCGTTTTGCGTACCGTCTGGGCAATCGCTTCGCGGTCGAGTGGCGAAAGCGTGCGGAGGTCGACCACTTCCAATTCTGTTCCCTCTTTCGCCAGGATCTCTGCGGCCTCGAGCGCAACATGCACCATCGCGGCATAAGTAATCACGCTCACGTCGCGACCCTCGCGGGCAACTCGCGCTCTTCCCAGCGGCACGACGTAATCTTCGACGGGAACTTCTTCTTTGATTCGCCGATAAAGGTACTTGTGCTCGAAGAAAATTACCGGATTGTTGTCGCGAATCGCAGCCTTGATGAGACCCTTCGCGTCATACGTACTTGCGGGACAAACCACTTTCAGCCCCGGCGCGTGCACAAACCACGCCTCCGGATTCTGGGAGTGAAAGGGACCGCCGTGGACGTTCCCGCCGCTCGGCCCTCGAATCACCAGCGGTGCAGGCGCGCCCCAACGGTAGTGGGCCTTGGCCACCATGTTTACGATTTGGTTGAAAGCGCAACCGATGAAGTCCATGAACTGAAACTCAGCCACGGGACGCATGCCGGTAAGCGACGCGCCAAAGGCCGCGCCCACGATCGCGGATTCCGCAATGGGTGTATCAACTACGCGTTCGGGTCCGAAGCGATCGATGAAGCCGTCCGTCACTTTAAACGCCCCGCCATAGATGCCAATGTCCTCGCCAATGCAAAAGACGCTGGGATCCCGCTCCATTTCCTCCCAGATTCCCTGGCGGATAGCTTCGAGATAGGTAAGTTGAGGCATAGAGTGCTGCCTTCTTAGCGCCGCGATCTAGGCCAATCGCCAAGATTACAAAACGTACAATATGTGATATAGTGCATTTTGTACGTGTTGTAACTTGGGGTGACTCTCATGTCTGCTAAATTGACAGCCAGTGCGGCACGGCAAAACTTCTCTGACATTCTAAACCGAGCCGCGTATGGCGGCGAACGCGTCATCGTGCACCGCGGCAAAAAGCCGGTTGCGGCTGTGGTACCTATCGAGGACTTCGAGATGCTCGAACAAATCGAGGATCGGGTCGATCTGGAGGAAGTTCGGAAACGCCTGAAGGAGCCCAACATTCCTTGGTCGAAGATTAAGAAAGAGCTAGGGCTATAGGTTACGCTTCGGTCATGCGCTACACGCTGGAGTTCACGGCTTCGGCTGCACGAGAATTTCGAGCGCTCGACCGGAAGACGCAAAGGCGGATTTCTACCAAGGTGTCGGAGTTTGGCCAATGATCCGCTTCCCGCGGGAGTGCGAAAGTTTCAAGGAGCAGAGGACCATTGGCGAATACGAGTGGGCGACTACCGCGTCATTTATCGCGTGGAGAAGTGCAGAGTGGTAATCGTGATCGTAAAAATTGGACATCGGCGGGAAGTATACCGTTAGTCCATTTGTGAGTTTCAGAGGCTACTTCAAATGAACTGCCGCTTCCCCCTGCTTCATGGCTGACGACCTGCCCGTTTTGACCTGCGGTACTCCGTACTTCGGCTTGATCTGGTGGCAACTCGGATCGCAGTAAACCCCGCCTGCTGCTGACTCCGGCTCCGGCATCGGCGAGGCTACTGCGAAGTCGCGATCAGCTTCAAGCTCGCGCTCTACATCGGCGATCAGTTTTTCATTTTCCTGCGGCGTGACCCATTTCTTGCCCAATAAATATTTTTCAAAGCGCGCAATCGGGTCGCGCTTGCGCCAATATTCGAACAGCGGCTTGGGGACATACTCCGCCGCATCGTGGATGGCATGGCCCTTCATGCGCATCATCTTGGCCTCGATAAGCGTAGGGCCTTCGCCACGCCGCGCGCGTTCGCAGGCCTCATGGGCCGCGTCGTAGATCTGACAAGCGTCGGTGCCATCAACGATCACTCCGGGGATTCCATAGGCGATAGCGCGCTCGGCAAGGTCCTTCACTCGGAATTGCATGTCCGCCGGCGTGGAGTATCCCCAAAGATTATTTTCGACGAAGAGCACCAAGCCGAGATCCTGAACCGCGGCGAAGTTCAGGCCTTCGTAAGTAACGCCCGTCGACTGGCCGCCATCTCCAATGTAAGTCATAACGGCGATGTTGCGGCCCTGCAAACGCGCGCCCAGAGCCACACCTGCTAGCACGGGAATGAGGTCGCCCAAGGTAGAAATGGGCGCAACTACATTGCGCCTTTCGATGTCTCCGAAGTGTGACGATGCATCGCGTCCCTTGGTCGGAGAACCCGCTTTGGCCATGTACTGCATCATGATGTCGCGGGCTGAGAAGCCGCGGACCAGCAGCGATCCCTGATTACGGATCATGGGGCCGAGCCAGTCATCCTTATGTAGTGCATAAGCGGAAGCGCAGGAGCAAGCTTCCTGCCCGAGACCGAAATAAACCCCGCCCACCACTTTGCCCTGCTTGTACAGGTTCTCCAGCGCGGTCTCCATTTTTCGATTCAGGAGCATCCATCGATAAATCTCGATGCATTGTTTCTTGTCGAGATACTTCGATTCGCGGATGGGCCGAACCGGCGCGTTCAGATCGCCCGTAACTTCGTAGCGAATTTCATCGCCTTTGCGGACTTGACGAATGCTGAAGCTGGGCTTTTCGAGCCGGTAGTCGAGGATAGTGTAGGTGCGGAGGCTCGGATCGGAGGCTTTAGACTTGGCCTCGCCCGCACCGTTGTGCCGGCGGTTGCCGTTCAAATTGTGCCTGGAGTTCGACTTTTTTTTCTTGATTGCCATTGTGAAGGGTCAGATCCGAGCCGAACTGACAATTGATGGTAGCGCGAGAGTGGGGGGCGGCGCTAGGGATTCACAATCTAACCTGCCAGCTTATCGAGATCTCTCGACGGCTTTCTTCAAGAGCAGAACCTTCTCCGTTTGGTCGCTCTTCATAGCCAGGATTAGTGCTGTATCGCCCTCCTTGTTCTTTACCGCAGGGTTGGCTCTATAATCCAGGAGCAGTTCTACAATAGCAACCTCACCAAAACCGCCTGCCGCTTTCATCAATGCAGTCGTACCATCGCGGGTCGAAGAGTTGGCGTTTGCACCCTTCTCCAACAGCATTCTCACAATGTCATACGTGCTGTTCATGGTAGCAACGGCGCACTCGCAAGCCGCTGCGATTAAGGCGGTCATGCCATTCTTATCTCTGGCGTTGAGATTGGCTCCCCTTTGCAGCAGCAGCCGGAAAATATCCGTTTGACCGTATGACGCGGCTCGAATCAACGGGGTTTCCCCGTCCTCATCCCTGGCCTCAAGATCGGCTCCACTATCGAGCAAAACTCTGACAGTGCTCACCCAGGGTGGTTCCGGAGCCTCCGTTGCGGCTCGCCCGTCTTGTTTATTGGGTTTCGCTTCCGCATCCTCCGAAATGACGACCACAGGTCCGCCGGCCTCTGTCGCCGCGAATAGTGCCTCGTTCTTTTCCTTGACACCCGACGAGGCCCCTAGAAGCGCGACTACTGAATCCGCGGCGCCGACTCTTGCCGCCTGAATCAACGCTGTCTCATGATAATTGTCGCTAGCTGCGACGTTGGCTCCGTTCTCGAGCAAGAACTTGACCATCACAGTATTGCCACTCGCTGCGGCGATGATTAACGCCGTAGACCCTTGCCGGTTCTTGGCCTCAATATTCGCGCCACTCTTGAGCAATCGCTGTACAGAACCAATGTCGCGGTCATCCGCGGCCTGAAGGAGTTGTCGGTCCAGGGTGGCGCGCTGGTCCATGCCTTGCGCAACGGCCACGATTGTTCCCCCGACGACAATCGTCAAAGCAAAAGCGATTGTGGAGAACTGCGCCCGCTTCATCTGTTCGTATGTGCGGTGAAGGTGGAGAAATCGAAGCATACTGAGATTATGCACTCACGAGAGTCAGCGGCCCAACAATGCTGCGAGCACCACGTTACTAGTGTCACGCCCAGGTCGTGCCATCGTCCTTGTGCATTTGGCGGAGTTCAGCGGGAGGTTTCATAGGCACGCCGACCGAATGACCAAGCAAAGAATCCAGAGTTTCCAGCCACAGCATCTGGCTCTCAAACACCGTACCGAAATTACGTGATATCGAATGAGCGACTTTCTGCACCGCAAGCTCCTGACCCAATTCCTTTGCCATCGAGGTCACAGGTTTGGAAGTAATTCCGCAGGGAATGATCAAGTCGAAGTAATCGAGATCGGTATTCACATTCAAGGCGAAGCCATGCGAGGTCACGCCGCGAGAAATATGAATTCCGAGTGCGGCGATTTTGGCCTCGGTAGGCTTATCTCGGTCGCTCGCTTCGGTTCGCTGGACAGCCGGGGTGGCTGTCCCGACGTAGGTATCGCTGAATTCGGGATTCGTCCAAACGCCGGTGAGGCCAGGAATACGTTTCGCCGAAATACGAAGGTCGGTGCAGGTGCGGATCAGAACCTCTTCCAGCCGGCGCACAAACTCCACGGCAGCCAACGTCTTTCGCTTGCCATCCGTCGAGGTGAAACCGCGCAGATCGAGAATGGGATAGCCAACGATTTGTCCCGGACCGTGGAAGGTTACGTCGCCACCGCGATCGCACTCAAACAGCTCCACGCCGCGCTCCGCAAGTTGTTCGGGTGAGGCAATCACGTTGGCGGCTTTGGCGTTCCGCCCGAGAGTGATGACCGGAGAGTGCTCGAGCAACAGGAGAACATCGCCGATACGACCGTCTTTCCGCAGCTGGACCAATTTCTGCTGCAGCCGTAGCCCGGTTGCGTAGTCGATGGTCCCGAGTTGAAGAATGGAGATCATTATGCATTAATCGCCATACCATAAACGCTGTTCGAAGCATCCAGCATCGCCTCGGCAAGCGTTGGATGCGCATGGATGGTCCACATCAGATCTTCCACCGTGGCTTCGAGTTCGATTGCGGCCACGGCTTCTGCGATCAGTTCCGTCGCCTGCGGTCCGATAATGTGTACGCCCAGGATCTCGCCGTAGTCCGCGTCGGAGACGATCTTGATGAAACCTTCGTGTTGACCGACGATCGAGGCACGCGAGTTCGCTGTAAACGGGAATTTCCCGATCTTCAAGTTGTAGCCCGCTTCGCGCGCCTTTTCCTCCGTCAAACCGACGCTGCCGATTTCCGGATGGGAGTAAGTCGCGTTCGGAATGTGTTCCGGGTTGATCGGTTTGCCCGGCTTGCCTGCGATCTTCGTCACGGCCACAATACCTTCCATCGCGCCAACATGCGCCAATTGCGGCGTCCCCAGCACGATGTCCCCAATCGCATAGACGCCGGGCTCACTCGTCTGCATCCAGCTATCAGTTTTGATGAAGCCCCGATCGGGCTTGATGTGTGTCTTTTCCAGTCCAATGTTTTCGGTGCGTGGTTTGCGGCCAACTGCGATCAGAATCTTCTCGGCTTCAATCTTCTCCTGCTTGCCGCCCACGGAGAAAGTCACTGCAATTCCTGACTTCGTCTTTTCAACTTTCTCGACTTTAGCCCCAGTATGAAAATTAATACCGCGCTTCCGGTAGACGCGCGCAAGTTCCTTGGAGACATCTTCATCCTCGACCGGAACCAACCGCGGCAGCATCTCGAGAATCGTGACTTCGGCATCGAAAGAACGGAAAATCGATGCGAACTCCACGCCTACTGCCCCTGCGCCCACAATCACCAATGATTTGGGAATCTCCTTCAGGCCGAGAATCTCAATGTTGGTGAGCACCCGAGCGTCCGGCTCCAGGCCGGGAATCATGCGAGCTTCAGAACCGGTAGACAAAATGACATTTTTCGCCTTGATGAGGCTGCTCTTGCCCCCGTCGGTGACTTCAACTGCCAGCACTCCGTTCTGCGCAGGTCCGGTGAGTTTGCCGTAGCCCTTGATCGTCTCCACTTTGTTCTTGCGCATCAGAAATTCAAGGCCCTTGGCGTGCTTGCTGACGATCTTCGACTTGCGCTCCTGGATGGCCGTCCAATTCAGTTTGCGCGAGTCTACGCCCTCAATCCCGAACTCCTTTGCGTCTTTTAAGTGATCCCAAATCTCGGCATTGAATAAGAGGGCCTTGGTCGGAATGCAACCCACGTGCAGGCAGGTGCCGCCAAGGAATCCGTCCTTCTCAATTAAGGCTGTTTTCAGACCGTATTGGCCGGCCCGGATGGCAGCGGTATATCCCGCTGGCCCGCTCCCGATGATAGCGATGTCATAAATGATGTCAGGCAAAGTAATGCTCCCTAAAAGGAATAATGATGAGAGTCCAAATAGGTGATTCTACGACAGGGCGTAAGGATTCGCGAACCAGCGGGCACGAATATTCGTACCTAAAAACAGAGATCGATCGAGTGGTAGACTGCTCCAGCAAGGAGGTAACCCTTATGCACATCTTCGCCATCCTGTTTTTGCCGATCTTTGGCTTCGGGTTTCTGTTCTATTTTCTGCCTTCCATCATTGCGGCCGCGTGGAGCAAGCGGGACTTAGTGTCGATATGCGTACTGAACTTCCTCTTGGGGTGGACGGCAATCGGATGGGTGATTGCGTTGGTCTGGGCGCTTAAAGCGGACGTCCCGATGGCAGTCCGCTGAGAGATTGATTTAAGGCTCGGCGGATTTGCGCTGAGCCTCCAGGAGAAGAACATTGTGTCCTTCGCTGTCGTGCAGAACAGCCCACGGCTGCGTGCTTTCGTCTCCGTTCTCAACGTGGACGAAACGCTCCCGGCCAATTGACTCGACGGCGACTCGGACGTTTGGAACTTCCAGAAAGATTACTGCCTTATCCCGCGACGAGTAGTTCTCTACGCCCTTTTTCTCCAGGCATAGAAAGGCTTGCCCGACGTTAAACTGCGCGTGGTGGCCGGGTTGCTCGCCGAAGATGTCTAATCCCAGGGTTCCCTGATAGAAGTTCTTCGCGGCAACCAGATCGTCGAAATACAATTCAACGCCGACCAGACGCGCATCGATGCTGGACATCTACCACCTCCGGGGAGAATTCAGGTGAGGACAGAAATTAAGCCAGCAGCCGTGCCGCGTCTTTGGCGTAGTAAGTAAGAATGATGCTGGCTCCGGCGCGCCGGATCGAGACCAGCGACTCCATCATCACTCGGTCGCGGTCGATCCAATTGTTTCTCGCGGCGGCTTCGATCATGGCGTACTCGCCTGAAACTTGATAGGCAGCCAGGGGCAGGTCGAAACGCTCGCGGGCCGCGGCGATCACGTCCAGGTAAGGCATCGCCGGCTTTACCATAATCATGTCCGCGCCTTCTTGGACATCGAGTTCGATCTCGCGCATGGCCTCGCGCAGGTTCGCGCCATCCATTTGATACGAACGGCGATCCCCGAATTGCGGCGTCGAGTCTGCGGCCTCGCGAAACGGCCCGTAGAAGGCCGAGGCAAACTTCGCCGCATAAGAAAGGATCGGCGTATTGGCCAAGCCGGCATGGTCGAGCGCACTGCGGATGGCGCCGACGCGGCCGTCCATCATGTCGGAAGGAGCGATAATGTCGACGCCGGCGCGGGCCAGGGACACGCTGGTGCGGGCCAGGAGTTCGAGCGTTGCGTCGTTAACAATCTCATAATCCGCAGCGACTGCGGGAGGCGACGCAACCGCAGCTCCGAGCGATTGCGAACGGGCAGCACGCACAATTCCGCAGTGCCCATGCGACATGTACTCGCAAAGACACACATCGCCCATGATGAGCAGCTTGGGAACATCCCGCTTGATAGCGCGGGCCGCCTGCTGCACGATTCCGTCGTCCGCCCAGGCTCCCGTCGCCAATTCATCTTTCTTTTCCGGCAGACCAAACAAGATGACAGCAGGCACTCCCAGAGAGTGTGTGGCTTGCGCTTCGTTGACAGCTTCATCCACGGAAAGGTTGAAGACTCCTGGCATGGATCCTACTTCTTTGCGCACACCTTCTCCCGGACAGACAAACATGGGATAAACAAATGACGTAGGAGAAAGCCGAGTCTCGCGCACCATGGATCGCAGTTGTTCGCCCTGGCGAAGACGACGAAGGCGCGTAATCGGAAAAGCCATGGCACCGAATCCCAACGGGCAACGCCCGTCTCAATCGATGATTCTAGCAGAGCGAAGCCCTGCTTCTTGTAACATTGACTTCTGATGTCTTCCCACTTGCTCTCGCACACCAGCGCCCGAGTGCTGGAATTCGACTCCCTTCGCGACTTGCTGCGTGGGTATGCTTCTTCGCCCCTGGGACATGGGCTGATCGCTAATCTCGCGCCTTCCACCGACCACGAATGGATCGAGAATCAGCAACAGCTCACTACAGAGATCCGCGAGTTCCGGCGAGTGGGTGGCCGCTTCGATTTTTCCGGCCTTCTGGACGTCTCGACGCTGGTAGAGAAATCTCGAATTGCCGGTGCCGCGCTTGAGACTACGGACATTCGTGATGTGGTGCTTGTAGTCGATCGTGCCGCCGAATGGCGTGAAATCGCACTCAGCCCCCCTGCCGCCATGAAGCTGGAGTGGAGGGCAGTCGCGCAGCTTTCCTCGGGGATCACAGACTTCACCGAATTCCTGCGAGCTTTTCGCAACAAGATACTGCCCGATGGAACGCTAGACGACAAAGCCTCGCCGGATCTCGCCCGCATTCGCCGTGAAATCGAAAAACAGCGACGTTCGATTCAGGATTCTTTACGAGGCTATCTGCGCCGGTTATCCGAAGGTGGCACGCTGCAGGACGAACTCGTCACAATTCGCGGCGAACGCTTTGTTATCCCAGTCAAGGTCGAGCAGAAACGGCGTGTACAGGGTGTGGTGCACGGCGCCAGTTCCAGCGGTCAGACCGTTTTCGTTGAACCCCTCGAAACCATCGAACAGAACAATGAGTTGGTGCGATTGCTGGATGAAGAGCAAGCCGAGGTTCACCGCATTCTGGTCGAGATGACACGCCGCATCGGGGAACATACCACCCCAATTCTAGCGGCGCTTGATGTGCTCAGCGAACTCGAACTGCAATTTGCCAAAGCAAGATTCGCCGAAGAATACAACTGCGTCCCGGTAGTTTTGTCCGCGCAAGGCTCACGTAATGACGGCCGCCCCCAGCCGTCCACGTCGAGCAAAGCTCGACTCGTTCTCATTAAAGCTCGCCATCCTCTGCTCGAACGCAATCTTAAGGCAAAAGGCGACCACGTCATTCCAACCACAATTGAACTCGAAGGCGAAGCTCAGGAACTCGTCATCACCGGCCCGAATACTGGAGGCAAGACTGTCGTCCTGAAGACGGTTGGCTTGCTCGCGCTGATGGCGCAATCCGGGATTCCGGTTCCCGCCGACCGCGCCGAGCTGCCCGTCTTCGACGCCGTACTGGCTGACATCGGCGACTATCAATCCATCGAGCAAAATCTTTCAACCTTCTCCGCCCACGTCACGAACATTGATTTCATCTCACGCACTGCGACCTCGCAATCGTTGGTGTTACTCGACGAGCTCGGTTCCGCCACCGATCCCGAAGAAGGCGCAGCCTTGGCGGTCGCGATTGCTGAGCACTTTCGCTGCATCGGATGCTGCACCATTATTTCTACGCATCACACGTCGCTGAAGGTCTTCGGCGCAAACACGGCCGGAGTGATCAACGCTTCTGTGGGATTCGACGAAGCCACGCTGCAGCCAACATACGAGCTGAAGATCGGCGTGCCGGGAGCGTCTGCCGGGATTAACATCGCGCAGCGGCTAGGGCTCAATCCCACAATTATTGAAGCAGCCCGTGCGCGATTGGGTTCGCAGGCGCGGGATGTCGGCGAATTTCTGGATCGCCTGCATTCCCAATTGGGCGACGTGCAAACCGAACGATTGCGTTTGCGCGTTCGCGAAGACGAAATCCAACGAGAGAAGGCTACTCTTGCCGCAGAGGGCAAAAAAGATCAGCAAGCCAAAGTCAGAGAAATGGAAAAGAAATTGGACAGCTTGCTGCGCGATTTCGAGTACCACGCGCGCGAAATGGTCAACGGAATTCAGGATCGGACCGCGGCGCAAAAGCTGTCCAAAGACGCCGAGCGGCGCATCTCCAAACTGCGCCGCGAATTCCGCGAGCAGTTTGATTCAGCCGTGGTGGCCCACACAACAGGTGCTGACCAAGGTGATCCCCATGCCCAGCCGCAACTGGTGAAACATGTTTCCGAAGGCGATACGGTCAAGCTGAAATCCGTCGGCGGGCCTGCTGTGGTCGCGCGTCGAATCGATGACAACCACTTCGAAGTCGAAATCGGCGCCATGAAGATGAAGATCGCTCGGGACGACATTGCTGACGTGCTGGTGCACGCTTCGGATTCCCCCGTCAAAGCCGCCCACGCTCGTGGAATCTCGGTTTCGCTCGAAAGTGAGAATCAGAGTGTGCGGACAGAGATCAACGTGATTGGACGCACCGTCGACGATGCCACCCGGGAAGTTGAAAAATTCGTAGACCGCGCATTCCTCGCGGGGTTGCCTCGCGTCCGGGTCGTTCACGGTAGTGGTATGGGCATCCTTCGTAAGGCGTTGCGCCAATACTTGCAGAAGCATCCGCATGTCGAATCCGTCACCGAGCCTCCGCAAAATGAAGGAGGCGGAGGCGCGACGGTTGTCGAGTTGCGAGTCTAGTTCGTCGTTGTGGACCCAGATTGTCATTCCGAGCGAAGCGAGGAATCTGCTCTCGCTTGTAGCCGCGAAAATGCTTGCAAACCACTCCCGCGAGAAATCCACAGCGTTTCAATGTCCAAACGTCACATTCAAGTCCTCGAGAGTAGGCATAGCATGGCGTCTTTTGGGTAGTTTCGGGGACTTGCCTTTTGGCAGTGCTTGCTGTGCAACACGTGCGACGAATGCGAGGCGGAGCACAGGGGCATATGATGCGCTGCTCGGATGGAAACTTTTACGTGGTGAAGTTTCGCAACAACCCTCAGCATCTGCGCGTACTGGCCAACGAATTGTTGGCCACGCGACTTGCAGAGGCCGCCGGATTGCCTGTTCCGCCAACCGAGGTCGTCGAGGTCGGCGATTGGCTGGTGGAGAACTCATCTGACCTCAACATTCAGCTCTCCGGCAGCGTGATCCGCTGCCAGCCGGGACTGCAATTCGGGTCCCGTTACGTAGTCGATCCGCTGCAAGGTCAAATATTCGATTATTTTCCCGTGACCGTGCTGGAACGAGTGCAAAACCTCGGAACGTTCGCCGGAATGCTGGTGCTCGATAAGTGGACCGCGAATTCAAACGGCAGGCAGGCAACGTTCTGGCGCAAAATGCGAGAGAAAAAGTACACAGTGAGCTTTATCGATCAGGGATATTGCTTCAACGCCGGAGAATGGACCTTTCCCGATTATCCGTTGCGTGGAGTGTATGCCCAGAACGAAGTGTATTTGAGTGTGCGCGGTTGGGAGTCATTTCAGCCCTGGCTCGCGACCATAGAAGGAATGAACGAAAACGTCATCTGGAACTGTGCCGCCGGAATCCCCCCAGAGTGGTATGCCAGCGACTGGGGCGCGCTAGAAGAGTTGGTCCGCTGCCTGCTTGATCGTCGGTCAAAAGTGCGCGAACTCATCATCGCGTTTCGGATGTCATCGAGACAGCCATTTCCCAACTGGAAGGAAGACGCATGAGTCGCTGCTGTGATGAATCACGATGGAGCACATATTTAAAAATCGAGATGCTGAGTTGCAGGTTCGAACCCCGATGGCCGATCTGAAACAGCTCGAATTTTACGTGTTGCGGTATGTCCCTTACGTGGTGAGAGGAGACTTCTTAAGCATCGGAGTGTTATTGGTCGAACCACGCCCTAACGGGTTCGGATTTGCGGACGTCGCCATGACCAACGATTGGCGACGCGTGCAATGCCTGGACAGACAGGTCGACATCGAGGTTTTGCAAAGCCTTGAACCCTATATTCGGATGCAATTGCAGCATTCGCAGGATGTGGGCATGCTGTTGCACAAATTCGCAGACTCGTTTGCCAACATGATCCAAATGTCCCCGAGAGCGGTGTGCTTGGCGGAGGACCCAGCCCGAGAGCTAAAAGCGTTGCGCTCAATCTATGTGGAAGAACCGTCGTCGGACATAATGCCCGCCGCACCCCGCCCGAAGAATGAGCACGCCATGATTCTTGCTGGAATAGAAGATGCCTTAACCCAAGCCGGAATATGGGGTTTGCGCATAGAGAAAGTCAAGGCAGTGGAATACACAAAAAAAAAGGGTGACTCACTAGTTTTTGATTTTGGATATATGGTCGGCAGCGAGGTCCGATTCTTTCAATCCGTACCTCTAAAAACAAACACCAATCAGGCGGTTATTCTTGCCCACCGCTTCCCCAAGATTGCGCAGTGCATCTCTGCTGAAAACGGTGCAATCGCCCGGCTTACCGCAGTTGTTTCCGACGACCTTGATCGCACAAATTCCAACATCGAGTTTGCGCTGGACGCCTTCAAGGACAATGACGTGAAGGTGGCGACGGTGGCGGATATGCCGTCAATTGCGAATAAGACAAGGCAGGACCTGAACGCGTAGCGACGACCTTCCCCGTTCGGGAGTATCCTCAGTCAGCCTGTGACCACCATCGCCGCCGCCAATCTCCTGACTCTGTCATTCTGAGCGCAGCACGCCCCGCGCTCTTGCAGGGCTTGCGGAGTCGAAGAATCCCTACTCCCGCGTCGACCCTCATTCCCGCGGTCTTTGTCGCCGTTTTCCTCTGCCCTCAACCGAATAACCGTGCCTTCCACAGTTTCTCCACAGCAACCGCACTCCGGTATATTCACATTGGTTGCTCTATGCCTCACACTTCCTGCGGACAGCTCTCACTCCACTCATGACCGACGCCGTCGAGTTCAAAGAAATCGTTAAGCAGCAGGCGGACATCGTCCGTGTAATCGGCGACTACGTCAAGCTGAAGAAGGCCGGGGCACAGAATCATTTGGGGCTTTGCCCATTCCACAACGAGAAGACACCGTCGTTTTCAGTGCACGCCACGCTGCAGTTCTTTCACTGTTTTGGTTGCGGAGTTTCAGGAGACGTATTTACCTTCGTCCAAAAGATTGAGAATGTGACGTTCCCCGAGGCCGTAAGGGCCGTGGCGCAAAAGTTCGGGATTGCGCTCCCGAAGCTTAGCTTCAGCAGCCCCGCGGAAGCGGAAGAAGCCAAGCTACGCACGTTGCTGCTCGATGTCCACGAGCGCGCGGTTGCATTCTTCCAGGAGTGCCTCCGGCGGCCCGAGGGCGCCCGTGCCCGCGAATATCTCGCTGGACGTGGCTTGACCCAGGACGTCATCAAGGCTTTCCGCATCGGCTATGCTCCGGACTCAGGATTCGTCTTGAAAGACCGCCTCAAAGGAGAGTTCGACGAGCAGGTGCTGCGCGGGAGCGGGCTTTTTTCGTGGAAAGAAAGCTCTCAGCCATCGGCCGCCAGCCCTGAGCAAAACAAGTCCCTTGACTCGGCTGGAGAGCCTGCGGTTGGTTTGTCCGATTCCGTTCGGGACGACAAGCCAACGACCAACGACCAACGGCCAACGACAATTTATTCCAAATTCCGCAACCGGGTCATGTTCCCCATCACCAACGAGACCGGGCGAGTAATTGCCTTCACCGGGCGGACCCTTTCCACCGATGATAAAGCCGGGCCAAAGTATCTCAATTCGCCTGAGACCGCGATCTATTCCAAGTCCCGCGTCCTGTTCAATCTCGACCAGGCTAAAGAAGCCATTCGCAAGCTGGATTACGCCATCCTGGTCGAAGGCCAGATGGACTGCATTTCCGTCTACGCTGCCGGATTTCATAACGTGATTGCCAGTTCCGGAACTGCCTTCACCGAACTCCAGGCCCGATTGCTGGGCCGCTTCAGCAAGAACGTAGTCGTGAATTTCGATCCCGATACGGCGGGTGCCAAAGCCACGGAACGGACTCTCGGCCTGCTGGTTGAGGAAGAATTCCAAATCAAAGTGTTGACTCTCGAACCGGGATTCGACCCCGATCTCTTCATTCGGCGCAAAGGCAAAGACGCCTATGGCGAAGCCCTCAAGCACTCGCAACGTTATTTCGACTACCTGATCGAGCGCGCCCAGAGCCAGTTCCCGATTCGTAACGCAGAAGGGAAAGTGAAGGCTCTGAATCACCTGCTGCCGCATATCCAGCGCGTGCCCAGCCGCATCGTACGCGACGAACTAGCCCGCGAGATCTCACAAAAACTCGGCATCGATTCTGCCGTCCTGCGGCAAGAACTCAAACATGCCGCCGCCAACCGATCGACCGCTAGCGTGAAAGCTCCACTCGAGGCCCAAGTCACCGATGCCGAGAAACTCTTGATCCAGGCTTTGACCTCGGCCAGCGAGATTCAAACCTCCGAGGAGCACTTCTCCGCCCGCGAGGGCGCAGAAGAAGAGTTCGACCCCGCCCGTCAGGCGCATTTTGTGCTCACCAACGAGCGCCTGCACATCGGATTGGCTACTGAGTCCCTCATCGAATGCTTGCTGAACTCCGCCGGAGAAGCGGTCGAAGTCATGGAATTACCGCTGGCTGATTCCGACCGCAATATTCTGGCGGCAATCCTGATGAAAGCGGACGAGGAACTCACGGCTGAGCGGTTGGAGGGCGCGGTCCGAGCCCTCCGGCGCATTCAGTATCGGCGCCAAATGGACGCGGTTCAGCGGGAACTCCAGTCCGCGAAAAAAGACGAACCGGACAGGCTACGCTTCTTGCTGCGTGAAAAAGACAGGCTGAAGAGGGCGCTCATGGACCCGGGCTTATCGGATCAAGGGGCAGTCCAAAGGCCGGCTTGAAGACTGGGAACCGGGAACTGCCACCTGGGTTTTTATGATCCGCTCTGTTTTCGGGGAAACCGGCTCCCAGCTTCGAACCTTGAAACTAAATGGGCTGTTTCGCCATCTAAGTTATTAACGGCGGGCAACATAGCGGCGGGCATGATCTTGACATTCAGTTTTGGTCTGGCGCGATGCGTTCTCTGTGCTATACTTTGAGGGTTTGTGTCGGCGCTAATCCCGCCACTTCACGTTCCCACCGCATTAAACGACGTTTCGACGTCCTTCCATGGGACGACTTAAGGACAATCTTTCTTGGCTCTTGACGACAAGTACGACGACATTAAAAAGCTGATCGATACAGGCAAGGAAAAGGGATATCTCACCTACGACCAGGTGAACGATCTCATACCGCACGATGTGCACTCTCCTGAAGACCTGGACGATCTGCTTACGACGATTGGTACGCAAGGAATCGATGTGCTGGAGGGACCAAAGCTTCCCTCCTCTGCGCTCGACAAGAAGTTCGACGAAGACGAAGCTGGCGAGGACGTCGAACTCGATCTAACCCCCGGCGCTCTGGAAAAAACCAATGACCCCGTCCGCATGTATTTGCGCGAGATGGGCACTGTCCCACTGCTTACCCGCGAAGGCGAAGTTGAAATCGCCAAGCGTATTGAGCGCGGACAACTGCGCGTTCTGAAGGCGCTATCCCGCTCTCCGATCGTCATCAACGAACTGCTGGCGATGGGCGAAGATCTCAAAAAAGGTGTCCGCTCCATCAAGGAAGTGGTCACCTTCGATGAGGAAGAAATCACCGACGAGATTCTGCAGAATCGCCTGAAAGAATTCACTGGAAAGATCGACGATTTAGCCAAGGCCTACAAGAAGGCCAATCAACTTCTGGAGAAGTTTGCGGCAGTCTCGCAGAAGAAGCGTCCCAAGGACTATCGCCGTTACCGCATCGCACTGGCGCGCGCCATTGTCGATGTTTCTTTGTGCGTCCGTAAGCTCGGCTTCACCAACACCGAACGCAAACGCCTCATCGACCGGGCCAACAAAACGGTCGACATGATGCGCTCGCTCGACCGCCAGTCTTCGAACCTGGAGAAAAAAGCGGACGCAACCCGTAGCGAAGAGCAGCGTAAGGAATACCGCCGCCAGTCGCGTGCCATCCGCACCGAACTGGAGAAGCTCGAAGTCGAAGCCGGAGTGTCGTTCCAGGAACTCAAGCGCACCCAGCGCGAAATCATCCAGGGCGACATGGACGCGGAGCAGGCCAAGCGAGAGCTGATCGAGGCCAACCTCCGACTGGTAGTTTCAATCGCCAAAAAGTACACCAACCGCGGCTTGCAGTTTCTCGATTTGATTCAGGAAGGCAACATCGGTCTGATGAAAGCCGTGGACAAGTTCGAGTACCGTCGCGGTTATAAGTTCTCCACCTACGCCACGTGGTGGATTCGGCAGGCGATTACTCGTGCAATTGCTGATCAGGCGCGTACGATTCGCATCCCGGTCCACATGATCGAAACCATCAACAAGCTGATCCGCACTTCGCGGCAGTTGGTGCAGGAGCTGGGACGCGAACCTACGTCAGAAGAAATTGCCAAGCGCATGGACATTCCGGTAGCGAAAGTGCGCAAGGTGCTGAAGATCGCACAGGAACCAATCTCCCTCGAAACTCCGATTGGCGAAGAGGAAGATTCGCATCTGGGCGACTTCATCGAAGACCGCGCCGTGGTCTCGCCCGCGGAGGCCGTAATCAACGTCAACTTGAAAGACCAAACCTCGCAGGTACTACGTACGCTAACGCCCCGCGAAGAAAAAGTCATCAAGATGCGCTTCGGCCTTGAAGACGGCAGCGAGCACACCTTGGAAGAAGTAGGCCAGTCGTTCGCAGTAACTCGCGAACGAATCCGCCAAATCGAAGCCAAGGCGCTGCGCAAGCTGCGCCATCCGTCACGCTCGCGAAAGTTGCGCGCGTTCATGGATGGAGTAAGGGACTAAAGGCTTTTTCACCACAGAGGCACAGAGAAAACCAGGTTTTGGAAGGCACGGCTCGGTCGCGCTTTTTTCCGAACGTCACGTGATGCGTCTACAACAAATGCCTACAACACGATCTCAACAGGAATACCCACCTGGACTGCTATGGGAGTGTGGATGTCGATATCCGAGGCAGTGGCGTTGATTGAAACGATTAAGCAATATCGCGCGTCGCGTTCATAGTGGCGAAGATACGGTTTCTCCTTCCACCACCCGGTGACAGGATAGACTGCAATCGCATCTCGATTAGCGAGTTCGGTGGCTGCGCCACGCCAGTAATCTGAGTGAAGCGAGCCAGCATTCCGTGGAATTCCGATTAGCCAATTGTCAGGGCCCGCGTCCGTTGCGGTGTCTTCTTCTTCAAGCTGGACTGCCCTGTTAATTCGCGCACGAAAAGCGTCGAGGCTCTCGAGGCTTCGCTTCATGGCGATTTGTGACCTGCGAAACCTTCTATTGACGGTTCTTAGGTTTCTTGGGGTTCTTGAGTTTCAAGCTGATCGCCACCTTTATCACTGCGCCATCCACGGGATCGATCTCGAAGACTGCCCTGCTGGTGTAGTTGGGGCTCTCCAGCCGGTATTTGAAAACGCTATACCACTGAACAATGTCGGTGTCATAGGGGGCGCCGTACTTGGCTTGCACATCTGCAGCGGTATAGCTGCGGTCGGTAAGCGCCAGCATGAAGTAGGTGTCGTGGTTCTTCTCGCTTTTGACTGCGGCAATTTCGGAGAAAGGAAAAGGCTGGCGCCTCAGTTTGTAATCCACGATGGCGGTCTTGTGCCGATGGAAAATGCCTTCCTGAACGATCTCGTCAATCTTTTTGCTGACTTCCTCCTCCAGCATCGAGCCGTCAGCCTTTGCGGCGCACGGATTCTTGTCCGGTCTGCACTCCGCTCGAACCTCGTTCCCGACATAGGCGCGAAGCACCTTAGAGTTCTCGAGCACCGTCTGGATGCCTTGCTCCCCGGGCACAGCGGCCGCCGCGAAAAGATGGGGAACCATTTCGCGCCAGTCGAAGGCGTCGGCAGAGAACTGAGCCTGAGCACCCGTGCCAGGGGGGTGGTTGCCGTCCGACGCAGCCCACAACGATGGAGCGAAAAGGGAGAGCAACAACGACACGATAACCGGGAGAGTTACCGATTTTATTTCTGCGAGCAAGGCGAGATCATAGCGGATGCACACCGAAACAGCTAGCCCATCGCCGGCGCCGCTTCGTCGGCAGGCCTCCGCAAAGCGAAGGCCTGCCCTTCCTCAGGAGACTCTTATTTGAGGATGATCTCTTGCAGGAGGTCGGAGGTGATTAGCTCGCGGATCTCGGCTCGCTTTTCGGCCAGCTGTTGAGCGGGTTGTTTTCCGCCGAGGATCTTGTCACGAACCATTTCTGCTTTCGCGGCTAGGCCGTCCATGGCAGCGTGATTTTTGTATTCGACTGCGAGGCAGACGTCCCAATCTTCGGGATTACTCTTGGTCTCTTTGAGGAAGAGCTTGTAATCCATGATCGTTCCATCCTTTTTCTGAGCGTCGAGGATGGGCTTGGAGGATTGTTGGAGGCTGGTGAGATAGGCATCCATTTGCGTAGGCTTCACTCGTACGAGCGAGACGCGCCAGACTGGGCCTTCGGTGTAATGTTCCTGCGCGAGAACCGCGGGAGCCAGCAACAACAGGAACGCAACGAGACGGTAGATCGTTTTCATAGATCTCCTTTGAGGTTAAATTTTGGGGGAAACGGCAGGAGCATCATACACGCCGCGCGGCGTGGGATAAAGGAGGGGCCGACTGAAAATCGACCGCGCAAGATTCCTCGCCCCGCTGAAAAACGCGGGGCTCGGAATGACGCCTGTCATACAAGCGGCTCGCTGGAAGTTGTCAGCTGAGGGCCGTAAGTTATGGGGCTTCGATCAGTTCCATTTTCCCGTCGCGGGTGCGATGGAGAACCATGACTTTGCCTTTGGGATCGCGGAAGACGAATACATCGCGATCGCGGAAGTGGGCTTCCTTGATGGCTTCTTCCAGGGTCATGGGGCGGAGGGCGACGGCATCCTCGGATCGCACTAAGTGCACTTCGGTGGTGCGGGCGACGGCGGGAAACTTGTGGACGACCACGTCCACCGAGGTTTGTTCGGAAAGGCCAACAGCGATTCCGACCGCGTCCTGAGAGCTGTCCCCGTTCCATTTCCCGGCAACGGGGGTTCTGGAACTCTGGCTCTTGGGGTTCGGACTCTTATGGTTGTGGCGTTTCTTGGTGCGCCAGCGGGTCTTGTATTTGACTGCCTGTTTCTCGAGATGATCGAGGGCTTCGCTGATGGCGGAGGGCATGTCGCCGGCCTGGGCTAGTCCGACGAGGGGTCCGTTGCGTGGGCTGATGGTGATCTCAGCTTTGTGTCGGTGCTTCTCAACGGCGAGGACGACTTTGGTTTCAAACTTGTTGCCAAGAATTTTGCGGATTTTGACGAGTCCGGATTCAACGTCCTTGCGAATGGCGGGAGTGACTTCGAAATGCCTGCCGGTGTATTCCACGTTCATGAGCGCCCCCTCATTTAAATTTTGTCGTGCATTACCCGGGCACTACTTTTGGAACTGGTGGGAAAACTTTGCGCCGCAACCCATCTTTCGCCCCGCCGGGGCTCGTTGGTGTCCGCCTTCTACCCGCGGCTTACGACGTGGGCTGCATTCTTGCGCCGCTTCGCGGCTGTTGCCTGCGATCTTGATGGGCATCTCTCTTACTTCTTTACTCTGCGCTGGTGGGTGCTCGGGATGCGCATGTCTTCCCGGTATTTCGCAACCGTGCGGCGAGTAACCTGGATTCCCTGCGATTGCAGGATGCGGGTAATCTGCTCGTCGGTGAGCGGCCGGGCGGGATCTTCTTCCTCGATGAGTTTCTTGACGCGGCGTTTCAGGATGAGCAGCGAAGTGTTGCCGCCCTGGGGACCGTTGACGCTTTCGCTGAAGAAGTACCGGAGTTCAAATACGCCCTGGGGGGTGTGCGCGTATTTGCTGGCCACGGCACGGCTGACGGTGGAAGGATGCACGCCGATTTCTTCGGCCACCTCCTTGATCATCATGGGCTTTAACTGGTCGATGCCTTTTTCGAGGAAATCCTGCTGGCGGGCCAGGATGCTGTAGCAGACTTTCACGATGGTCTGTTTGCGCTGCTCGATGTTCTTGATGAGCTGGATGGCGCTCTTGTAGCGCTCTTTGACGTAGTTGCGCGTGTCCTTGTCGTTGGTCTCTTTGGTGAGGAGACGCTTGTAGGCCGGGTTGAGACGAAGCTGGGGCACGTCTTCGTCGTTCATGACCACCAGCCACTCGTCTCCGTGCTTCACGAAAGCTACGTCGGGTTCGATCAGGCGCGGCTGGGTTTTGTTGTAGCGAAGACCGGGGCGCGGGTCGAGGGTGCGAATGTAGTCCAGCGCCTGCTGCACGGCTTCAACCGGGCGACTCAGCGCGCGGCCGATTTCCTTGTATTGCTTGTTCTGCACTGCGCGCAGATGCTGATCGACGATGGCGATCGCGTCGGTGAGGATTTGGGTCGTGGATTCGCCGTCGCCGTTCTTGTGCAGCTCGTGTTGCTGTTGGTGATAGCGCAGTTGATAGAGCAGGCACTCGCGAAGATCGCGGCATGCTATTCCCGGTGGGTCAAGTTGCCTTACCACTTCAATGGCTTCGTGAAGATCGGAGACGGTGAAACTGGCCGGAAACACCGGATGCGGAACTGGAGCTGGCTTTGGCGCTGGTTGAGCAGTGATTGGCTCTGGTGCGGTTGCAGCCGCAGCGCCAGAGAGGTCTACTCCATGCGACTGTTCACTCCAACCTGCGACCTCCGGGAGATCACCGGCGAGATCAATCGAGAGAGGGTCGGTCGAAACGGATTCCGGCGAAGCGAGCTCGGACGAATTCAGGTCCAAAGCAGCCTCGGGCGCGGCATCTTCGGATGGACTCGGCTCGGACGAGCTTGGTTCGGACGAGCTGGGGTCGGACGAACTGATCCCGATAGCGGCGGCTTCTTTGAAAACATTCTCGACGACGGCAGCATCGGACTCCGGCGGAGCGGGTGGCGCGACTCCCAGTAGCTCTTCGTCGCTGGCGATCAGGTAGCCATCTTCATTGAGATTGCCGATGATGCGTTCAACCGCCTCCTGCACTTCGGGGCGCATGGAGATGGAACCGAGTTGCCAGACTAGATGGTCAGTCAGGCTGCCGGGTTTCGAAAGGAAATTCTCGAAGGAGGGACGCTCGATGTCCTCCATTTCACGGGAGCTGCGATAGCCGGGGTCGAGGTAGTCCTGGAAGAAAGAGCCGAAGTCGATCTCTTCGAAGGGATCTTTCTTTTCGGCGTCAGCGGCGGTGGTCGGGCTCTCTTCGATGGGAGCGCGGTCGCGATCCTCTTCCCGTCGATTCACATCGTCGATGAGGGGAACTGATTCTTCCAGTTCTTCGAGAACCGGATTCTCGACCATCTCGGCCGTGATCATGTCCCGCAGTTCAAGCTTGTTGAGCGCGAGAACGCTGACCATCTGGACGAGGCCCGGGGTCAGGATCTGTCTCTGCGAGACTTTGAGACTTAGTTTGTGTTGCAGCAAAACCATAAATTCGGTCGTTCGTTTTTGGTCGTTGGTCGTTCGTCGTTGATCTGCCAGCGACCGACGACTAAAGGCCAACGACGTTCTTTCACACCAGCGAAAAGCTCTGGCCCAGGTAGACCCGTCTTACTTCGGGGTCGCCTCCTAATTGTTCTGGCGTGCCTTGGCGGAAAATGCGTCCTTCATTGATTATGTAGGCGCGATCGGTGACCGATAGCGTTTCGCGCACATTGTGATCGGTGATCAGGACGCCGATGCCGCTGGCTTTGAGATCACTGATAATCTTTTGGAGATCGAGCACGGCGATCGGGTCAATCCCGGAAAAAGGCTCGTCCAGCAGAATGAATGTCGGGCTAATGCACAGGGCGCGGGCGATCTCGACCCGGCGGCGTTCTCCTCCAGAAAGAGCGTATCCCCGATTCTGCCGGATGTGCTCCAGCCCTAACTGATCGATCAACTTCTCCATCTTCTCGCGGCGTTCATGCCAGGAGATGGACTGCGCTTCGAGGACGGCGAGGATGTTCTCCTCGACAGTGAGCTTACGGAAGACCGACGCCTCCTGAGGGAGGTAGCTGATGCCGTACTGGCGTGCCCTCAGATACATGGGGACGTCAGTAATGTCGTCGTCGTCGATCAGGACTCGACCCGTGTCCGGGGGGATAAGGCCAACGATGGCGTAGAAGGTTGTGGTCTTGCCGGCGCCGTTAGGTCCAAGCAAACCAACAACTTCGCCCTGCTCGACGCGCAGGCTGACCCCGTTTACAACCCGGCGGCTGCGATAAGATTTGCCGATTTCATCGGTGGCTAGTGTACGCATTTATCGTGCCACTCGCGTTTGGGTGACGGTGGGGGATGAATTATTGCCTTCAACCAGCACCCTATCATCGTGCCTAAAGAAAGTCAACGAAACGCCGGTAATCTTGCCATGTTCGGCATCAAAAATGCTAGGTGGTCCGCCGGTCAGAACAAATTTGTCGTCCGAGGCGGTGTAAGTAAGGAGATCGCCGGTGGCGCGCCGGTCGGGTTGGGTGATCACGACTTGCTCCTGTGCAACGATCTTGTCCAGTTTTCCCGCTCCAGAAAGCGATTGGCTGGTACGACCACGGGCTTCGAGAAATGCGTCCATTTTCCTGGCGGTGATGGTGATGTCGGCGCTCTTGGCGGTGACATCGCCGTCGAAGTGCGCTTTGCGCTCGTTGTCGGCGTAGGTGAGGCGAGTCGAGGTAATGGCAATCGGGGCCGATGGTTCAGATGTGCCTGACTTCTCTGCCTGAACCAGGACGGTCGAGACGGTTCGGGACGTGGCCGATCCAACGGCGACCATGGAGCGGCGGTCGCGATTGAATTCAATCGACTGCGCCTCCACTGCATTTGCGTCCTGCCAGAGCCGGGCGTCTCCGGTGTAGAGGGCGATCGCGGAACTGCCGTGGACGCTCATGGAGCGAGCGGTTACGTGGATGGGGCTGGAAGAAGATAGAAGCGCGCCACCGGCCTGAGGCTTCAGGTCGCTGTAGGTCGATTTGACGTCACCCTCGGCGAAGGCGTCTCCGGTGGCACGATTCAAGCGCATGGAGTTCGCGGTTGTGGTCATGCCGCCGTCGGTCACGCGAGGAGAACCGGTGAGAATCAAGACTTGATCGGTCGGCGTGTAGCGGGCGCGGTCGCCCCACGCTTTGCGCTCTCCGTCGACGTAGGCAACGCTTCCCTGCTGCACGATGGATTGGATGCCGCTGCCGGGTTGAAAGGTGGCGTCGACAACCCGACTGGTGCTGATGCGGTCAGGCTCGCCGGGATTCTGGCTGACGATGCGGGCGTCGGGAGCACCGTGCACTGAAGTGAATTGCCCGGAGTTATCAAAGTGAGCTTCAAACTTGGCTGCTGTGACTAGCGTTTGTTGCCCGCTCCCGGCGGCGGGGCGAATGCTGATCTGGGAGGCGCCGGAGGTTTCACCGCGGTCGATGTGGCTTCCCTCACCCGCAGGAGAACGGTCAGCCATAAAAAAGTCCATACCTTGTGCGGTTAACTCCAGATCTTGCGTGCTAGATGGGGCGGTCGAGGGATTCTGGTGCTGCAATAACTTCACGTTATCTTCGGCGTGGACCTTGGTAAGAAAATTCTTGCTGGCAAATTCAAGAACGACGCGACCGGCCTTGCCCCGCATGGGCCACTCTTTTGGGGTTTGGTCGGGGGCGTTTTGAGCTTCGCTCGGCTTAGACGGGCGGGGATGCCCGTCCTCCATGGGCTGTGTGCTCGCGACTTGGGTTCGGACGTCTCCGGAAAAAATAGCGGTTCGCAGGGTGTCGTGCTGTTTGGCCATGATCAGTTCGAGTTGTTCGGATCGGGCTTCTGCCGGCTGCGAACCTTCCGCTTTGACCAGGACGTTGCCGCGGGCCAGAACCCGGTCCACAGTGTTGTCCGAGCGCAGAAAAAGTGTCGCCTCGTCGGCGTCGCACTGCCGAGCACCACTCTGCACGTGGGGGTGGTCGAGCACGACATGGTGTGGATCCTTGGTGATAGTCGCTCGGACAGCGGTTATGGTCGCAGCGGTCGCGCCGCTGAACCCTAGATTCACCTGCGACTGCAGCGTCAGCACGTTTGCCTTTGCCGCATAGTTCACTCCGACGGCAGATCCGCTGCCTTGCGGCAGATCAAAGTCGACTCGCTCTTTCGTGTGTGCGTCACCGGTGTTCTGATTGAAGATCAGGCCGCTGGTCTTCAGGTGGATGGGGTTCTTTAGCTCCGTGGGAGGGGACTGGTCGGGATTCAGCAGGCCTTCTGGATTTGACTGCAGATCAATCTGGACTTCGCCTTTGGCGATGACATTTCCGGACTGCTGGTCGTATTCGAAATCGGCTCCACGGATCTGATCGAAGCGGGTGGAGTCGCTTCCATAAAGAGTGATTTGCACATCGTGCAGCTCGGCGTGTCCGCCTTGCTTGAATTGAACCGCTTTGCTGGCCTGGATGGTAAACAGGGTGCGTCCCTGCTCAGACTTCGAGACGGTGAAGCCGGTCGCGCTTTGCTTGATTTCGAGGCCGATCTTCGCTGGGACCTGCTGCAGGGCGTTCTGAATGCGATGTCGCGCGTAGAAATATGCCCCCGCGACGAGCAATATGGCCGCAATCGTGGCGCCGGCAAACCAGCGGCGCAGGCGGGATAGAGTAGAAGACATCTGGAGATTAGTGTACTTCAGGCTTCGGGCTTCGGGCTTCTGTGCGCGGCATGTTCGTTCGGGTGTAAGATACCCGACCAGAATTGGAATTCGGGCCGACCCCTGGGCGTTCGAACAGGAGGATCCGGTGAGCCCACGCATTTCTTATAGCGCTGCGCAGGATGATTTGTTCAACCCTGGGCGTCGGGACGGTTTCTTTTCTCCGGCACCACAATCTGAAGCGGCTTTGTGCGCGGAGATGGCAAGGTTGTCCTATTGTAGAAAAGAACCTCAGTTTGGATTTGATCGGGACCGAATCACGAAGATCCTGGAAAGGGTCGAGTTTGTGCCGCAGCGATTTTGCGAGAGCCCGAGCAGGCCGCAGGGAAAGGGGGCACATTGCTTCTTGGCGGTCCGGAATGACGGACGAAAGGACGGCAAGCTTGCAGTGGTCTCATTCCGGGGAACGGACGTGAAGGACTCGAGCAATCTTGTATTCGATGTTGACCTTGAGTTGGTGAAGTGGGAAGGAGCGGGCAGAGTACATGAAGGTTTTCTCAGCGCGCTCGAAGAGGTGCGGGAAGATCTGGAGCCAGCGATCGAGAGCGTGAAACCGTGCCGGTTGGTTTACACAGGGCACAGTCTGGGCGCCGCCATCGCAACTTTGATGGCGGGCTTGCATCGACCGGATGCTCTTTATACTTTCGGAAGCCCGCTTGTGGGCGACAGCGACTTTGTCGCCGGGCTGCAGGGCCTGACGAATTATCGCTACGTTGACTGCTGCGACCTGGTGGCACGAATACCGCCGGACGGCTTGGGCTATCGGCATTTTGGAGAGCCGCATTACATCAAGAGAAATCGCAAGATAAAGATCAATCCTAGTGAGCGGACGATTTTGTGGGATCATGTCTTCGCGGTGTCGGCTTACACCCTTTGGTACGCTTTCCGGAAGGGCAACGAGAGGTTGCGTGAGTTGGCCGACCACGCTCCGATCAATTATGTCTGGCCGGTCAAGGCAAGCCAACCCTAGCTGCTCTCAGTTGCCAGTTGTTTCAACGACTGCGGCTCGCGCCATACTTTTGTCCGCTTGCTGCGGGCGCCTGAAGTCGCGCAGGGAGAGTTCCAGTCCTCCGAATTCGGGGTGGTCGTTGTGATCGAGGGTGAAGGCAATATCCAGAGCATCGCCGGGGAGGAGCTCTGCTTGCTGGATGCGCTCGGCCATGCGCCATCCGAGGGCATCGTGGACGATTGATTTTCGCCAGCCATGATCGGAACTTTGAGCGTGGACTCGCGGCAGCACGCCTGCCTCGCCGAGGTCTTCGTTTTGCGCCGAGAGCTTCAGCTTCACGTGTTTTTCTTTGATCACTCGTGGCATCGCCATCACGCGCAGCTTGTGGGCGGCAAATACTGGTTCGGGATTGCCCATGCCGAAGGGTTCGAGTCGCCGCAAAGCTTGAAACAGGTCGTGGGTGATTTGATCGAAAGGGAGTTCGCAATCGACGTCGAGGATGGGTTCGAAATCGGCGAGCGTCAGGCGAGCGCGGGCATACGCGTCGAGATGGGCGCACAGCTCGGGCAGGTTCACGGCGGGCATGGAGAAACCTACTGCATGGGCATGCCCACCGAAACGGGTAAACAATGGAGCACAAGACTCAAGCGCGTTTAGCAGGTGAAATGCTCGAATGGATCGGCCCGAGCCGTGGGCTTGGTCGCCATCGCGCGAGATCACGAGCGTGGGACGGCAGTAGCGTTCGACAACCCGCGTTGCCGTGATGCCGATCACTCCGCGATGCCATCCGTCGCCGTCGATGACAAGGCAGAAAGCATCGAGCAGCGCAGGCTCCCGCTCGAGTCGCGAATGAATGGCATCGAGAATTCTGCGTTCTTCCGCTTGACGGTCGGAATTTAGCTGGTCGAGTTTGTTGGCGATCTCGCGGGCTCGGGCTGCGTCTTTCACACTGAAGAGTTCGATCACGTCGCGGGCAACATCCATGCGGCCGGCCGCGTTGATGCGGGGCGCAATGCGGAATCCAACCTCGCCGGAAGTCAGTGGCCGACCGCCGACCTGCGCGACTTCGAGCAACGCTTTGAGCCCGGGATTTACGGCGGAGCACAAGGCTTCGAGGCCCAGCTTGGCGAATACGCGATTCTCGCCGGTCAAGGGCACGGCATCAGCGATGGTGGCGATTGCCACTACTTTCAAGAACGACTTCAAGAGCGGGGCTTGATCCCTATGCGTAAGGTGGCGCTCCATGAGAGCTTGGGCCAATTTGAAGGCAACGCCCGCGCCGCACAATGTCTTGCAGGGATATTCGCAATCTGACTGATTCGGATTCAGCACCGCCAGCGCGGTCGGCATGCCGTCCTGGCCTGGGAGGTGGTGGTCGGTGACGATGAGGTCGACACCCAGGCGATGCGCGGTATCGGCGGCGGCGAAGGCTCGAATGCCTGTGTCCACGCTGATGATGAGATGAATGCCTGCGGCCGCGGCACGTTCGATCACGTCGCCGCGAAGATCGTAGCCTTCCTTGATGCGATGGGGAACGTGGAAGTCAGCAGCGCCACCGCATAGTTCGATCGCGGTTTTGAGGATGACGATCGCGGTGGTGCCATCGACGTCGTAGTCGCCGTAGATCAGAATGCTTTCCTTGTTTTCGATGGCGGCGTCGAGGCGATCGACGGCAGCTTTCATGCCGGTCATTAAATAAGGTGAGTGCAGATGCGCGAGAGTTGGCGCGAGGAAGCGTTCCGCAGTTTCGGGGTCGTTGACTCCGCGCATCACGAGGAGGCGGGCGAGAGTGGTGCTGAGCTGTCGACCTTTGAGGCCTAAGGCGGGGTTCGAAAATAAAGCTGAGGACAGACGTTCGGTCTGGGCGAGATCAGCGGTCTTTGAAACCCATTTCATTCAGTGATTCAGATTCTGCGGGAACTATGATTCTACTCGCAGCGAAGCGGCGTCCGGGCGGTTGTCGTCTCTCGCCCGTACGGAGAGGGCAGGGTGCCCGCGCTACAAGGACAGGACGGGTCAAAGACCCGTCCCACATTAATAGGGTTTGTCGTCGTCCTGGTCGGGTTCGTCGATGGAGAGGCCGGCGAAATCGTCGGCCATTTCGAGGATGTTCTGGTAGCGCTCGTACCATGACGTGGAGGCTTCGTAGACCATCATTACGCCTTGTTGGGGGAATCCGAGTTGCACAAATCCGGTCTTGCCGATATAGGTGCGCAGCCAGCGGGCATCTTCTAACTCCTCATCGCTGGTGAACTCGGCCGAGCCCAGGCGTTCGATCATGGCATCGAGTTCGTCGCGGTCCAGTCGCCACGAGTCCATGGTGAGGAACGGCGCCGCCGCGGCTTTGGCAAGCTCGACGAAATCTTTCCAGCTGTCAGGATTGTCTTGCGACTTCCAGGTAACGCTCTGCACTTGTTCGTAGTCGACGAAACCGGGAAAACGCCGCATACCATGGCCCTCGATGAAGGCGACCATGTCGTCTTTGAGGCTACTGAGATCGTCGGAGACAGAAGGCATATAGGGGCTCTGGATAAATGCATTGTATGCCTGAAAGCGGGCAAATGGGGATCGTCGTTGGTCGATAGTCGTTGGTCATTGATCAAAGCTGTGAAGAGACCCGGCGAACGACCAAGGACCAACGACCAACGACGATCTCCCCTGTGCTACACTATTTGTTTCACGACGCACCCCCGATCCGCACCATGCTTCTTTCCAAAGAATATGTGGGCTATTTGGCCCGCGAAGTCACGAAAAAACTGATTGCAGGCAAGTTCATCGAGACCAAAGCTACGGCTGCGGTGACGGAGAAGGTGCATGCGGCAATCCTCGACGAATTCTCGCTCGAGGATCGTATCAACGATGAAGTCCGCGTGATTCTGGAGGCCTATTCCGCCGAGATGCAAAAAACCGGAGCCAACTATCAGGAGATGTTCCGCAAAGTGAAGAACGAACTGGTGCGCAAGTACAAGGCGGTGCTGTGAGAGTAAGCCGTGACAAAGTGAATAAAGTCGCGCACGTGGTCACGGACGCGCTGGCCGAGACGGATGCGCTGGATTTTATCGAGGACCGGAACACGATCCGGCTGGAAGTGCGTAAGATTCTCGAGGACCTGCTCAATCAGGAAGAGAAGATCGATCAGGCGGCCCGGCACAAGATCGAGAATCAGAAGCGGACCATTCTGGAAGGCAGCCAGGAATGGGACATTCTTTACCGCAAGTACTACAACGAAGAAGTAAAGAAGCTGGGAATATAAGGCCGCGAAAAGCCGTTCTCAGCGGGTGGCGAATTTCCACACTGCCACAACCACAAAGGCGACTATCCCGAACACATACGCCCAGCCGCGTCCTTTTTGGAATCTCTCCTGATCGATCATGGGACACCTCACAAGCCTGCTTTAACGATGCCACGAACGGGGATGCAAAGCAAATCTCCTGTTCATCCCCGCGCATTCATGCCGAATGTGGTCCAGCCATTCCACAAAAAGATGCGATTTGGCGCCTTGTAGCAGTAAGATTGTCACGGTCGCCGGTGATGCCGGTCACGGCAGAAATCGGGATGCGGGCCTTAAATAGAGTGTTGGCAAAGTTTCATGAGTGTGCCATGTTCAAACAAACAAATCGTAAATTCTGAAAGCATTTCTCACATCGGAGGGAATCCCATGAACGTAATGACCCCGCCCGGAGTCAAAACTTCGAGCGATTACATTGAAGACGTAATGAGCATCGTAAAAGCGAAAAACGCAGCCGAGCCTGAATTCCACCAGGCCGTTCAGGAAGTGTTCGATTCTCTAAGGCTGGTGCTGCGGAAGCATCCGGAATATAGATCGTCGAAGATTCTTGAGCGCATCACTGAACCCGAGCGCGTCATCATGTTTCGAGTCCCCTGGTTTGACGATCGCGGCGAAATTCAAATAAACCGAGGATTCCGCATCGAGATGAACAGCGCCATCGGTCCTTATAAGGGCGGACTGCGCTTCCATCCTTCGGTCAACCTCGGCATTTTGAAGTTCCTGGCCTTTGAGCAGGTGTTCAAGAACTCGCTGACCACGCTGCCCATGGGTGGTGGCAAAGGCGGATCGGATTTCGATCCTAAGGGCAAGAGCGACAACGAAGTCATGCGCTTCTGCCAGAGCTTCATGACCGAATTGTCGCGGCACATTGGCCCGGACACCGACGTTCCTGCGGGCGACATCGGAGTTGGCGGGCGCGAGATCGGCTTCATGTTTGGCCAATACAAGCGTCTGCGCAATGAATTTACCGGCGTGTTGACCGGCAAGGGCCTGAGCTGGGGCGGTTCGCTGATTCGCCCCGAAGCTACGGGATACGGCTGCGTGTACTTCGCGGAAGAGATGCTGAAGTCGCGCAAGGATTCGTTTGCAGGCAAGCTCTGCCTAGTTTCAGGCAGCGGCAATGTTTCGCAGTACACGGTCGAAAAACTGCTTGATCTGGGAGCGAAGCCGCTCACGTTCTCCGATTCCGACGGCGTTGTCTACGATCCGGATGGAATCGATCGCGAGAAGCTGGCCTGGGTCATGGAGCTGAAGAACGTTCGCCGCGGACGCATCCGCGAATACGGCGACAAGTTTAAGAAAGCGATCTTCATGCCCACCGATATCAAGCTGGAACACAATCCGCTGTGGAACATCAAGGCCGATTGCGCGTTCCCGAGCGCCACGCAGAATGAGATCAAGGCGAAAGATGCCGCGAACCTCATCAAGAACGGCTGCAAGCTGGTGGCCGAGGGCGCGAACATGCCCTGCACGCTCGAAGCCACAAAGATGTTTCTCGAAGCCAAGGTTCTCTATGGACCGGCCAAGGCGGCGAATGCCGGCGGCGTCGCGACCTCCGGCCTCGAAATGGCCCAGAACAGCGCACGGCTGAGCTGGACCCGCGAGGAAGTGGACGATCGGCTGCACAAAATCATGATCGCCATCCATAAGAACTGCTTCGAGACGGCCGAGAAATACGGCACCCCGGGCAATCTAGTGAACGGCGCCAACATCGGCGGCTTCCTGAAGGTCGCCAATGCCATGCTGGATCAGGGCTTGGTGTAGTCCGTCGTGTGGGGCGGACACTCCTGTCCGCCTTCTGCAGAGACGTTGCTCGCAACGTCTTGCGTGGATAAGATGCGGGGTGGAAGAAGGTCCACCCCGCAAGTTTTTTTTAGAGGTCTCAAAGAACAACGGGGCACTTTAGAAAAGCACTCTCTGATTAGGGCTGCCAAATGTTCAGGAGAGGAAGATTCTGGCACAGCGGAAGAATCTACAGCGATGAGGGGTTTTTCGTAAGCACGGGTGGAAGGGACGCCATCGCCTACTACGAGGGAGGTCGGAAAATGACAATAACCGTACAGGAAGGCAATGGCGTTTACGAAGAAACCATTGGGCGGTGGGACGACGATCCCATGCAAAGGCTCGGCGATGAAGACCGGAAGCGGATCGCGGATAACATCAGACGTGCGTTTGAGTCCCAGGGCCTCTCGGTCTATTTCTTGGAACGACTCCGGTAAGCCTCGGAGAGCTACTCGCATCTTCAAGCACTTCCAAAGCGTGGCGCCCTTCTGTCTGCGGAATCCCTGGCTATTTGGGATACCCTTAATGCGGTGTCATCCTGAGCGTAGTAGCTGCTTCGCAAAGCGAAGCAGCCGCGGAGTCGAAGGACCCAGTGTCAGCGTAGGTCGAGATAAATGGCGAAAGGCGTTCTCAGTAGTCTGCCAAGTGAGAATTCCCGGTGGCAGCATTGCTAGGCCTAGAACCACGGGGTCCTTCGACTCCGTGATGGTTCGCTTTGCGAACGATCACTTCGCTCAGGATGACACTTCTATGGTGCCGGTGAATTTGTGAAAGAACACAACTACTGTGTCTACATCGTCGGGAGCCGCACGGGGACTCTTTACATTGGAATAACCGACAATCTTTACCGGCGAGTTTTAGTTCACAAGAGCGGTGAGTTTGAGGGGTTTGCCAGCAAGTACGGTTGCAATCGCCTGGTTTATTTTGAGAGCTTTGATGATGTTCGAAAAGCAATTGACCGAGAGAAGCAGTTAAAGGGTTGGCGACGGGAGAAGAAGATTGCTCTGATCGAAGCACTCAACCCACGCTGGCAGGATTTGGCAGAGAAGTGGGGAGCGCAAATGGTATTTGCCGGGGAATCGATCAAGGGCAAATAATAACTCTGTCATCCCGAGCGCAGCGGCTGCTTCGCAAAGCGAAGCAGATGCGGAGTCGAAGGACCCCGTGTCAGCGTAGGTCGAGATAAATGTGGAAAGGCGTTCTCACAAGGCTGCCACGCAGAAATTCCCTGCAGCAGCATTGCCAGATTCAGAGCCCCGCGGTCCTTCGGCTGCGTGGTCGTTCGCTTTGCGAACGACCACTTCGCTCAGGATGACACTTTAGGATAGCTCGGTCAGTTCTCAGCAGATGCGCGTAACCCACGCCTCCGGCCCCATCGTCGCCCCGGAGCGCCTCTTCGAGGGCTTCGAGAACCTGATGCCCACTGGCCACACTCAGCGACTCTTGCGCCCCTTCATAATCTGTCATATTATGAAGGCATGACGATGACCTCGCTGAACATCTCCCTCCCCGAAGCCCTCAAGGAGTATGTAGAAAGGCAAGTTGCTACGGGCGACTGGGGTACGCCAAGCGAGTATGTCCGCGAACTGATTCGCCAGGACAAGGAACGCCGCCTTGTAAACCTCGAACAAGAGCTCGTCGCTGCCGCCAAGGGACCGAAAATCGAGATCCCCCTGGCTGAAATTCGCCGCAAGGGCCTGATCTCCGCGCTCCGCGCGCGCGCCCGCAGCCGATGAGAAGGCGTCGACTTGTCTTCAGCGACGCGTCAATTGCCGACATACTGGAACAAGCTGGGTGGTACGCCGCTCGGACGGGAAAACCATTAGCTCAACGCGGGCAGAAGGCAGTGACGACAGCTATTTCGCACCTACTCACCCGACCCGCAACTGGAGCGCCCTGCAAATTCCGATCACCAGCACTTCGCTACGTAAGACGAGCGACAATCTCAGGATTTCCCAAGCATCTGCTCTTTTATCGGTTCGACGACGATGAAGTGTTCGTTCTTCGCGTTGTGTATGGCGCCCGCGATTTAGAGCGGCTCTTTTCTTAGCCCGGCCCTAGTCCGAGGGTTCCGCGCGTGGCGAATTTCCGGTGCGAGTATGATTTAGCTATTAACGGCCCGACATGTCCGTGCTAGACACCTCCGAACCCATCGTCGACCCCGAGCGCCTCTTCGAGGGGTTTGAGAACCTGATGCCCTTTCGGGTGCAGGATATTCTTCTGGTATCCAGCCTTTACGACTCCTTCATTCTGCGCGAGGACGGCCGACTGAACGAGTTGCTGATCGGGGAATCCCTCGAACTCGAGCAGCAGCAGATTCCCGGAATCACTCACGTTTCATCCGGCGCGGAAGCACTGAAGCTCGCGCGATCGCAGCCGCGATTTAACCTGATCGTCACCAACCTCGAAGTCGAAGACATGGATGCCGCGCAGTTGGCTCGCGAAGTCAAAGCAGCAGGTCTCGACGTCCCCGTGGTCGTGCTGGCCTACGACTACCGCGAGATCAAGAAGTTCGTGTCGCGCAACCCGGTCACCGACTTGCAGCAGATATTTCTGTGGCAGGGCAATGTTCGCATTCTGATTTCGATCGTCAAATACATTGAAGACAAGCGCAACGTCGAACATGACACCCGCGCCATCGGCGTGCCGGTGATCCTGGTGGTCGAAGACAACATTCGCTATTACTCGTCGTTTCTTCCCACGATTTACACCGAATTGATTACCCAGTCCCGCCGCCTGCTCAGCGAAGGATTGAACGTCGCCCATAAGCTCGTGCGCATGCGGGCTCGGCCCAAGATTCTGCTCGCGTCGAATTACGAGGATGCGGCGCGGCAGGTGATGAAATATCGCGAGTATCTGCTGGGCGTGGTGTCGGATGTCGAATTCCCCCGCGCCGGCGAGTTGAGCCCCGACTCTGGATTCGACCTGGCCCGCATGGTGCGCGAAGAAGTGCCCGATGCTCCCATCGTCCTGCAGACCAGCCGCACTGAATTCCGGGCACGGGCGCATGCAGAGGGATACTCGTTTTTGCGGAAACGCTCGCCAACGTTGCTGCGCGATCTGCGGCGTTTCCTCACCGAGCAGTTTGGCTTCGGCGACTTTGCGTTCCGTCTGCCCGATGGCAGCGAGGTAGCGCGGGCGAGGGACTTGAACGAACTTGAGGCCCGGCTTGGCGAAGTTCCGGCAGAGAGCATCGCGTACCACAGCGAGAGGAACCATTTCTCGCGCTGGCTGTGGGCGCGGACCGAGTTCGCGCTGGCGCAGAAACTCCGGCCACGAAAAGTTTCCGATTTCGCCACGCTCGAAAACTTACGGCGCGATCTGATCGAGTCGATCGCCGAGTATCGCAACGAGCAGAGCCAGGTTCTGATCGGGGATTTCAACGCATCCACGTTCAAGTCAACCGAGGGATTCTTTTTGCGGATTGGCGGCGGCTCGCTTGGCGGAAAAGCGCGTGGGCTGGCTTTCATCCGTCACCTGCTACACAAATATCAGACGGCGCGACGTTTCGCCGCTGTCCGCATCGCCGTGCCCCCGAGCGTTGTGCTCGCGACCGATATGTTTGACCGCTTCCTCAGCGAGAACAATCTGCTCGACTTTGCGATCAATAGCAACGATGACGCCGAAATTCTACGGCGATTCCTGGAGGCGTCTCTCCCGGCTTCGCTGCGCGACGATCTATTGGCGTTTCTGGCCGAGGTCCATTATCCGTTAGCAGTACGCTCTTCCAGCTTGCTCGAGGATTCGCAATACCAGCCCTTCACCGGTGTGTACGAAACTTTCATGCTGGCCAATCAGCATCCTGATTTGTCGGTGCGGCTTGAGCAACTGATGGAGGCCATCAAGCGCGTGTATGCCTCGACCTTCAGTCAGCACGCCAAGGGATATGTGCGCGCCACGCCCTACCGCTTGGAAGAAGAAAAGATGGCGGTGATCGTGCAACAGGTCGTGGGTACGATTCACGGCTCGCACGACGGACAGCGGTTCTACCCCGATTTTTCCGGCGTGGTGCGATCGCATAACTTTTATCCGGTGCCGCCCATGAGCTATGGAGACGGAATCGCCGCAGTGGCATTGGGCCTGGGACGAGCGGTCGTAGACGGTGGAAAGTGTCTGACCTTCTGTCCGCGTTATCCGCAAAACCTTTTGCAGTTTTCCTCGGTGGAAGATATTTTGGCGAACTCGCAGTGCGAGTTCTGGGCGCTGGAGCTTGATCACATCGAGCGCCGTGATGATCCCGCTTCCGATCCGCTGCTTGAGCTTAAAGAATCTCGCTTCGGTCTGGACGTGGCGGAGAGCGACGGAGCCTTGAACAATCTGGGATCGACATATTCCGTCGACAACCATGTCATTTATGACGGGCTCAGCCGGCCCGGTACCCGCATCGTGAGTTTCGCTCCGATTCTCAAGCATGGAGTGTTTCCCCTTGCCTCGATTCTTGAGCTGCTCACGAGAATTGGCGATGATGCGTTCGGGCGTCCGGTGGAAGTGGAGTTCGCGGTGCGCCTGCCGCAGAAACCACGCGAAACGGCCGAGTTTGGATTTCTGCAAATACGTCCGCTGGTGCTTTCGCGCGAAGGCGAAGAGTTGCGGATGGAAGATGTGAATCCGGAGCGGCTGGTCTGTCACAGCTCCAAGGTGCTGGGCAACGGGCGCGTTCGGGATTTGCGCGACGTGGTGGTGGTCGACTTTCATCGCTTCGAGCGGGCGCGAAGTCAGGAAGTCGCCGAGGGTGTGGCCCACCTGAATGCCAAGCTGAACGAAAGCGGAACGCCGTATCTGCTGATCGGCGTGGGACGCTGGGGATCGAACGACCCCTGGCTCGGAATTCCTGTCGAGTGGGATGAGATTTCAGGAGCGCGCGTGATTGTGGAGGCAGGCTTCCGAGACTTTCGCGTAACTCCGTCGCAAGGCAGCCATTTCTTCCAAAACCTTACGGCATTTCAGGTGGGATACTTCACGGTGAATCCCGATGCGGGAGAGGGCTTTGTCGATTGGGAGTGGCTAGGTTCTGCACCCGCGGTTGAGGAGCGCGGGTGCGTGCGGCATCTGCACTTCGAGGCGCCTCTGGTGGTGGTGATGAACGGCAGGAATAGCCGGGGGATGGTCTTTAAACCGGAAGGAACATAGCAAAACCTCATCCTTCCTTCGTGTACCTTTGTCCTTTGTGGTCAATGAAATGCAAATGCTAGAACCACAAAGGACACAAAAGGTCGGTATGAATCTATGGTCCTCCAGTTTGCGTGCGTCGAACATTTCCACTTGACATTTCGCTTTTTATTCGCTTATGATCTTGTCCGCGGTTGGGCCCGAAAATCATAAACGGAGGAACGAAAATGTCACTCAGTCAATCTCTGCTACCCGAGTTCGATCAGGAAATGGCCAGCACTCGCAAAACCCTGGAACGGGTTCCGGACGATAAGTTCTCCTGGAAGCCGCACGAAAAGTCCGGTGCCATGGGCTGGCTGGCCGGACATCTGGCCAACATTCCGGAGTGGGCGGTTGAGACCATCACGAAAGATGGCTTCGACATGAATCCCGGAGGCAAAGGATTTCAACCACCGCCAGTGCCGAAATCGCGCAAGGAGCTGTTGGAGTTGTTCGATAAGAACGTGGCGGCGGCACGCGCGGCTTTGGCGAAGGCCAGCGATGCTGAACTGGGAAAATCGTGGTCGTTTCTGAACAATGGAGTGACGGTTTTCTCCATGCCACGAATTGCCTGCTTGCGCACTTGGGTGATGAATCACAATATTCATCATCGGGCGCAACTGGGAGTTTATTTGCGGCTGAATAACATCGCCGTGCCCGCGATTTATGGGCCTTCGGCGGATGAGAGTGGGATGTAGCCTGGGAGCAGCGCGTGCGGAAAAACTCGGCTTGGTGAGTTTTTCCGCAGGCTGTCGGGGGAGAAACTAGTAGCGGCCTTCCCTGATCCAGAGGCGAACCTGCTCCTCGACCGAGAAGCTCGCCGTGGTATTGCGGGCGAACCTTGATGCCAATGCTAGGGCGTGGGCCTCGAGCGGTATCGCGAAGGGCGCGTTGGTTTTGAGGAAGCCGCGAACAAAAAGGTCGGAATAACGCTTCAGCCCGAGGATGTGAAACTGGACCGCATGCACCAACCCGTCAAACAGGGCGCGATCCGCGATCCTCTCGTTGAACACCACCACGTCCAGAAACGTGAGGGAGGCCATTTGCTGGAAGCTGGGCAGGTTGGTAACACCGAGATCTTTCGCCTGCGAGTAGAACGGTGGGTCCGAAATCCGCTCGCCAATGAGTTCCACGATTCTGATCCGGTTGAGGAAGGCCGCGGAGAAGAACGGCTCCATCGTAGCTTTACGCTGTGCGCTCAACGGTGCGGCAATGGGAAAGTAGCGGTCGCGCTGTTCGCGCAGATACGAGCAAATGCAAGTGCTGAAATCACGGACCTGGTCTTCGGTCAACGGAGGCGTGCTGACCTCGCCGGGCTCAGTGGCAGAAGGAATCTGTCGTTCGATGGAGGCGTAAAACTCGTTCAAAGCAGCCGCTGACTCGATGGCCTTGCGCAACAGATCGCCTTCGGCGAAGCGGGCCAGATCTTCAACGGAGAAGCGGAGACGTAGCTGGTGGGTGGCGCACTCTGCGCTGAGCAGTTCCAGCCGGGCATGCCGCAGCTCAGAGTTCATTTGAACCACGGCGACACGGTCATCCGGATTGTCCCAGGAAAACATCTAAGACTCCTGAATTTGAGCTATACAAAACCGGGAAAGGGGCCTATATTTATTACGTATACAGCGTTACGTTAACGATGTCAACATAAATTATTCAATCGTTTTATGTAGGTTCAGAGGACAGAAATGCCAAGACTGCCCGATCCTGATCTGCAAGAACGTATTTTGGACGCTGCCCAGAAACTCTGGAAAAAGGGAGCGGAGAAGACTCTCACCATGCGCGCGGTAGCCGAGGCGGCCGGTACCAACACTCCTGCCGTCTATCGCCGCTTTCGGAACCGCGAGGATATCCTTCGCGCCATGCTGCGCCGGATCCAGCAGGATGTCATCGACGCGCTTCGGCCCTGCTCATGTCCCGAGGAAGCATGCGAGCGCTACCTTGAATTCGCGGTGAGTCATGCTCACGAGTACGAACTCTTCTACACCTATGCGTACGAGCTCTCGCATCCGGCCCGCTCGGATCATGCTTCTCCGCTGCGGGAGCACCGGCCTACCATGCAATTCATGGAGACCAAACTGGCCGAGCGGCTGGGAGGGACGGCCACGGACCATACTCGCCTGTCACTTGCCCTGTGGACGATGGCCCACGGAACCGCCATGCTGCTGATTTCGAAATCGATCCCGGCGGCGCATGTGCCAGAGCTGCGTTCCGTCTTCAGCGCTGCGGTGGAGACGCTGATCAACAACTCGTCCGGCTTTTCGGCTCAGAATTGAGCGCCATCGACCGCGCGGAGCCATAGACTGCACAATTACGGTGCAAGATTTGGTTTAAAAAACTTTCTCTTTCCGGCCAAAATCCAGAAAACAAAGGGAGTGGGCCGGTCGTGCCCGAAACTAGTTGAATGTCATGGTAAGATTGCGCCCGCTTTCTGGGAGGAATCGACCTATGCGTCGATCAACCTGCTGCTTACTGGTGGTACTGTTCGGGTCGTGGCTGAGCAGTTTCGGGCAAAACACCCCAAAACTCACGTCTCCAAAAATCGTGGCGACGTTCGAGCGACTGGATCTGACGAACGAGATGAAGCCGGTCACGATATACACCCCTCCACAGTGGGGGACGTTCCGCATTTCGGTTGTCATGGTCTTGACCGCACCCGCCGGAACCAAGGGTGAATTCTGGTATGGAGAGCTGCAATTTGTGAACGCAGCCGGAGTGAATTGTTGCGGAGCATATAGCGTAGCGCTGCAATCTAAATCTCGGGGGAGTGCTTTTGGAGAATTTCCCATCAGTGCAAAAGCAGGAACACCCATCAAATTTTCAGTTCAACGAGCCGGTGACAATTTCGGCTCGAAGTACAACGTCTGGATTGTTGTGGAGCAGCTCATGTAACCAATGAGGCTTCACAGAGCTACCGGTTTGCGGTGATGATCTGAACGGGATAGTTTACGAAACCAGGCCATTTCACTCAAATCCCCTCAGGGAAGGCAGATGAGCGTTATAGAGGTGTTACGCCAGTCACCTCTTCGCGGAGCGGGCGTACAATCCGCTTGGGGGTAGTCATGAAACGCATCAGCCTCGTAGTTTTGATTTTATGTGCGTGCTTCGGAACCGTGGCATGGGGTCAGCAGCCAGCGGGCACGTGCGTCAACGACTGGAGCGAGTTCCACCGGACCAACATGGAGCGCTCGAACCCGTGTGAGACGGTGCTCAACGTTCACAACGTTGGCGGTCTCGTCTTGAAGTGGAGCTACACCACCAGCAATATGGTGGAGTCCTCGCCCGCCGTGGTCAATGGTGCGGTATATGTGGGCTCACTCGACAACAACGTGTATGCCCTGAACGCCACCACTGGCGCCAAGCTGTGGAGCCACAACACTGGCTACCAGGTGCAGCAGCCCTCGCCCGCCGTGGCCAATGGGTTGGTCTATGGTGGCTCGAACCACCGGAGCGTGTACGCGCTGAACGCCCGCACCGGGCACAAGCTGTGGAGCACCACCACCGGCAGTGCATTCGCCTCCCCCACAGTGGCCGATGGGGTGGTTTATGTCGGCGGCGGCGGCGGCGTTTTCGGCGACGTGTACGCACTGAACGCCAAAACCGGCGCCACGCTGTGGTGGTACAACACCGGTGGCCTTAATGGGAATTCCTCGCCGGCTGTGGCCGCTGGGGTAGTTTATGCCGGCGCGGAAGACGACAGGGACGGACTTGGCAGCGTGTTCGCTCTGGACGCCAAGACCGGCACTCTGCTGTGGAACTTTCCCACTGCCGGCCCAGTGCACTCCTCGCCCGCGGTGGCGAATGGGATGGTTTATGTCGGCTCAAATAACCAGGGCAGCGGTGGATACTTGTACGCGCTGAAGGCCAGCACAGGCGCCCTGCTGTGGAGCTACGCCTCAACTCTGGTTTCCTCGCCCGCCGTGGCCAATGGAGTGGTCTATGTTGGATCAAATGACTATAGCGTTTACGCACTGAACGCCAAGACCGGCGCGAAGCTGTGGAGTTACCGCACCGGCTCGTATGTGGGATTCTCTTCTCCCGCAGTGGCGAATGGGATGGTTTATGTCGGCTCGCTCGACGGTAAGGTTTACGCCTTTGGCTTGAAGTGAAGGCAGGGTCGGGGGCAGGCAAGAGCAGCTTCCAGAGGCCCCAGCCTGAAGATGCTTTACCCCGTCTTCAACCTCAAGTTGTTCGAGCCGGGCCGCGATACTGTCGGGTTTGGAAGCTCTTAGGCCTACAGGGATAACTGTCGCAAACAAGCCTTATCACTCAGACCCCTCAATGAGCGTTATGCCGATGGACGTCAACTATCCGGGGGCGCACGAACTCTGGCCAGAGAGGTAGTGTGCGCGCATTTCAACTGGCTTGGTCGCCAATGCCAGCGCGAGCTCTCTTTTTAATATGCTTTCCTTCAGGCTTTCTTCAGTAAGCGGGTGATCCAGACCAAAATTACTGCGCCCACGAACGCCACAATAATGGAACCAATCATTCCGCCGCCTGGCCAGATTCCCAAAAGCCCGAAGATCCAGCCGCCTAACAGACCACCGAGAATTCCGAGAATGATGTCTACGACTACGCCGTAACCACCACCCTTCATCACTTGACCTGCAAGCCAGCCTGCGATTAGTCCAACCACAATCCAAGCGATAAATCCCATGGTTTCCTCCTAGACGCACTTCTTGGGGTGGATTCCAATGTGGAACTCTTGTCGGAGCAAAATATACGCTCGGCACCGCGAGGCCGCAACGCCGCCAGCCAATTGCGCGCGAAACCGAGATCGTAATCCGCAACAACCTCAGGAACAGACTTCCTCTGCCACGTCCTTGTTCTCTTCCCGCGATGTTTACCCATCCTAACGTGTCGGCCGCGTAAGCTGGGCGAGGTACTGCGCGGCACGGTCGACACATGAATCCAAGCTGGCTTCTGTGTCGATCACAAGTTTGGGGTGGTCAATCGGCTCCCAGGCTTTTTGGACCTGGTGATATAGGTCTGGCGTCCGATTCGTGGCTGGGTGGATCCGCTCCGCTGCCGCCTTTTCCAAGCGTGCGAGCGCGGTTTGTTCCGAGCAGACGCACTCCAATATGGCCCAACTGGTCTGTAATTGCGAGCAGAACTCGAGCACCTGCTCACGCTGGTAGCGCCGCGAAAATGTCCGGCCATCCAAAACAACGTAAGGCGACAAACTCCTTCCGAGCAGATACGCAGCCGTCTGCAGCATGATCTGCTGACAGAAATCGTCCTGCACCCGCGAATATTCGACATGTGCCGGGGTGAAGAGCGCGGCTCGAATCGTGTCTTTATCGAGCACCGTGGCCGGAAGCCGCTGCGCAAGTGAGCGCGCGACCGTGCTCTTGCCCGTACCCGGCAGGCCCGCCATGATCACAACCATCGGAAACTCCGAGCTAGAGTCAGCGCAAGCACACGAAAATCTCCACCACATTCTGGCATCGGGCCATCCAGGAACGATGAGGTCTGCCCCTGCGGGTTGATGCTAGCATGAACAGATTGATTGACGCTCGCTTTGGGGACGGGACACGGCGCCTCGCCCGGCCAGCTTCGAGAAAGAGTTGAAGTGTATAACCGAGTTTAGCGGAATCCGGACGGAACAAAACCAGGGTTCTTATCGTATCTAATAATCGAGGATGGGCCATGAATACTCTGAAAGTCTCTTTGATCGCTTCTTCGATTGGGACTGCGGCTGGGTTGGGGTCATGGTTGTTCGGCATCGGGCGAATCATCTGGCCCGCTCATCCTCAATTTGCCTGCTTTCTGCTGACCCTCGTTACAACCTTCGCGATTCAGATTACCTGGCCTCGGCTAACTCAAACGAATTCACAGTAATTAAGCAGGGAATAAGGGGTGACAGAACGGAGTGCCGGGCTCGGCTACATACAGATGCCCTCCCGTTCAGACCGAGCGGAAGGGCATCACTGTTATCGTCAGCTCTCGGCAGAGATCCGCTACTGCTTGTCGTACACCGCGGAGCTCTTGACCTTGTTGCCTTTTGCATCGGTTCCGCTCGTGGTGACCGTGCGGCTCTTGCCGTCAGCTGCCAAGACAATCCGGCCGCTGACGGTGACCTTACCGCCTTTCTTGACGTTGAATCCGTACGTACGATCGTCGATCTTCGTTACCGATCGCGTGTCCTCATTCGGATCGCCCTTGACGGGATAGTCTTTTCCATCGAGTTTGCCAGTCCACTCGTTATGCGTCGGCTTGCCGTCCTTGTCGCTGCCATCGATCGTGACCTTCACGTTTTCACCCGCAGGCTCGTAGACGACGGTACTATTCTTGGGCGCCCCAGGACCTATCTTCGATTTGGCCTCGTTTAGTTTCCAGGTGCCCATCATGTCAGCATCGGCGGCGAAGCACATGGCTGCCCCGACGAAGCATAGAGCCAGAGTCAATACAAGTGTTCTTGTTTTCATGTCTCTCCTGATTTGAGAAGCAAATTTTCGTGCGATTCAGGCGGCAGCCACTGTAGCAGTGTGTGGCGCGTTCGGCAAATCGCAATTTGTTCACAGCCAGTAATTCAGGTTCTCTTGTCGTTTGCGGTCCATCGTCATGGGCAGGCAACTGACGTACCCGCTGGATCTCACGGACGGTTTACTCATGAGCGAAATCGCAAGACTACGCCAAGAAAGAGGACAACCTGGGTGTTATTCGGTCGGGCATTGCCGGAAATCAAATGTGAGCGCAACCGTCCCACTTCGTTCGTCCAGCGACTGATGCTGAATCTTTGGATTGTCTACATCCACTCCAGGCAAGTGCTTTTGCAAGAAGAGCTCGATCAGATGCTCGTTGTAGATTTGACCCGGCGCCAGCGCCAAGTCCTTCAGCACTTGCGCTGGTGCGCCGTCTATGTCGATGCTCCGTACGGTAAACTGCTTGCCTTCGTCGACGTCAATATCCAGTGAAATTGTCTGAGCCTTTTCGTTGATCGTTGTGTTAGGAATGGAGGTGAAGTTGATGTAGCCCAGCTGTCCGTAAGCATCCTTCAAATTCTTGAGGCCTTTCGAAATCGTCGCGCGGTCGAAGATGTCACCATCCTTGATCGGGAACAGATTGCGTAATGCATCTGGGTTCGTTATCACCTTATTATTCTTGAATGCGATTTGTCCCAAACGGTATTGCAGACCTTCTTCTATGTGAACCGTGAGCACGATTCGCTCTCGGACGGGACTCATGGTCAATACGTTCCCATCGGAACTCACCTGCACTTTGAAGTATCCGCGATTCTGCCATTCGAGCCTTAGTCTTTCCTCAACTTCTTCTTTTACTTCATCGAAAGAGCCGACGTAAGACCGCTGCGTAATGGATGTTGAGATCTGTTCTGTCTCAGAGGCTGGCATCTGGAGAGGACCGGAGGCGCCCAGTATCCCGGCGATTGAAACCTCGACGTCGGAGGGCTGACTGTCGTCCGACGAACGCGATGGAGGGCAGGTCCGGGACCTTTCAGCGTCGCGATTGTTTTGGGAAATCGAACTCTGCGCGTGAACCGGCGTTTGGCAAGCCGCAACGCAGACCAAAGCCAGGACAACTGCTCGTCCGAGGCAACGCATGCCAACATTACACCAGCTCGAATTGTTGTTGTAAACTGCCCCGCCTCACAAGCCGGGCCTCGCTATTTCTTCACCACCACCGCGATGCAGTTGATCTCCACCAGCGAATTTCCGGGTAGCGCAGCTACGGCGACCGTAGTGCGGGCAGGACCTCCGTTGGGGAAGTAGGTCTTGAACACCTTGTTCATTCCGTCGTAATACTTGATGTCGGCGAGAAAAACGCTGAGCTGAAGAATGCTGTCCACGGTGCCGCCACCGGCTTCGACGAGTTTCTTCACATTGTCCATGACGATGGTGGTGTGATGTCCAATTTCAAATTGCTCGGCGGGACCGGAATCGTGCGCCCCCTGCCCGGCCACGTAGATTTGGCCATTGTGAACCACGATGGGCGTGATCATCTGTTTTCCATCGGCGGGCTTACCGTCGTCGCCGAGCTTGCGGATGCTGTCATCGGTCGCGCCTTGAGCGCTGCCCGCCAGCACCGCTCCGGTCAGGCCGACACTGGAAAGCACTGCCGCCAGCCGCCCAGCGAAATTCCTGCGAGTGAATGTTCCGAAATTCATGAGCCCTCCTTTGTGAAGCTGTTGAGTCTAAGCCAGTGCCGACATCCCGGTCAATGATCGTGCTGGCGAGTGTGCTGACGAGCTTCAACACTTAATCTTAGACCAGGCACAATTAGGCTTCAGCAAAATCGTCGTCTCAAGCAGATTGGTTTCCGACAGCGATCCCCATGCCAAATGACTATCGTTTGTTGCGATCGGCGCGACCGCCAGCGTAACATGCGAGGAAGAACGGTTCAGCCTTAGCCGTGCCGTGGAAGTACGTCATCATGCTGTCTGTCGCCCTGCTCACGGCGGTTGTACGGTCCCATCACTGTATGAGGTTCAATCCCCAACGTGATTCGCACTCACAACCCCACGCGATTCCAGAAAGTGACTTCCACCGGGCACGAGCTTTTGTAGTCCTGCTTCTATTGATGTCGACCCAACTGCTGGCGCAGGATTCCGGCGGCGCGGAACTCAGCACTCATGACGAAGTCACCACGTTCAGGGTGAAGGTAAACGAAGTGTTGGTGCGGGTCGTTGTGCGCGACGTGGCAGGCCACGCGATCGGTAACCTGAAGAAGGAGGATTTCGAGTTATTCGACAACAAGAAACCGCAGGTCATCACTCAATTTGTGATGGAGCAGCCGAGGACAGGAGAAAGACCGGCAACGGAGGGAACTGCGGAAGCAACTACAAAGGCACCCCTCGCTGCCCCCATCGCGCCCAACCGCTTTGTGGCCTATGTGTTTGACGACATGCACGCCGACTCCGCCGATCTGATGCGCATCCGCGACGCCGCGGAACGAAATATGGAGACCCTGTCAGCTACTGACCGGGCTGCGATCTTCACGACATCCGGCCAGGGAGACCTTGATTTCACCGACGATCGAGCGGCCCTGCGCAAGGCGCTGAAGAGCCTGATGCCGCGGTCCATAAGCAAGGGCGCCAGCGCGGATTGTCCGGATATCTCTTATTACATGGCGGACCTAATCATCAACCGGGGAGATCAATCGGCCTTGCAAGACGCCACGACGGACGCGCTCATGTGTGCACCGAACCCCAGGGCGGTCCAATCGTCGGCCCAACAACTGGCACTGTCGACGGCGCAGCAGATGTTGGTACTGGGCGCGCATGAGACCGGCTTGGCGCTCAGCGTACTCAAAGACGTGATCCGACGAATTGGGACGATGTCTGGTCAGCGGACGATCCTCTTGTTGTCTCCCGGTTTCCTGACGGGGGAGTTGCAGTATGAATGTAATGATGTGATCGATCACGCTTTGCGGTCGCAAGTTGTGATCAGTGCTTTCGACATCCGCGGACTTGATACGTTCGTTGACATAAGTAAAACTTCCGCCGCCGTGCAAAAATACGCGGCGCAGGCAGGGATGGAGGAAGACGGTACACTCTCCGAGTTCGCCAACGCGACCGGGGGCGCGTTCTTTAAGAATAACAACGATCTCGACGCAGGCTTGCGACAGATCGCGACCGCGCCAGAGTACGTGTATGTGCTGGGATTCTCTCCGCAAAACCTAAAGCTGGATGGGAGATTTCACGACTTGGTGGTAACAGTCAGGGATCCCAGAAAACTGACCATCCTGACTCGCAAGGGCTACTCTGCACCGAAGCATGCGCCAGGTGCGGACGAGGAAGCCAGACAGGAAATCGAGGATTCCTTGTTTTCGCAGGAGGAAGTGCATGATCTGCCCGTGGAAGTGCATACCCAGTTTTTCAAACCGAGCGAGGAAGATGCCAAGCTCACGGTACTGGTGCACATCGACGCCAAGCGTCTGCACTTCAACAAGGCTGAAGGGCGCAACCTAGACAAGTTGACGGTCGTCTTCGGCTTGTTCGACCACAACGGCCACTTCATATCGGCGAATCAGAAGATTCTGGACATGCATCTGAAAGATGACACGCTAGCTAACCGGTTGGACTCGGGGATCACGCTGAAGTCCAGCTTCGATGTAAAACCGGGCGGATATCTGGTGCGGTTGGTGGTGCGCGACTTGGGAGGTCAGATTTCGGCGGCGAATGACGCGATCGAGATTCCGTAGAAGTTCAGTCGAGAAGTCCTTCGGGAATGCGCGGCGACGACTTGCGGCAGTTCCTCCGCGTTTTGCAGGCGGTCGAGACCGATCGGTACTTAGATCCTGACGGGACCCCGCCTTGCAAAGAAAAGACCATCCCTTTCCCGGGTACGCTAGGGATGGCCTCACACAGATTCAACCATCGACCGGCCCACTGCGCTAGGTTATCGTGCTTCCTTGCGCAGGGTCTTGACGGAACGAAGCTTTGCGGCTTCATACCGGCGACCACCGTTGCCGGTTGGGAAGGAGCACACTCCGCCGTACCAGATACTGAGGGTATTCTGGCTGGTGTTCTGCGCGATGCATTCCCAATCCACTGAGGGATTCCCCGGATTCGGTCCGTTATAGTCGATGAAGACACTACGCTCGGGCCCACCCAACGAGGGATAGCCACAGGCTCCGCTGACCATTTCGCCTCCGGTGCCGCCGCAAACTACGTCCATCTCGCCGGCGCTGTTTCCAGGCAGACCGTATTCGTTCACATAAAAAACTGACATGGAGATGCCCGCGCCTTGGGGACCTTGTGCGCCTTGGGGACCTTGTGCGCCTTGGGGACCCTGTGGTCCTTGCGGCCCCTGCGGGCCTTGCGGTCCTTGCGGGCCCACGACACCCAACGAAATGTCGAAGGAACCGGTCAAACCGTCCGACATATTCTTGAGCGTTAGCAAATAAGCGCCCGGCGCCAAGTTGCTCGGCATATCGACCACGACTGTGGTAGGCGTGTGTGTCACGACCGTCACCGCGTGGCCGTCCAGCGCGACGGAAGGCTTCGCAGTGCCGAAGTGTGATCCGGCAATCGTGATCTGGTTGGTTTGGAAGTTGGCGTCAGTGCTGACGATCGTGGGTCGCTGAGCGGCCGGCGTCCCTTGTGCCAGCGAGACTGAAGATGTGACCAGTGCGAAACACGCAAGCACCAGGACCAGAGACAGGCCAGCTTTTTGTGCGGTATTCATGTGAAGTTCTCCATTTATGAGTTTGAATTGAGCGGCCTGCCAGGCGCTATAAAAATTTCCCCTTACCACTCCGGCCGGGCGGTCAAGTTTCCCGCTCACTATTCAAAGCGACACTTTCCTTCGCGTTCCCTCACGGCATCCAGGATTTTTCTTTAAGAAACTCCAGCGCGGCGAGGTTCATCATTCTGCCAAAAGAACTGCCGTCCCTCTCAACCTCAGAGGGACGGCGGTGAAGAATTCAGCGATGGATTGGCGTTCTCGATGGCACCTACTTGGACATCAAGCGCTCAGTCTTGATGGAATAGAGCTTCGCCGGACCGTATTTGTGACCACCATTCCCGGTCGGGTAGGCGCAAAGTGATCCGAACCAGACGCCGACCGTGTTCGAGCCGGTATTTTGCGCTATGCACTCCCAATCAACCGACGGGTTTCCCGGATTCGGTCCATCGTAGTCAACAAAGATACTGAAAGCGTTTTGATCCAGCGATGGATAGCCGCAGGCCCCGCTGATCATCTCGCCACCGGAAGCGCAATACGAATCGATCTGCTCAGCGACCCCGGGCCCAACACCGACCTCGCTTACATAGAAAGGCTGGAAGGCGACTCCCGTGCCCGGAGGACCCTGCTGGCCTTGCGGTCCCTGCGGACCTTGGGCACCCTGTGCACCTTGCGGTCCCTGCGGACCTTGGGCTCCCTGCGGGCCCACACTTCCCAAGGTGACAACGAAGGAACCCGCAAGATCATCAGACATGTTTTTCAATGTCAGCAAATAAGCGCCGGGCGCCAAATTGCTCGGTATATCCACCACTACGGTGCTTGGAGTGTGGGTCACGACCGTCGCGGCATGACCGTCCAGCGTAACGTAAGGCTCGGGAGTGCCGAAGTTGGATCCGGTAATCGTGATCTGGTTGGTTTGGAAGTTGGCATCCGTGCTGATGATCGACGGTTTCTGGGCGGTCGGTGCCCCCTGCGCGAGCGAGACCGAGGGCGCGACCACCGCGAAACAGGAAAGCACAAAGGCCAGGGCGGCATTTCTTGCGATATTCATGTGAGGTTCTCCGTTTATGAAGTTTTGAATTAAGCGGCCTGCCCGGCACATAAAATTTTCCCTTGCAACTCCGGTCGGGCTGTCCAGTTTTTCCGCTCACTATTCAAAGCGACACTCCCGGTCCAATTCCCTCATGACAAGCGGGATTTTTTCGCTACCTTTATTCCTGCGCCCTGCCGGAGGACGGGCGTCCTCGCCCGTCCGATAAAATGTAGCTGCGGGCGTCCTCGCCTGTGCACGGTACACCGATTGAATCAAATCACCAAAATCGCAGATCTCGTAAAGCAAACAGCTCACCAAGCAGGGTTTGAGCTGGCTGGGATCGCCCCGGTTCGCGACTTCGCGGAGCTGAAACATTTTCCAGAGTGGATCGCAGCCGGACATGCTGGTGAGATGAGATACATGGAGTCGCGCGACGAGGCTGGGCAGCTCAAGCGCGCTTCTCTTCGGTCCGCCGCTCCGTGGGCGCGGAGCGTCATCGTCTGCGCCATCAACTACAACACGGCCCATCCCTACTCCACGCAGGTCGACGATCCTCGGCAGGGATGGATTTCGCGCTACGCCTGGAGCCGCGAAGACTACCACGAAGCGGTCATGCGCCGGTTGTGTGTAGTGGAAAACTCGTTGCGAAATGCAGTCGGCGAGCGAGGGCAAAATGCCCGCGCGGCAGCCGGCGAGACGCCGCTACAAACTCGCTGCTACGTCGACACCGGGCCCCTGGTCGAGCGCGTCTACGCAAAATATGCTGGCGTGGGATGGATCGGAAAGAATACCTGCATCCTGAATCAAAAGCTGGGGTCGTGGTTATTTCTCGGCGTGATTCTGACTTCGCTTGAACTCGAACCCGATCTGCCTGCGCCGGATCGCTGCGGCAGTTGCACCCGCTGTATCGATGCTTGTCCGACAGACGCGCTGATCGCGCCCTATCAACTCGATTCCAATAAATGCATTTCGTACTTGACCATTGAGAAGCGCGGCGCAATCCCCGAAGAAATCCGCGCAGGCATGGCCCGCCACGTCTTCGGATGCGACATCTGCCAGGACGTTTGCCCCTGGAACCGCAAAGCACCCGCAACCAGCGCAGCGGAGTTTCAACCTCGAGCAGGACTGGTCAACCCCGCTCTGGAGTGGCTCGCCGAAATGAGCGCGGAAGAATTCCGGGAGCAATTTCGCGGCTCTCCCATTCGCCGCACCAAGCGCACCGGCCTGCGGCGAAACGCCGCGATCGCCATGGGCAACAGCGGGGATCCACGTTTCATCTCGGTTCTGGAAAGACTGGCAGAGGACGATGATCCTGTGGTGGCGGCGAGCGCGCGGTGGAGTCTCGAACAGCTATCTACACCGGAAGCTCCGAAGCCGGAATCATCCTCACGGCAAGAATAAGCGGCGTTCTGAAGCACCAATCACGCGGCAGCTCATTACTGCGGAAAACTGCAACTCTTTGCACAATTGACAAACCACTGGAACGCGAACAATATTGTATTCCCTCATCGCGTCGTCCGTCGGACAACTCTGTCTCCCGGAGGTTCGAATGAAACCCGTCCGCATCCTGGTTTCGATTCTAAGTACGTGCTTCGCGTCCCTGGCATGGAGCCAGCAGACAACGTGCACGGCCCACACCCCTTGGGCTGAGTTCCATAAGTACAGCATGCAGCGCTCGAACCCATGTGAGAAGGTGCTCGACGTCAACAATGTTGCCAACCTCGAAATGAAGTGGAGCTACAGCGTCGCCGCCGAAGTGTGCTCCTCGCCCGCCGTCGTGAATGGCGTGGTATACGTCGGCTCGGATGACTACAACGTGTACGCGCTGAACGCCAGCACCGGCGCCAAGCTGTGGAGCTTCCCCACTCGCTACTACATCTATTCTTCGCCCGCCGTGGTCAATGGGGTGGTTTATGTTGGCTCGTTCGACCACAACTTATACGCGCTGGACGCGAGCAGCGGCGCCAAGCTGTGGAGCTACACCACCGGCGGCGTGGTATATTCCGCGCCCGCCGTGGCCAATAGAGTAGTGTATGTGGGCTCCGAGGATGGCAAGATGTACGCCCTGAACGCCAAGACCGGCGCTGAGCTTTGGAGCTTCACGACTGGCGGCTCCATTGATTCCTCGCCCGCCGTCGCCAATGGCGTGGCGTATGTCGGCTCGTACGACAAAAAAGTGTACGCGCTAAATGCCAGCACCGGAGCCAAGCTGTGGAGTTACACCACCGGCGGCAGCGTCTACTCCTCGCCCGCCGTCGCTAATGGCGTGGTTTATATCGGATCGAAAGACAACAAAGTGTACGCCCTGAGCGCCAAGACCGGCTCCAGGCTGTGGAAGCACGCCACCGGCTCCTGGGTGTATTCCTCGCCCGCCGTAGCGAATGGAGCTGTGTATGTGGGCTCGTACGACGGGAAGGTGTACGCCCTGAACGCGAAGACTGGCTCCAAGCTCTGGAGCTACGCTACCGGCAACCTGGTTGAGTCCTCGCCCGCAGTGGCGAACGGCGTGGTTTATGTCGGCTCGCACGACCACAATGTCTACGCGCTGGACGCCAAGACCGGCGCCAAACTTTGGAGCTACGCCACCGGCAGCTACGTGGATGGCTCGCCCATTGTGGCAAATGGGGTAGTTTATGCCGGCTCGGCCGACGGCAACGCCTACGCCTTCGGCTTGAAGTGAAGGCTGCTCGGGCTCAGCAAGGGCGTCTTCCAAATGCCCGGCCTGAGATGCTTCACGCCGACTTCAACGTCAAACGGTTCGAGCCGGTCGCTGCACCGTCAGCTCGAGGTCTCTCAAGGAAACTCACAGCTCTGCCCACCCTCGCAATTCGTCCCTAACCAAACACGCCGAATGACTGTCTAACTTAATGGCAGCGTCAACAGACGAATTGTTATTAAGGAGGCAGGGTGAATCTCAAACAGATTCGGGCGTATCTCATGGCGTGCGGGTTGGTTCTAGGTTTCCTGCCCCGACAGGGGTTCGCGCAGCAGAATCCCGGCGCGTCGACAACAAGCGATGAGCAAATTTCCCCGGAACGGGATGGGCAGCACGATTTTGACCCCCTGATTGGGGCATGGAAATTTCACGTGAAGCGCCGCCTGCATCCCCTGACAGGCTCGAATACCTGGGTCGAATCTGAAGGTACCGGCGTCTGCTTCAAGGTTTGGGATGGCCGCGCCGAGCTGGACACCGTCGAGATAAATGACCCAGTAAGCCTCGAAGGTCTGACCGTGCGCACCTATAACCCTCAATCCCACCAGTGGAGGCTCTATTGGGCCAATAGCAAGACTGGCATCCTGGACCCACCCCAGGTCGGAAAATTCAAGAATGGACGCGGCGAGTTTCTTGCCCAAGATACCATCAATGGCAAGACCATCCTTATTCGATATGCTTGGACGGACATGACCACGAATTCGCCCCATTTCGAGCAGTCATTCTCGGACGATGGCGGCAAGACCTGGGAAGTTAATTTCATTTCGGATCAGACACGGGTGAAGGATGAATCTGACAAGGCGCACTGAGGTCACGCATCCCGGCATGCCTGCCCGCTGAGCCGCTGGAAGATGGTTGCTCTCCCTCACTCACCCGCAGGGACTGCGGGGGCAGCAGAAAAATCCTCCTTCCATGATGCGCTTTGCCTCTTTTTTTCACTTTATTGGATAGAAGCAAAGTAGCCGGCCTGAGCATAAGAGGGGGATGTTACGGGACAAGCAACCTTCGCTCCAAAATCAGTGCATCGGAGGAGTAACCCCATGAAAAAACATTGTCAACTGGCACGGCTGGCATCGCTCGTCGTGCTTTCTCTCGTTGTTGTAGTGGCCCTGACCGCCCCAAGCTCCGCGACAGGAAACATTGTTAAGGCGGATCTCTCCGGAGCCTGGCAGATGACTATCATCGGCCAGACCGGTTGTGGTTTTGGTACTACGCTTTACACGTTTACCCTTAACGCCAGAGGCTCGTCGTCGGACGTCACCGGAACCTATCACACGGCTGGATGTGGCGACGGCACCAGCAGCGGCAACACATTCACGATTCTGTCGCTGAATCCTGACGGCAGCGGCACCGCTGGTCTGAGTTGCGGCACTGGGTGCGGCTGGAACCTTAGCATCCAGGTTTCACCGGACCGCTCGAAGTTCAACGTGATCGATGTGTCCCCCGCAAACCCGGGGAATTTCATCGAGGGCGTCGCCATCCATCAGTATTGAAATTGCCACTGGGGAGTCACGGACTCCCCGGCGTTTTAAAGGCGGGTGCCCCATTTCTTGCGCGCTCTTTGCGCAAGAAGTGGGCGCCGTCCCGCAGCGGGAAAATCCTTGGAAACGATACGGTTTCTCCTTGATTTCATTCTGCAACTCTAGATAAGATATCAAGGACTGATCTTAGCTATTTGAGAATGGCCAGGAACTTCCTATCTTTGACAATCGGAGGTCGAGGCAAAAAGACCGACCCGGCCCAAAATGGGAACAGAAATGGCTCGGCAAAGCGCTAACTCCTTATTCCGGAATATTTTGCGTATAAGTCCTTATTCCTCAAAGATTTTGATGGTAGTCCGTCCCTAACCCCATGATTCCAAAGGATCGGGGGGAGGGGGTATAGCTAAGATTATTTAATAGTAAACAGCACCGCGCCACCGCGCCGACCTGAGCTTCGATCTGCCGGGTGACTTCCGTACGTCCGCCAGCGTGGTAGCATTTCTTATCTGGGAAGCTCCCGACGGCTCATGACGGATCGCATCCATTCCCTTCCATCCCGGCTCATCTTTATTAGTATTAGTCTCGCTCTTCTAGTCTTGTGTGCTCCGCTCGTGCCTGCGCGCTCCGACCAGCAACACTGGATCCGCGTTAACTCCAGTCACTTTTCCGTGGTCACCGACGTGGACGAAATCAAGGGACATGAGGTGGTCGCGCGATTCGAGCAGATGCGCCTGGTCTTCGGCCAATTGCTGGCGAGAACTCGCATCAACATGTCGGAGCCGATCGACATCATCGCCCTGCGCAGCGATGACGAATACAGCAAGGTCGTGCCCAATCGCCAAGGGCCGGCGATGGCGCTGGGCTTCTTCATTCCTGGCTCGGACCGCGATTACTTCGTCCTCAATCTGTCGAAGGAAGAAAGCTGGCGAGCGGTATCGCGCGATTTCGCCCTGATGTTCTTGAATTACAACTATCCGCCTACGCAGCCGTGGTTCGACGAGGGCTTCGCCGAATACTTTTCCAGCCTGCGCTTCGACAACAAGCAGGCGCAAATCGGCGCGGACCCGGAATCGTTCACCGAGATCCTGAGCTCGACGCCGTGGCTTTCGATCCCTGATCTATTCGCCACCCGCCGCGATGCCAGCCAGGAGAGCTCGCGCCATACCTTGTTCTACGCGCAATCGTGGATCGTGATGCACTACCTGTTGACCCAGGACAAGCTTTCGGAGACGGGAACATATTTCGATCTGGTCGAGAATCAGAAGCTCCCGGTCGAGGAAGCGATTCAGAAGGCATACGGAATGAGCTCCGCCCAGTTCACGCAGGTGGTGCAGGATCACTTCCATTCGCTGGGCCAGCCCTCAAAGCCGCCAGAGAAGGGTAAACAGCCGCTTCCCGCGGGAAGTCAGACGCTGGAGGTCACCCCGTCCGACCAGATCGGCAGCAGCAATCAGGAGCTTCCCGAGGCCGAAGGGCAATCGTTAGTCGCGGAAATGAGCGTGCGTCTACCCGAGCACCGCGAACAAGCAGTGCAGCAACTGGAGTCGATCACAAGCCAGCCAAAGATGGACAACGTGGTCGCGCGCCGTGCGCTGGCATGGACGCATATGGAGAAGAAGGAATTCGACCGTGCGCTCGAGGAGTTGAGCAAGGCCGGAGACCTGAACCCGAAGGATCCCTGGCTGCATTACTATCTGGCGCTGGTAAGGTACCACCTGGCGCAAACCGGAGAAGCCACCGGCGGCCTTCCGAATATGATGCAGGACCTTCGACAGGTTCTGGACTGGGATGCCGAATTCGCGCAGGCCCGCAGCATGCTGGCCATGGCTCAACTGGAGGGCGGCGGGGTTCACGCCGCCGTGGATTCCATGCGAGTCGCCCTGACACTCAGCCCTCGCAATCAAACTTATCTGTTGAACATGGCGCAAATCTACATGGCGGGAAAAAGCTGGGAGGCAGCTACCTTATTGCTCGAGCGGCTCAAGAGCAGTCCCGATCCGGAGGTTGCGAAGTCCGCGGGCGAGCAACTGGCGGGATTGCCCATGCTGAAGAAGTATGGAACGCTCGCGCAGCCACAGCAGACGGCATCGGCGTCGTCGCCGTCACCATCGACTTCGCCGGCGTCGCCGGCGTCGTCTTCGCCAACACCGCGTTCTGCGGCCGCGCCCTCCACAGCCGCGCCTTCGGCAACGTCAAGAAAACCAGCGGCACCGCAGACGAAAACGGAGCAGAGTCCTGAACCAGATGAAGTCACCGTCGATCGCGCGGACGAACCTCCTGTTCCTGCGCAGCCCGACAAACGGGCGATCCAGTTTCTGAAAGGAAAATTGGTTGCCGTCGATTGTTCCCAGGCTCCTTCGGCGATCCTGACCGTGTCCGCGGGAGCGAAGGTGCTCAAGCTGCGAACCCCGGATTACAAATCGCTGACGCTCATCGGTGCGGACAATTTCTCCTGCGATTGGAAGGGCCGCACGGTAGCCGTCAACTACAGAGCGGGAGGAAAAGCTGACGGCGACTTAGTTTCGATAGAAGTACAGTAGCGGCTCACCCGCTGCATCTGAATGGATGATTAAGTTTCGCAAGATCCAAATTCACGGAACCCAACACTCATAAGATCCGGATTCGCAAGATCCGGATTTGCAAGAACTAAACTCGCGGAGGCTCAGCGGCATGGCGAACAAGTCGGACCAAGCACGAACCTTCATCCACCGTCATTCTCTCGGCGTCGCCGCCGTCGCGATCCTTATTTTGTGGATTGTTCTGTACATCTTTTCCGATCCGAGCACGCACCTAGGATCATTCTTCGGGAACGCGATTGCCGATTGGTCGGGCGTCGTGGTCACGGTACTGGCAACCAAATATATGTACGAGAAAGGGTCGGCGGAAAGCCGGCGCTGCCCGGTGGACACTGGATTGAGGCCCTTTCGCAAATGGATTCGTGATCATTCGCTGACCATCTTCCTCGTGATTACAGGGATTGGCTGGGTTGCCCTATACGCTTACATGAACTCTGAAGCCAAATGGGGCCAGGTGGTGGGGAATATCGTTTCTGAATGGACACAGATCTTCGGGATGGTGCTATTGACGAAACGGTTGATAGAACCTCATTCCAAGGAAAGTGCCAAAGCCAGCTGAAAGAACAAACCCTCCCAGGGGATTCTGGGAGGGTTTGCGAATTCCGGACTCTTAGGCTTCTTACTCCGGGTTCTCAGGCGCGAACGACGTTACCCGCCTGGAACCCCTTGGGGCCCTTCAGCAGATCGAATTCCACGGTTTCGCCCTCGTTCAGCGTACGGTAGCCATTCTCCTGGATGGCGGAGAAATGAACGAAGACATCCTCCCCTGTGGACCGCTGGATAAAACCGTATCCTTTAGCCCCGTTAAACCACTTTACTGTACCCTTCTCTCTCACGATGAACTCCTTTCGCCTCTGCTGAGATTAGAAATCCACATTCTTCGCGAAGCGCGCGCGTACTCTACCCCCTCAAAGCCTGTGGACGATTTTGGTTTTGCCTTGCAATGCGATCGAGAACCTGATTCAACAAGAAAGGCTCCTGAGTTTCGCGCCGTGGTGGAGAAAACGGCACGAAGCTCCGGAGCCTGTCGTGGTGGCGCGAGTTTCGACTACAATATGCAAAACATCAACCCAGACTAACGAACGTCGCTGCCGGCATTCCGGCAACGGCAGGAATAATATTCAGGAATTTTCTTTCTGGCAAGAGAAGAATTAACAATAATGCGAAAGCGATTGAAACAGCTAAACATGACCCATGGTTTTCCAGAGCCTATCGTGAGGACGTCAGCACGAAACAACTGTTCGCTCGGGGTCACTTAACATGTCTCTATCCCTTTGATAATATTGGATAAACGTTGATCGAGCATCCCCCACCCTCGACCCCTGTCTCAGCGGTCGCGACGGCCTCTAACGCTTCGGTTAAGGGCTCCAGCTCTCGGGCCAGCCTATTATCTTCTACCCTCAAATATGTTTTCCGCACCGACGTTCACACCTTCGCGTTTTCGGTTGCGGCGAATGCGATCCTTTCATTTTTTCCTTTCGTCCTACTTTTACTGACTCTGATTCGGCGCGTGTTCCGCTCGCCTGCGATGTACGAAGTCGTGGTGCAATTGCTGCGCGACTATTTGCCGGCAGGACAAGATTTTGTGATTCGCAACTTGAATGCGCTGGTCAATGCGCGTCATCGGGCGCAGGCGTTCTCTTTGTTAATTTTGTTGGTTACGTCGACGGGAATCTTCATGCCGCTCGAAGTGGCGCTAAACCGGATCTGGCGTTTTCCCGAGAACCGCTCTTATCTGGGGAATCAACTCATCGCACTGGGTTTGACATTCGGCTGCGGCCTGCTGGCTCTGATTTCGGTCGCGTTGACTGCGGGGAATGTAGTGCTGCTGAAAACTCTAACGTTCGGTCATGACTTTCTCACCATCCGACTGTTGGGATTCCTGGTCATGAAGGTTTTCGCGATCGCCGCCAGTATCGCAATTTTCTTTCTAATCTATTGGCTGTTGCCCAACGGCAAGGTGCTGGCGCGAGCAGTATTGCCTGCAGCGGTGATCATGGGATTGCTCTCCGAGATCTTGAAGTATTGCTACATCCTGGCGCTGCCGCGACTGGATTTCCAGGAAGTCTATGGCCCATTCGCCTTGTCAGCAAGCCTGATGTTTTGGGCATTTCTGTCGGGAATGTTGCTGCTCACGGGAGCACATTTATCGGCCCAACGGCAGACCCGACGAAAAGCCTGATCGGGGAGAGGTGGCCAGCGATACTTATACCGATTCTTTTCCTGCCGCGATTTCCTCAGGAGAAACTCAATAACTCTGTGACGAAGGACACAGCCATCCCTTCCGTCCATCTGTAGTATGGGTCCATTCCCGTCAAGCGGCTGGCCTCGATTCAGAAGCGAGGCTTGCTCATGTTGTCGTCACTTTGGAAGTTCGTTGTTGTTGCGCTGATCGTAACTCCGGTTTCTTTGACGGCCGTCGCAGAGCGGCCAACGCGGCTACCGACAACAGGAACGAACCCGCGAGAATCACCGAACCCACGACATCCGCCGCCGTTAACCCGAAGTGCGGGCTACATCTTCGCGGGCACAGTTCAATCGGTGGAGAGGGTTGCTTCCAAGGGAAACGGCGTCGCTACCGTCCAGATCAGCTTTCATGTGGATCAGGCGATGCTGGGAGTTCGAGCCGGACAGACGCTGGCCATCCGCGAATGGGCCGGCTTATGGGAATTGGGCGAGCGTTATCGTGCCGGCGAACGCGTTCTGCTGTTTCTTTATCCTCCCAGCAAGTTGGGGCTGACCAGCCCGGTCAGGGGACCATCGGGCCGTTTCAGAATCGGCCCCGATGGCCAGGTCGTCATCGACCCGAGGCGAATTGGCGTCCCGATTCGGCGTCCAGGCATCGGAGGTCGGTTATCAGGAACAACGAGTGTCAGCCCTCGTGAGCTTGTCCGTTTCTTGCGGTCGGCGGAAGACGAGTAAACCCATGCCGACCAGCACTTCTTCTTCACGTGCGAAAAAAATAGCGGACCGAGAACGGTCTTGCCTCCTGGCTGTAAACCCTCCACACCGGTCGAAGCTCTTACGACGAGTCACACGCCGGTTGGGGTTTATGTGTCCCGCAGCCGCCGTAATTGTGCTGCTGCTCACATTCATGCAACTGGCGCGAGCTGGGGGTCCTGCCTACATTGCGGGTATCAGCTACTTCAACCCGGGAACGGCCGGCACGCCGCTGACCTGGGCCCAGGGAGTGGTTAACTATTACACCGATCAGGGCAGCCTGAGTCCGACGGTCTCCGGGCCGCAAGGGGATGCGTTGGTCGCAGATGCCTTCAGCCAGTGGACCTCGATTTCGACCGCCGCTTTATCAGTAACGCACGCCGGACAGCTGGCCGAAGATGTCAACGGCTCAAACGTCTACCGCAACGCCGACGGCACCCTCACGATGCCCGCCGACATCATGCCGACGGCCACTGGCACACCAGTCGGCATCGTCTACGATGCAGATGGAACGGTTACGGATGCGCTTCTTGGCCAGGGTGCGGGGGACGCGTCCGAGTGCTTCGGGAACGCGGTTTTCGGCGGGCTCGACAATTTTGGAACCGATGCCTACTTCCTGCATGCGCTGGTGGTCCTGAACGGAAACTGTGTCGCCCAGTTGCCTGATCCCGATGTGGAATATCGTCTGGTGCGCGTGCTGGGGCGAGTGCTGGGCCTCGGCTGGTCGCAGATGAACCTTAACGTGCAGACTGGCATGCCGCCGCCGACCTCCGACGACTACGTCGGTTTCAGCATCATGCATGCGGTTGATTCTCCCAGCTGCGTTCCGATTGCCGTGTGCTATTCGAACGGCGGTAAGGTCAATCCCTACCAGCCAAAAATGGACGATCAGGCGGCGCTCTCGCGGCTCTATCCCGGGCCCACCTTTTCTGCCAACACGGCGCGTATCCACGGCAACGTCTATTTCGCCAATGCGAGCGGACAGCCGGGTCAGGGCATGCAGGGTGTAAATGTCGTCGCCCGTTGGATCGATCCCAATACCAATCAACCCTCGGGAGCTTATGCGGCTGCTTCCGTTTCGGGCTTCCTGTTTGCCGGAAATGTCGGCACCACGGTTGCCGGATTCAACGACAGTACGGGACAACCCTTCAATCGCTACGGCTCGAACCGGAGCATACTCGAAGGATTCTTTGATCTAGCCGGATTGCAGATTCCCAACGGCGGGAACAGCGCACAGTATCAGCTGACGGCCGAGACTCTCGATCCTTTCTGGTCAGCTTTCGTGGGCCCTTATCAACCTTGGCAAGTGCTGCTGTCCGGTCAGGTCCAGACCATCAACGTGAACGTGACCCTGGGCGAAGATGCTCCGCAGGATATTGTCATGCGGGGCAGCGCGGTCCAAAAGCCCGATTGGTTTGGACCGACGACTTACGTCTCTCCAGCGCCACTGCCAGCCGCAGGCGATTGGGCAGCGTCGCTCGACCCTTACGGCGGACTCGACTATTTTTGGTTTTCCGGCCAGGCGAACCGGACCGTTTCGGTATTAGTGGCGGCACTGGATGACTACAGCGCCCCTTCTGAAAATAAGGCTCAACCGGTAATTGGCATGTGGCAGCTCTCTGATCCAGGAACTTTTCCAGCTCCAGCGAACACGCCATCAGCCTTCAACTCAGCACTGTTTGGGACGACTGTTCTGAACGCGCAATTGCTGGAAACGACCAGCTTCCGCGTTGGAATCGCCGACATCCGGGGCGATGGGCGGCCGGACTACCGCTATCATGCGCGCCTCCTCTACGGCGACCCCATCACTCCGACGCGGGCCAGCGTTGCGGGTGGCACCGCTCTCGCGATTGCAGGTTTCGGATTCCAGGCGAATACCAGGGTCTCCATCGGAAGCGGCAGCGCGCAGCCGCTGGCAGCGTCCGCGAACCAGATCATCGTGACGACGTCCGCTCAAAGGGACGGCGTGCAGGATATGACGCTCACCGATCCACCCACTCTTGCCAGCTCGATCCTGAGCGGAGTTGTGACCTACGGCGCTGGCCCGAACGACTTGCTCCGCCTTATCGCCGGGGCAAACCCACCAACGCCCGTGGGAGGACAGGCCACTAATCCGATTCGAGTGCAAACCCTCGCGCCAGATGGAATAACTCCCATAGCCGGAGCCAGCGTTTTTTTCACCGCCAGTCCCGCCGTAAGCTTTTCCGCGTGCTCTGGTGGCGGGAGTTGTACCGTGCTCACCGACCAATCCGGGCAGGCGTCGACTCTTGTCACCGTGCTTACAGCCGGCACCATCACGATTACGGCGCAGCTTGCGCCGGCTTCGTACACCAGTCCGCAACAGGTTCAGACCACGCTGTTGGGCACGGAGTCGTCACTCGACCTGTCTCTGCTTTCGCCCTACGTCTGGATTGCACAAGGCGCCACTGCCAACGTAGCACAGACCGGACGGGTGCTGGCGAGCGGCGTTCCTATCGCAGGACGGACGGTCAACTATTATCTGGATAAAGGCTCCGGAAAGCTCAGCCCGCCGAGCTCCAAAACGAACTCTAGCGGATACGCCACGAGTACTCTGGAAATTTCGTCCTTACCTGGTGACGTGCAGGTGAGTGTCTGCGTTGAACCCGGCGATGCGCCATGCCAGACATTTTATGGAACCGCGGTGCCGGCTTCGTCGCTACGCTTGCAGGCCGTCGCTGGCGACCTCCAACTCATGACCGTGGGGCCTGCGTTTCAGCCGATTACGGTTCGGGTCACGGACACTTCCACGCCCCCGCACCCCGTGCTTGGCGTCAGTGTGCTGTTCCAGTCGTTGCTTGGACGCACGACCAATAATGCGCCGATTGTGTCGGGCGGAGATACCACCATTACGAGGGATCCGATGCCGATCATCCTCGGGATGTCGCAGGCTTTCGTGACCTCCGACGCGAACGGCCTTGCCAGCATCCAGCCATCTACTGGAGGATTTCTGGGTGCCTTGGCGATTCTGGGCACAGTCACGGCTGGACCTGGGAGTCTCCCATTTCAGTTGCAATCGCTGTGGCCGATGACGGACTGATGACGGATTAAGGAGGGCGAATAAAAAGAACTTCCGGCCGCGAAGGAAATTTGCGTAGAGGGAATTCATCGGGTTGCCTCTCCACGCCAGATCCTTCGCGGCCTGAGGCCACTGAGGACGGCTCTAAGAAGGTCTAGGGTGCGACCAGCGTCACTTCTTCGTCCACTGATCCACCCAATCGTTTACTGTCTTGTACCAGAGTTGGCTGTTCTGCGGCTTGAGCACCCAGTGTCCCTCATCCGGGAAATACAACATCTTCGAGGGCACATTCAGGCGCTGCAAAGTGGTGAAGAGCTGGAATCCCTCTGACACATCCAGTCGGTAGTCGAGCTGGCCGTGGACGACGAGCGTAGGAGTTTTGAAATTCAGCGCCGACAAGTGCGGCGACCATTTCCGATAGAGTTCTCGGTTGTTGTAGAGCGGCCCTTTGAATTCCCACTCGTTGAACCAAAGCTCCTCGGTCGTGCCCCAGTCGGATTCGTTATTGAACGTTCCATCGTGGGAGACGATGCATTTGAACCGCTGTGAATGCCCGAGAATCCAGTTGGCCATGTAGCCGCCAAAGCTCGCGCCCAAAGCGCACTCGCGGTCCTTGTCAATAAATGAATAGGTGCGTTCGGCATCATCCAGGCCCTTCATCAAATCCTCAAACGGTGCCCCACCCCAATCGCCGTTGATTGCATCGATGAACTTCTGCCCATAGCCCGTCGATCCGTGGAAGTTGACCATCACAACCACATACCCGTTGGCCGCGAAGAGTTCGGGATTCCAGCGATAGCTCCAGTCATCCCCCCACGCTCCCTGGGGCCCGCCATGAATAAGGAACTTGACCGGGTATTTCTTGTTGGCATCGAAGTTCGGCGGCCTGATAAAGAAGCCCTCAACTTTGTCGTTAGCCGCGCCCGTAAACCAGAAAGATTCAAGTGGAGACATTGCCACCCGAGCCAGCACCGCATGATTGAGATCGGTGACTTGCACTTCACTTTTCTCCACGCTCGCAGTCTTACATCCCTCAGGCTTAATCTTCCCACTCGAATCCGTGCACACCTCCTGCGATTCGAAAACGGTCGGAGCAGAAGAAGCAGCAGCAACGCCACCGGGCTGTGCCAATGTAGCCCGAAAGATTTCGTTCGGGAACCTGACCGACATGCGGGTAAATAAAAGCATCTTACCGTCGTGCGTTACGGCAAGATCGTCGTTGTGGCCCGGCACAATCAATTTGACAGTGTTTTTCGTCAGACGCGCGGTCGTCTCATTCCCAGCATCACCGCCGATGACAGCGGTGTCCAGCGAGATGGAATACACCGGCGAATCGCCCTTGTCCTCAGCGACGAAGTAGATCTTCGACGAATCGGGATCCCACGTGTATGTTCCCACCCAACGGTCGAAACTCTCCGTCAGATTCCGGACGTGTGCACTGCGCCGGTTGTACAGCATCAACCGGAAACGGTCGCTCTCGTATCCCGGCCGAACCTGCGCACGATATGCGATGTACCTCCCGTCCGGCGAATAAAGCGGCGACGAATCACTCGCGGGATTGTCCGTGATCTTCTTCGCTGCTCCGCCATTCACGGAAACAATAAACAAATCATTGTTGGTGCTGAGGGCCTCGACCGCATCGTGATTCGAGGTATAGCAAATCTCCTGCCCATCGGGCGAGAAAGCATAGTCGTCCTGCCCGCCCAAGCTAAACGGTGGCGCATCATAGTCCCCCGGAGTAAGATCGCGGCTCGCGCCGCCCTCAGCCGCAATGATCAGCAGATGATTTCTCTTCCCCCCCTTGTACGCGTTCCAGTGGCGATAAAGCAGGTGCGTGAAAATCAAGGCCTTGACCTTGGACTTCTCCGCTTCTTCCACTTTTTTCGCATTGCAAGCTTCGTCCGGACACTCGGGGTACACGTTCGAAACAAAAAGAATGTTTTTCCCATCCGGCGACCAGATCGGGCCATCGGCTTCGGTAGCAATCGAAGTCAGCTTACGCGTCGCTGTCACCGTCCCCTTGTTGTCATCAAAATCTGCGATCCAGATCTGCGATCCATTTTCTTTCGATGACAAAAATAAAAAACGTTTGCCGTCAGGCGCCCACCGCGGGCGGTCCGATTCCTGAACGTGAATGATCTCGCGCGCTTCGCCTCCGGCCGTCGGCACCACCCACACATGCGGCGTCTTCGTGTTCGCTTCCAGATTCACGTCGACCGCACTGAACAACACCCATTTCCCGTCGGGAGAAACAATGGGTTCGTTGACACGCTTGAGCGCCATCATGTCTTCGAAAGTGAAGGGATGTTTATTCTGAGCTAAAGCAGGAAGAACCAACAATGCAATCACAATTAAGCCGAACAAACGGCGCATGACCTGCCTCCGTGGGGAACGGGGCCAGTCTAAATCATGCAGGCCTTTAGGTGACCGTAACCGACTTTGTTCGTATCAAAAGGTCAATCGTTTGTGCAGACGATATCCCGAAGCCACGCGCTTCTCAGCGGGGCGCAACCCGCTCCACGCACTCCAGAATTTCTGCCTCGCTAAGCGTATGATCCGACGCCTTGGCGCGCCGGTAGATGCTCTCCACCACATCGTCTGACGCCGGAATCCCGCGCCGCTCCAGCCAGAACAGCACATTAGATTTCCCGCTCATGGGGCCGATATCAATCACCTGTTCAAGGCCGAACACGTGCGATGGCACGCCCGAATATACGGCGTTCGCCAGTTCGATGTCGTTCTTTTTGTACGCTTTGATAACTGCGGCGGCATGCACGCCGGTGGCAGTACGAAACGCATCTTCTCCGACTACCGGATAATTCGCCGGAATTGGCACTCCGGTAGCCCGCGACACCGCCAGGCAATAGTCTTTCAGCTTGGTCAGATCCTGATCCGCCCACGGTGGAATACTCATGAGTTTCAGGTTCAAAAGCATCTGATCCATTTGCGTGTTGCCGACACGTTCTCCGATTCCGAGAGCCGTCGCGTGCACGCACTCGGCTCCCGCGATCAGCGCCGCCATGGAGTTAGCAATGGCCAGCCCGCGATCGCAATGCCCGTGCCAATCTACGCGAACCTTCTCGCCCGACGGCTTCACCACTTCCTTGATGATGAACTTCACCAGCGCGAACGTGCCCATGGGCGTGGCGTGCCCGGCGGTGTCACAAATGCATATGGCACGCGCCCCACAATTGATCGCCGTCGAATACAGCCGTTTCACCATTTCCGGATCGCAGCGCGTCGTGTCTTCGGTCACGTACATGACGTCGAGGCCGAGCGACACTGCGGACCTCACCGCGCTCTCGGTCGTTTCCAGTAAAAAGTCGTCGGTCCAGTTTTCCGTGAAACGACGAATGGGACTCGATCCGATAAACGTCGCGGCTTCGATCTTGAGCCCGGTGCGCTGCACAATCTCCGCGATCGGACGGATGTCGTTCTGGTGGGTCCGGCACGCGCAGTTGGCGCGAATCTTCATTCTGTGGCCAACGATCTCGCGCGCCAAAGCCTCCACATGCTCGACTGCGCGCGGCCCCGCTCCGGGCAGCCCCAGATCGAGTGAGTTAATGCCCAGAGCATCCATCAGGTGGAGGATCGAAATCTTTTCCTGGATGGAAGGATCGCGCACCGAAGGCGATTGCAAACCGTCGCGCAAAGTTTCATCGTTGAGCAAAACATGCCCCACCGGCGGCAACGAAGCGGGATGAATCCGGTTCCAGTCGTAAATGAGTTCGGAAGACTTCATCGCGTTTAGTCAAAACCCGCCAACCACAAAGGACACGAAGGTGCACAAAGGAAACAGTTCACTCCACACAGATGACTTCCTTTGCGTACCTTCGTGTCCTCTGTGGTTACTACTCTTGACCTTTTCCCTACTTCTTCGGCGGAACTGTCAACCCAAAAACAGAAATCTGCCCCGGCCCCGCCACATTCAAACCACCCGACTCTTCAGAATTCGGCAAATAAAGTGTCTTGCAATGTTCGCAGCGATAGACTTCTGCATCGCCTCCCCAAGCCTTCTCCACATCTCCGCAAGCCTGCTCGAGCACATCGGTTGTGTAGAACCAGCGTTTGAGATGCCCACCGCAAAACTTGCCTTTCTCATTCTTCTCGTTGCAAGCCCGCTGTCCCGGCTTCTTGATTTTGACCTTGTGCTTGGGGAGTTGCGGAGGAGTTTGTGTCCCAGAGGTTACGCTTGTCGCCAAAAGGTTCACCCGAGTTCGAGCGGCTCATGCCGCCGCCAGATTGAGCTGCGAACCTCTCATTCTACTCGAAGCCTTTTGCCGGATGCTAGGTCTGCGGAACGGCCGGGAAGGAGAGGATCTTGTGGCGCGAAGCAACGGCGGAGTCAGCCCCAGCCTTGTCCTCCCCAATCACAAGAAAGACAAGGCCAGAGCACCCTCGCGAGTAAAACCGCGCCACCGTCAAATACCGTCTTAGTTGCCCGAAGCTGCCACCGACGAACCAGACTCGATGCTTGCGATCTTAAGCTGATTGTTTTCGAGCGTTCCGAGCACGCGCACATCGAGACCGGCAAACGCGGCGGCCTTCCCCTGGTCGTCCAAGGCGTAAACCGCCTTCCTAGCCGGATCGTACAATACGTACCGGCCGCCAATCTGGGCGCACTTCTGCGCGCACGTCTGCTTGTCGCGTCCCATGCTTTTCATTTGATTCATCATTTCTTCGTGCGACCTGTTCTTGGCACAAAAGGTGTCGGTGATTTCCCCGGTAAATACCTGCTGACCAGCTTGGTTCACTTGTCCAGCCCAAAGCTGCAAAGCGACCAGCCCAGTGGAAAGCAACAGAGGAATCCGGGTAAAACGGCTTCTCATAATTCATGTCTCCAGGATTAAGATTGCACTTCATTCTGAAGACCTTAAGAGAAGTCTGACCGCCGCTTGTCAGGTGACCGTCAACAGTTTGTATTTTCCACGAAACAAGCCGGTGCTCCACTCTTGTTTTACTTCCAGCGGGTGCAAATGGAGAGACAGGTTTCCCTGACGTTAGGATGGGCCACCCGCAAATGCGGGGCGAGAAAGTACCTCGGTGGCCGTTTCCCGTCAATCTGCAATAGTTTGCGATCGTAGACCGGGGGCTGCTTATGAACCGCGCCCATGCCGTAGTGGCCCAGTTGCAAGAGTCATGTTGACGATAATCTCGAATGGGCTGTTGGCGAAAAAATCGCGTTGTCGCTCATTGACCAGCAGTCAAAACGTGTAATCGCCTGGTTGCAACAGTTACGTCTTCGGAGCGTACGCGATTGTACCTAGAGTCTTTGCATGCCGTCGCGGACCGGCGTAAGATGCGTCCACCATGAAGAAAGACACGATTGCCTTCCTTTCCTCAGTAGCTGTTCTTCTGCTCGGCTCGTTCGGTTTTTCGCAGTCCGGCACCGCGACCAAACCTCCAGAATTTGATCACGCGGCTCTACATGTGCATGACCTGCAAAAAAGCGCAGAGTTCTATGAAAGGGTGATGGGCTTAGCAAGGACTCCCGATCCCTTCAAGGACGGCCGACACGTCTGGTTTCGCATAGGCGCGCACGAGCAACTTCACATCATCGCTGACGCCACTGATCAGCCCACGCGCGACATTGAGGTTCACCTGGCGTTTCGGGTCGCGTCCGTGCCCGATTTCATGACTCACCTTGACCAAACCCATGTGACATACCGCAACTCCACTCCCTCAGGTCACCAGGCTGCCGGCGTGCGGCCTGACGGAGTAAGACAGATCTATTTTCAGGATCCCGATGGAGACTGGCTAGAAGTGAACGACTCTAAATTCTGAGGCTGTGCGGTTTTTTGCCAACTATTGCAAAATCCATATCACGTATCGACTAGCGGTCAAACCTGTAATGGCCTAGGCTACATAAGGGATTGCGGCGGTTGACTCCGGCCCATCGCCGGGGGATACTTGGAGGCTGCCAGTTGGGGGAATCGTGCCACGCGGCTTGGGAACCTGCTCCGGCTTATAGATCACTCCATCAACGGCTCGTCAACAACCCATGTAATTCAATCAAAGGAATCTCAAATGACTCGATTGTTGCCCAGCTTTTTCCAAAGAAGTCGCGGTTTCGTGTTGTTTCAGCTTGTAATCTGCTTCCTGATTCTCGCGTTGTCAGCCGCGGCGCAGACTTCGTTGGAACAAATCTCTACGCCAGCTCCGGTGGGGTTCACGGGAATATTTGGCGGAGGCCCGTTTTATAAGACTGCGAATTTCAATATCCCGAAGAACATAGCTGAAATTGAACACTCTGGTTTCTCCGAAGCCATCGTCTGGAGCGTTGAAGTCAATAGCCAGGGCGACTTGAACTTCAACGGCGAGTTTCCGTTGACTTCGAACGGCGTCTATGTGGGCGGCAAGACTTATCCGAAATTTGCCGCGGACATGGCCACGTTAAAGCAAGCGGGAATTGTCAAAAGAGTCACCTTCAGCATCGGTTCCTCAAACTACGGGGACTGGGAAAACATTACTGCTTTGGTGAAGGCGCAAGGCGTCGGCCCGAAGAGCATTCTGTACAAGGATTTTAAGGCCCTGAAAAAAGCGATCCCGGCTCTGGATGCTCTCGATTTTGATGATGAAAATAGCTACGATCTCGGCACCACGGTTAGGTTCGGAGTGATGGTGGGCAAACTCGGCTATCACGTCTTGCCCGATCCTTATGTCAACGCCAGCTATTGGCAGAGTGTGGTTTCAGGAATCAACAACAAACTCCCAGGCACGGTAGACGGGGTACATCTTCAGGCCTATGCCGGCGGTGGGGGAAACAATCCATGCTCGGGTTGGAATTTTGGAAAGGTGCCAGTTTTCCCCGGCGTGTGGGACCAGAACTACACACCAAGCCAAGTGCAGACGGTGATGAGGAAGTGGCACAATGAATGTGGCATAGTCGGCGGGTTCATGTGGATCTACGACGACTTTGTGGGCAATGGTCTGGCCAAAAAGTACGCTACCGCGATCAACAAGGGAGTCAAATAGAACGGGAAGGTGCTGCACAGATTCAACGTCAAAGTGTCGTCTGGCGGCCGGATCTTCGATATGGGAGGGCCTGTTCGGAACAACTACTACCACCGCTGATCACGCTGTTGGCCGCGTCTTAGAGAACCTATCGGGGTCCCCCGCCGATGGAAGGTTTTCGCCATACCACTCATTGATCCCTGCGAGGGATTTTGAGTGCTGCGGCCTTTTTCGTCATCTATCCGTGCAACGCCGACAACAGAGCCCTCACTGCTCCGCCTTGGGGGACTTCAGGTTGACGACCTGGGTTGTGCTGGGGTCGACGCTGACGTGCTCGCCGATGTCCGTATGGCGCTCAGGAAAATCGAGGGCGAAATACCCGTGGTCTGCGCTCGGTGGGACGGCAAACAACAGGTACTCTCCTGGAATCACCCCCACCATTTTGTATTGACCGCTGCCATCCACATGGGCTGTGACGGTATAGCGCGGAATCCTCCGAAGCAGCCTTGACTCGGGAACCAAGACAACAACTAGCCCGCCAGCCGGATTCTCGCCGTCTGTCACCTTTCCGTGAATTGTACCGGTGTCGCTGGCCAGAGTGATATCGCAGTGGAGGGTAGTCCCAACAGCCAGCGTGAACTCGCGCGACGCGTAATCTCGACCGTCACACATCGCCTCCTTGATGTAAGTGGATTCTTCCCCTTGAGCATCTGAAACGGTAAAGATGAATTCACCGGGCGGTATGTCGGTGATGACGAATCGTCCGCCGGGATCGACGCCCCGAGCTTCGTGGAGAAGATAAAAGCCCGGCCCGAAGGTTTCCAGCGTGACGCGTTTCCCCGCCAGCGAAAGACCCTTGGGCGCCTCGACACTCCCCTGCACTTCGGCGGCGCGACCGACTTCTATGTTGGCTTGTATGTTGGAGTCCACGAGATGAACCGATGCAAAGCCCAGTTCGTTCATGACACCCGAGTTTATTGTTTTCACGCTGAGCGTGTAGTCGCCCGGAGGTAGTGACGAGAACTTAAAAGAATGATCTGATTCCATCTGGACGGACTGCCCAGCAGCTTCTGAGAACGTGTATCCCACTGCATCCGTCCTCTCGCAGCTCACCTCGGCATCTTTAGGCGTTGCTCGCCCCAATCCGGAAATAACCTTGCCTGTGATTGCGTAGTTTCTTTCTGTCGGGACGCTGAACCGGATGTCGTTCGTGGCCAACTGGGGGCCGACTTTCAACACTTGCGCTTCGTCTAGCGACGACGCTCCGGGATAGAAAGTATTGCGGTACTGCACCCCGCCGGTCGGACCCTGCTTGAGTCCCACAGCCCCCATCGGATGCTGGATCAAACCACCTGCGCTCACGAGGTAAGAACCGAGCGGAAGATTCGGCAGGCGGAAATTGCCCAAATCGTCAGTGACCGTTCGAGCGGATGCGGAAACCTGTTTTCGTCCACTTGGTTGAAAGTCGATGCGCAGAGCGAAGACCTCAAGACCCTGCACGGCTTCCCCATCCTCGTCGGAGATTTGCCCGACGATCACCCCTGTCGGGCGAAGGAGCAGTGCTACACTCTCTAGCTTCTCTCCGGGCTTGAGAGTGATGAATTTGCCGTGGTAATCCTCCTGCGGAGAGAATTCCGAAAATCCGTTGCGCCAAGCCGAAACCCCGAAGGTGCCGGCAGGAAGATCGAGAAACACAAATGTGCCGTCTGAGTCGGTGCGCACGATGCGCTCAGGACCGGCAGCCTTCGCCGTGTCGGGGTCGCCAGGGTAGAGTTCGACTTGGGCCTTGGGAACGGGTTCGCCGGTATCGGAACGGTAGACGTGTCCCGAGATTTGCCCCAGCATTGACTTGGAGGCTTGGGAATTGTCGTTCGTTTGGGCTGCCGAAACGACGGTTGGAGTCAGCAAGAATACTGCGCACAGATAAGTGGCGATTGGGGATGCGAAATGCGCGCATCGGCGATCAAGCTGTGAGTTCATCGCAACCGCTCGGCGAGCATTCTACGCCCTGCGCCTACTTGGATGCATTGGGCAATCGTTCGCGATGGGCACGGAGCAGGGATGTCTGTCGTCAAGTCGCGATTAGACTCGTTGACCTGGCTGTGCCCAAGTTCACGTCTGCGAATTTTTTCTCGTTGACTGCATTCTTCCAACCAGATAATGTATCTCATAAAGCATTATCCAATGGATAATGTCCGCTCTTTGACAATCAGACCCGCCGGTCGGGCGGCAACTCTCCGACCTCCAAGCCGTTGCCGTTCCCAGAACGGAACTGCCGGGCGCGGCTAACTCCAATGTTCTCTAGATTTTGCGTGTAACTCCTTAAAACTCAAAGATCTAGCACATAGTCAAAATTTAAATCTCTTGTTTTCTAGATTTTGCGGCCAACTGGGGGAGGGGGGTACCCGGTACTAAACAGTAAACTTTCCCGATCTGGGAGAAGCGGGGGACGCGACCCTAGAGCCGCCCTTTTCGCAGGTACGCTCCTGCCGAGCGCACTGCGCCTCGCAGCCTTTGACCAAGTCGACGGGCGAACATCAGGTCGAGGAAGCCTTCCATCTGCCGGGTGAACCCTTGGCCGTATCCGTACCACCAGATTTTCTTCATTCCGGGCAGACGGTCGGAATCCACGTGCTTGATGCGCACCATTTCCTCCATGCCGAACCGCCCGTGCGTGCGGCCCATACCGCTGGCCTTCACGCCGCCATGGGGAGCCTCGCTGATGCCGAAGCACGCGACCGCGTCGTTCACCATGACGGTCCCCGCCAGGATGCGCCGTGCCAGCGATTCTCCGCGAGCACGATCACGCGTCCAGATGCTGGCAGCGAGTCCGAAGTCGGAATCGTTGGCCAGCCGGATGGCCTCTTCGTCGGTGTCGAACGGCATCACTGGAAGGACGGGGCCGAACGTCTCCTCACGCATGATGTGCATGGCGTGCGTGACGTCAGCGAGCACGGTCGGAGCGTAGAAATTCGAGCCGAACTGTGGCAGACGCGATCCTCCGGTCAACACGCGCGCGCCGCGAGCCCGCGCATCTTCGACCTGCGACTCGACATTCCGCAATTGTCGTTCGTGGATTAGCGGGCCGATCTCGGTTTGCGAATCAATCCCGTTGCCCACCCGCAATTGTTTCGTTTTTCGCACGCAAGCCTCGAGGAATGCGTTATACAAACTGCGATGCACGTAGCAGCGTTCAACCGAAAGACAAGCCTGTCCGCAATTCGCGAACGCGCCCCAGACCGCGCCGCTCGATGCCACGTCCACATCCGCGTCCTCGAGCACCAGCATCGGATCTTTTCCGCCCAACTCCAACACGACAGGAAGCAAACGCGCAGCCGCAGCCTGAGCGATGCGCTTGCCCGTAGCAACGCTTCCAGTAAAAACCAGCTTGTCAATTTCAGCGTTCAACAGCGCCGAGCCTGTGGTTCCGTCGCCGACGATGACCTGAAATACATCCTTTGGCACACCCGCTTGATGCAGCAATGAAGCCAGTTCCACTGCGGTCAGCGAAGTGAGTTCTGACGGCTTCAGCACCACCGCGTTTCCGGTTACCAGCGCGGACAGCGATTCCGTGGCAGGAATGGAGAACGGATAATTCCACGGCGAGATAATCCCGATCACTCCATGCGGCTCGCGGAGAATGCGTCCCGTCTTGGTCTTCATGGCCAGATTGCCATGCGGAACCGGCTGTTCCCGCAGGAAGCCATAGGCATTCTCGACGCAGAAGCGGGTGGAATCTAAAACCACCAGAACTTCCGTGAGCAGCGCCTCTACGATCGGCTTGCCGGCTTCGCGAGTAATCAGGGCCGCGACTTCCGATTTCCTTTGGTGGAGCAACCGCTGAAACTCGCGAAGGACGGCGACTCGTCCACGCACTCCCAATTCGTTCCACCCGGGCTGAGCGGTGCGAGCCCGAGCCACTGCAGTCTGAACGTCCCGCTCGGAGGCACATTTAAGTTCGCGCAGCGTCTCGCCGGTCGCGGGATTTACAGAGACCACGTTGCGAGTCGCGATTTGAAGGTCGTTAACCACGTCCTGTGAAAAGTCTACGCGGGCGAGTGCGCCCGCGCCACACCAGTACCTTAGTATTCGACGCTCACCAGATACAGCCCACTCGCAGGAGCAGTTGCTCCCGCGGCTGATCGGTTTCGCGCTTCCAGAATGGTGGCTACGTCCTCCGGTTTCAATGTGCCTTTTCCAACCAGTACAAACGTTCCCACGAGATTCCTTACCATGTGGTGCAGGAACCCGCTGCCGCGGACCACATACAGCAATTCCTCTGCGGTGCACTCCCAGGCTGAGGCGAAGAGGCGCCGCACGTTCGAACGCACATCAGAAATTTCATCCTCACGACCGCGTTCTGAATCTACTGCTGCAAAGGAAGTGAAATCATGTTCGCCGATCACGAAGCCAGCTGCCTGTCGAATGGCATCTACATCGAGAGGATAGGGATAGTGCCAAACGTAGCGGGCTATGAAAGGCGCACAGACGGCACCGCGATGGATGCGATAGTGGTAGGTTTTCGCGTGGGCTGACTTGCGGGCATGAAACTCAAGCGGCACCTCGGTGGCCTCGATCACACGGATAGAAGGCGGCAGCATATCGTTCAACGCTTTCACCAGATTCTGCGGCGGTATGGGCGATTCCAGGGCAAATGTGGCCACTTGGGCGAGAGCGTGAACTCCAGCGTCGGTGCGTCCGGAACCTTGAGGCAAAACCTTTTCGCTGGTCACTCGTCCAATAGCCGAGGCCAGAGTGCCCTGGATTGTGGCGGCGTCCGGCTGCACTTGCCATCCGGAAAAATCCGAGCCGTCATAGGCCAGAACGATTTTGAAATTGCGCATGAGGATTGCCTGGAGTTTTTCTCCTCAATTCCACATCGAAACGGCTTGCAAGTCTTTGCGAATTAGATGCAGTCAGTTGGACCGTAGCTGAATCAAGACTGCCGCGTCAGCTATACTATTGCATTCCGCGTGGCGGTCCACGACGAAACGCGACACCTTGCCCGGACAGCACAAAAATGAAACCTGGGCGGGCTGTTTTGCGTAATAACTCTTGACCTAGAGAAGCCTTTGTCGTCATCACGAGCAGTTCTAATGCATGGAGATAAGCGAATGTCTTTGTCTGCTTTGAATTCTGCCTGTCGTCTGGTCGCTGCAATGATGCTCGCCGGCGTACTAGCGGTTAGCGGTTGGGCGCAAGATTCAGCTCAGCCCGCGCCACCGGCTTCGTCCGCGACGCCTCAATCCACGCCGGTGCAGGCCCCGCAGCCGCAGCAGTTCCATCTGGAGAATTTTGACAAGCCACAAGGGTACTTTCCAAACCCGATCGCTCCTTATAAGCCGCGGTATCTGCCGCCACCCAATCTGAACAACACGCCGCGAATTGAGCAAATCATGCAGAATGGCAAGATCATGCTCTCGATCGATGACGCGGTCGCGCTGGCCCTGGAAAATAATCTGGACATCGGGATTGCGCGCTACAACCTGAACATCGCTGATACGGATGTTCTGCGGGCCAAGGCAGGCGCGGCCATTCTGGGCGTGTTTGCGGGCGTGGTGCAGAACACACCGGGCGGCGGTGTTGGCGGTTTAGGCGTGCAGGCCGGATCCGGCGCCGGCGGTACCAGCGCCGGAGCGGGGGGTGCAGGCGCGGGACTTGGCGGTCTGACCGGGTCCACCCTGGGCTCGGGTCCGCAGATCACGAGCTTTGATCCCATCCTGAGCGGCACGCTGCAATGGGACCACTTCAATCAACTGGCCAGCAGCGTGTTCGTTGGTGTTCCAGTTTTGTCGCAGAATACACAGACGTATAATTTCGCCTACACGCAGGGCTTCCAATCCGGCACCAACTTATCGGTCGGCTTTAACAACACACGCCAGAGTACGAACAGCCCGTTCACAGCGCTAAGCCCGCTGCTCAATACGGGTTTCCAGTTTCGACTGACGCAACATCTTTTGCAGGGACTGGGTTTCGCCGCTAACAACCGCTTCATCCGAATTGCGAAGAACAACCGCGAAGTTACCGACGTCGCTTTCCGGCTGCAGGTGATCACAACTGTAGATCAGATCGAAAACATGTACTGGGATCTGGTTTTCGCGTACGAGAATGTGAGAGTGCAGCAGGAGTCGCTCGCATTTGCCCAAAAAACGCTATCGGATACTCAGAAGCAGGTGCAGATCGGCAGTATGGCTCCTATCGAAGTCGTTCGCGCGCAAAGCACGGTGGCTGCGGACCAGCAGAGTCTGATTCAGGCCCAGAATACCCTCCAATTGCAGCAACTGCTGATGAAAAATGCGCTTAGCCGCACTCTGGTGGATCCACGATTGGCGGACGCTGAGGTCATCCCTACGTCGACGATACAACTGTCCGAACAGGAAGAAGTCACGCCCACACAGGATCTGGTCAACGACGCTCTGGGCCACCGGCCCGAGCTGGCTGAAGCGCGCATTAATTTAGCCAGCCAGGAAATCAGCAATAAAGCGGTTCGTAGCGCCCTGCTGCCGTCGCTTGACCTTTTTGCCTACTATGGAGGTTCTGGTTTGGCTGGCGCACAGAATCAAGCGAATCTCTGCGCCAACTTGTCGTCGCTTCAACAAGCTTTTGGTTGCGCCGGCCCGCCGATACCAGTCACTAGCCCCAGCTACATTCCACCGGCCCAGCCGGTAAGCTATGGGACCGCCCTGAACCAAACAGTTGATTCGAGCGCTCCCGACAAAGGCGTAGGTGTCACCTTGAACATCCCGATTCGTAACCGCGCCGGTCAGGCGACGCAGATTCGCTCTGAGATGGAATATCGGCAGGCGCAGATGCGGCTTCAGCAGATCGAGAATGAGATTCGCATCGAGGTGCGGAACGCGCAGTTCACTCTGACGCAAAACCGGGCCGCGGTGGCTGCAGCTCAAGCCGCGGTGGCGTTGGGCCGTACGTCTCTGGACGCAGAGCAAAAGAAATTAAACCTGGGAGCTTCGACGAGCACGCTGGTTCTGCAAAACCAGTCGGCCCTGGCAACCGCGGAATCCACATTGGTTTCGGCGATGTCAGCTTATGAGAGATCACGCATCGAACTCGACCGGGCCACCGGCCTGTTGTTGGACCGCAACGGCATCATTATGGACGATGCCGAGCGCGGCCAGGTAACCCACATGCCAGCCGTGCCCCATGTTTTGCCTCGTCAAGACATAAAGTCGGTGATGGAAACTCCTCAGCAGCAGGCGCAACCTCAAAAGTAAATCCGGCAACCTCGGTTTCGCATTTCCCTCCCTGGGCTCCCAGCCCAGAGAGGGAGTGCGGCAGCCTCGACCATTCTCACGAAAGCTCCCCCTTTATAATTCTTTACAATTCATCACCGTACTTGCTCGTGAGCAAAGCTACTCTAGTGTGTCCGCAATAATTCGGACGCATCCAAGGTCGAGATTGAAAACGCTGCAATATTCGCTAGTAGTCTTCACGTAAAAGGAGATAAAGAAATGGCTTTGTTTCGATTAAACTTCGCCAGCCGGAGAAGCGTCAGATTCGCACTTGCGGGTGTGCTATCGGTTAGCGGATGGGCGCAGACTGCACAGCCCGCGCCGTCTGCATTACCGCAGGCGCCTCAGCCTGCGCCAGCCGCAGCTCCGCAACCACAGCAGTATGTTCCGGTAGATTATTCGAAACCGCGCTCCCAGTTTCCCAACGTCATCGCCCCTTACAAGCCGGGATACGTGCCGCCGCCGAACCTGAACAACACGGATCGCGTTCAACAATTGATGCGTGACGGCAAAATCATGCTTTCGATGAATGACGCAGTTGCGCTGGCTCTGGAGAACAATCTCGATCTGGTGCTGGCACGTTACAACCTTAACATTGCGGACACGGATATTCTGCGTGCGGACGCAGGGGCTAACATTCTCGGCGTGAACACTGGGATCGTGCAAAACACGCCCGGAGGCGGTGTGGGCGGGCTCAGCGGAACGGTCGGTTCGGGAGCTGGCGGTACGAGCGTGGCTGCGGGCGGCGTGGGTACCGGTACTAACGGATTGGTCAGTTCGACCCTGGGCATTGGTTCGCCTATTACCAGTTTCGATCCGGTGGTCACAGGCACACTCCAGATGGACCGGAACTTCACCCAATCTACGAGCGTGTTCAGCCCGGTGCCGATCGCAAACACCAACACGGGCACCGGCAATTTCAGCTACCTGCAGGGTTTTCATTCGGGCACGAACTTCTCGGTGGGATTTACCAACACGCATACCACGACTAACAATCCAACCATTGAATACACGCCCAGTCTCAGTTCTGGTTTGCAGTTCAGGCTCACCCAGAACTTGCTTCAAGGGTTTGGGTTCGTCCCCAACACACGCTTTATCCGGATCGCCAAGAATAACCGCGAGATTTCTGATGTAGCCTTCCGGCTGCAAGTCATCACCACGGTGGACCAAATCGAAAACCTGTATTGGGATCTGGTCTACGCCTATGAGAATGTGAGAGTGCAGCAGGAGGCGCTGACTTTTGCCGAGAGGACACTCGCCGACAACAAGAAACAGGTGCAGTTCGGAACTTTGCCGCCCATCCAGGTGGTGAGCGCACAGAGCACGGTCTCGACTGATCAACAGGCGTTGATCCTGGCTCAAACCAATCTGGAGCTGCAGGAATTGCTGATGAAGAATGCGCTCAGCCGTACGCTCGAGGATCCAGCGCTTGCGGGAGCGGACGTGATTCCCACCTCCACCATGCAACTGCCCGACCAGGAACCGGTTGTACCGATACAGGATCTGATCGGCGACGCGCTCGGTCATCGGGCGGAATTGTCCGAGTCGCGGATTGACCTGAACAGTCGCGAGCTCAATAACAAGGCAGTCCGAAATGCCATGCTCCCCACTCTGGATCTGTTCGCATATTACGGCGGGTCGGGTATTGGCGGAAACGTGAACCCTCTTGTGCCCCTTTGTAAACCTGGCGGAAGCTCCCTCTGCTTTTCTCCGGCTACGGCTGCTCCCCCATTCCGCAATGGTGGACCGGTCAGCTACGCCGGGACGTTGAATCAGCTCGTCGATGGCACGTCACCCGATAAAGGAATTGGAGTGACTCTTACCATTCCAATTCGAAATCGGCAGGGCCAGGCGGACCAGGTGCGCGCCGAGTTGGAATATCGACAGGCGCAGGTCCGTTTGCGACAGCTCCAGAATCAGGTCGATATTGAGGTGCGCAACGCACAGTTCGCACTGCGGCAGAATCGCGCCAGCGTGCAAGCGGCGCAGGCGGCGGTTGACTTTGCGCGCCAGACACTGGATGCCGAACAGCAGAAATTGGCTGTCGGTGTCTCTAACCCGACTGCGGTGTTGCAGGACGAGTCTGGCTTAACCACGGCGGAATCCAATCTCGTTTCCGCCAAGGCAGCGTACGAAAAAGCGCGCGTGGAATTAGACCGCGCTACCGGCCTTTTGCTCGACCACTCCGGAATCGTTATGGCCGACGCCGAACGCGGCGAGGTGAGTCATATGCCGAATGTGCCCTACATCGCGCCACGCCAGGATTCGCAACCGAGCGCGGCTTCGCAACCACAGCCGCCGGGCTATTGATTGAGATTCGGCCCTAGCCGCCTGGCATTCACGCGGCAGGGCCGAATGGTTTCTACTTTCAGTCTTCCCGAGCTCCGATGTATTCTTCCACGCGTGACGCTGTCTGTGGTTTTGATCACGCAGAACGAAGAAGGCAACCTCCCTCGCACGCTTGAAAGCGTGATGCCGCTGGTGCGCGATGGCAAGGGAGAAATCATTGTGGTGGACTCGGGCTCGGCCGATCGCACGGTTGAGATTGCGCAGTCTTTTGGGGCGAAGGTTTTTGTCGAGGCGTGGAAAGGTTTCGCCGCGCAGAAAAATTCGGCCATGGATAAGGCGTCGATGGATTGGGTGCTGCAACTGGATGCAGATGAGCGGCTGGAACCGGAGCTTGCCAGCGAAATAGAGATTGCTCTGAAAGGCAGCGCTACGGTCGGTGGCTTGACGATCAGTGGCTTCTGGATTCCGCGAAAGAATTTTTTTCTTGGCCGTTGGATCCGGCATGGTGGTTTCTATCCTGACCACAAGTTGCGTCTCATTCGCCGCGGGTCAGGGCGATTCGAGGAATATGGCGCGCATCCCACGATCAAGGTGAATGGGCCGACTGGCAAGCTCTCGCACGCGCTACTGCACAACGCCTATCCGACGTTGCGGGGCTACATCGATCACATGAACAGTTATTCCTCGATGGGCGCTGAAGTAGCGATGGGCAAAGGTCACCGCCGGTTCAGCGTTACCAATATCGTGATTCGGCCGCTGCTAACTTTCGTCTACAACTATTTGATCCGGCTCGGCTTTCTGGATGGACGCGAAGGATTGCTTCTCCACCTGTACCACTCGGCATATGTATCCTGGAAATACGCCAAAGCATGGGAACTGTCGCGCGCAAACATTGCAAGCAACGTTGCTACAGATTGAATTCCCTGTACAGACGCAGCTGGCTACGTCTCCCGCCTTGCGGCTCTCCGCGCCCTCTTCTATCATCAAAGCTAGACGGGGTGTTCATGGCTGACAAGAAACCTGCCCGACCGCAAGTCGCGGAGAATCCAATCGCAGATGTGTTTGAGGGCCGCCACCCTTCTCAGGCGGAGAAACAGTGGGCCGAAAAAACGCTGGCACCGACTCTGGAAAAAGCTCCTGAGCGGCAAATCGGCGCGCCCACCGGCACCAACCTTGACGAGAACGGTCATGCACGCTTCTCCACAATTTCGAATGTTCCCATCCGCCGCCTCTACACCCAGGCGGATCTGCCCGAGGACTGGAACTATGACCAGTATCTCGGCTACCCCGGCCAATCGCCCTACACGCGCGGCATTCATGCCACGGGATATCGCGGCAAGCTTTTTACCATGCGTCAGTTCTCCGGCTTTGCCTCGCCCGAGGAAACCAACCAGCGCTACAAATATCTGCTCGAACATGGCGGCGGAGGACTCTCGGTTGCGTTCGATCTGCCCACGCTGATGGGCTACGATTCCGACCACCCTGCCAGCGAAGGCGAAGTCGGCAAGTGCGGCGTGGCCATTGATTCACTCGAGGATATGGAGATTCTCTTCGGCGGGATTAGTCTTGAGAACACGACCGTCTCGATGACCATCAACTCACCCGCTTCGGTTCTGTGGGCCATGTATTTGGTGGTTGCGGAACAGCAGGGCGCAGACTGGAAAAAGGTCTCCGGGACGATTCAGAACGACATTCTCAAGGAGTACATCGCACAGAAGGAATATATCTATCCGCCGGCGCCGTCCATGCGTTTGGTGATCGATACATTCGAGTTTGGATCGAAATTTACGCCGCGTTTCAACACGATTTCCATCAGTGGATATCATATTCGCGAGGCGGGATCGACTGCGCTGCAGGAGCTGGCCTTCACCCTTTATGACGGCTTGGAATACGTGGAATGGGCGCGCCGGCGTGGTCTGGATGTAGACGAATTCGGTCCACGCCTCAGCTTCTTCTTCAACGCGCATAACGATTTCTTCGAGGAGATTGCGAAATATCGGGCGGCACGCAAGATCTGGTATCAAGTGATGAAAGACCGTTTCGGGGCGAAGAACCAGCGGACCTGGCTGCTACGGTTCCATACGCAAACTGCTGGTGTTTCGCTAACCGCCCAGCAACCATTAAACAACATCGCGCGCGCCGCCATTCAGGCAATGGCAGCGGTGCTGGGGGGAACGCAGTCTCTGCACGTCGATGGCTACGACGAAGCGCTCGCCCTGCCGACCGAAGAAGCTGCGCGCATCGCACTACGCACTCAGCAAATCATTGGCTATGAATCCGGGGTCGTGCAAACGGTTGATCCGCTGGGTGGATCTTATTTCCTTGAGAACCTGACCCTACAAATGGAAAAAGACGCATTCGACTATTTCGGCAAACTGGACGCGATGGGCGGAATGGTAAAAGGCATCGAGCGCGGATATCCGCAGAAAGAGGTCGCTGAAGCTTCCTACCAATTTCAGCGGGCCGCGGAAGCGAAAGAAAAAATCATTGTCGGGGCGAATGAGTTCGTTGTCGAAGAAGAATCACCGCACATTCTATACATCGACGAGAGCGTGGCCCGGCATCAGAGTGCAAAATTGAAAGCATTGCGGGCCCGGCGGTCGAATGAGGAGGTCCGTCGGCGCCTCGATGCGCTGAAGGGGGCCGCCGCCCAGGAGCCAAAAGCTGAGTCGAGCCGTGATATTTCGTCGGCGAACACTATGCCTTTCATCGTGGATGCCGTTCGCGCGTATGCCACCGTCGGCGAGATCTGCGATGCGCTGCGCGAAGTCTACGGAACGTACACGGAGGCGAGTTTTACATAACAATCTTTGGCTAGATATACCATGGTATAGTGGTATATGTCGTCTACGTCTAGACCATTCAACGGCCAGATTCATGTCCGGGTCTCCTCGAGCGTTCACGAGGAGGTTGCCAAGGAAGCCTTTGAGAGGGGAACCTCCATAAGCGGGATCTTTGCTCAGGCCTTGATCGTTAGAAGAGCCCTCAGGAACATTGATCCCTGGAAATCGATCTCCGAAGTGCAGTCCGCCAACCGTGGCGTCGCCGCTGCAGAAGTCGAGCGAGCCGTGGCGAGAGCGATGAAGGCGGTTAGAAAAGGCCAACGTGGCCGGTGACAAGGTCCGCCCGCGGTTGGTCGTTGACACCAATGTTTTCGTGAGCGGGCTGATTTCCGGCGCAGGTTCGCCCGCCCGGATATTAAGCGCGATTCAGCACAAGAAGGTCATCCATCTGGTTTCAGACCCCATCGTGGAAGAGTATCTGCGGGTGCTCGATTATCCCCAGATCCGAAGATTCAAGAAAATCACTGACGAATTTGTTGCGGACATCGCAGCGTATCTTGTTTATCAAACGGAGCGCGTCGAACTCGTCTCAAACATCAATCTGAGTTCCGATCCCGACGATGACGTGTTCCTGGAGACTGCAGTGGATGGCCGGGCGGACTGGTTGGTCACGAACGATAAAGCTGACTTGCTCTCGTTGCTGACAGTGGAGGGCATTCCTATTATTTCGGCGAGGGAAGCGGTAACGCGCCTTGAGCTTTAGAACAAACACAGGGTTCGTGTTTCCGGTCCATGCTGGCAATGCAGACGAAAATTGTCGACCCCATCGGTCTGCTATCCTTTCAGTGGCCACTTTCGTCAAATCTTCGCATGCGCAAAGCAATTAATCACCTCAAGAAATCCGACCCTACCCTGCGGGCCATCGTTGAACGAGTCGGGCCCTGTCGGATGGAATTTGGCGAGCCGGTATTCCATAGTCTGGCCGAGGCAATTGTGTATCAGCAGTTGAATGGGAAAGCTGCCGTAACCATCTTCAAGCGATTTGCGGCTCTCGCTGGCGAACCGCTCTCGGCGGAAGGTATTGCGAAGCTTACCGCTGAGCAGATGCGGTCGGCGGGCCTCTCGAAGCAGAAGTCGTCTTACCTGCGCGACATGGCGGATCGCACCATTCGTGGCGAACTTAGCTTCACGCACCTGCCAGAGATGACTGATGAAGAGGTCATCAAGCATTTGACTCAGGTCAAAGGCGTCGGCGTCTGGACCGCGCAAATGTTTCTAATATTCACGCTGAAGAGGCAAAACATATTGCCGACTGGCGACTTCGGCATCCGAATGGCAATGAAAAAACACTACCATAAGCGCAAGCTGCCCAATCCCGTGCAGATGGAGAAGATCGCCAGACCGTGGGAGCCCTATCGCAGCATCGCCAGTTGGTATTTGTGGCGCAGCTTGAATATTAAGACTATCTAGCGGGAGAAAATCGCTAACCACAGAGGACACGAAGGTTCACGGAGGAAGCCGCCAATTCACTGAGGCTCTTCATCGGATTGGTTGATCTTCCTGTCTCTGTTGTATCCTAGAGCGTTCCGTGTTGAGCCGGGTTGATCCACGCCGAACAACATGCCCACTGAGCAGAAAATCCGTGTACTGGTCGCGAAGCCCGGCCTTGACGGGCATGACCGGGGCGCGAAAGTTATTGCCCGAGCTCTGCGCGACGCTGGCATGGAGGTCATTTACACCGGCTTGCGTCAGACGCCGGAGATGATTGTGAGCGCTGCCGTGCAGGAAGACGTGAACGTCATCGGGCTTTCGATCCTCTCGGGCGCGCACAATGCGATTGTGCCGCGAGTCATGGACCTGCTCAAACAAAACAAGATGGACGATGTGATCGTGGTCGTCGGCGGCATCATTCCTGATCAGGACGTGGCCCATCTGAAGCAAATCGGGGTCGCCGCTATTTTTCAGCCGGGTACCGCGATGGATGCTATCGTTCAATTCATTCGTGCCAACATCAAGCCGCGCACGGTACCGACGGCCGGCTGATGACCGAGATTAGCACTTCCCGTCTCCGCGACACCCTCGCTCGCACGATTGGACCCACTCCCTGGTATTGGAAGGCTTTCCCTCAAGTCAGTTCCGCCTCCGGACAACGGTTCGCTTGGACCCATCACGGAAGCGAAGGTCCGTTGGGCTATGTAATCTCGCTTGGCTTGACGCGAGAGCCGGACAAACCGCTTCTGGCCTTGAATACATACTGCCGCCCGTTCTTCGTTCCGCCTTCACATCTTGGCATCTGGTGCCCGGAGGGGCGGAGCATTCGTCTCGCGTGCTTCGATCCTGACCAGCTCAAGCCTTTCGACCTCGCAGAAATTGCGGGATGGTTCAAGCAATCATCGGAACGAATTTACGCTGCCACTGCCCCGATTACGGACTTTGAGGTTCCACTCGGTCTCGACGCTGGCTTGCACAAGATTGAAGTCCCGCTGGAAATGAGGTCGGTTGATGAACTGATTGTCCCCACCAGCTACCCGGCGAAGGGAATGGATGATCCGGCGTTCGCCTTGTACGTTTTCTACCTGCAGGCGGGACTAGTCGAGGTGTTGCCGCAGAAGTGGTTCACTGCCAGCCAATATCAGGTTGGGAAACAATGGATCCCGCGCGCGGCCCGCGATCCCGAGTCGCATCGGATCTTTGGCGAGTGTTTCGGTGTGGGAAGCTTTCTGCTGGAAGAGGACGGTTGCCGGCTGGACCAGTGGCTAGAAAAAAGCACTTAGCATTTGGCACTTGGAGCCTAGTGGTGCAGAAACCGCACGGCGAGCGCCTTCGACCAAGTGCTAAATGCCAAGTGCTAACTGCCGAGTTTTTTCATCTTGAAAATCATGACGGCATTCGGGTATTGCGTTTGCGCTCTGATGACGGCACCAATCGCCTGACGCGGGATTGTGTACTGGCATTGACCGATCGTTTCCGTGAATTGGCGCGCAGAGCGGAACCTCTGATCGTTGCTGGAAGCCGGAGATTCTTTTCGGCGGGAGCCGATCTGAGCGAGATTGCGGCGTTGACCGGGTCCGAGGCTCGCGAATTCTCTCGCATAGGCCAGACCCTGATGAGCGCGGTCGAACGCTTCCCCGCTCCAGTCTACGCGGCGATCTGCGGGTACTGCATGGGCGGTGGACTCGATCTGGCTCTCGCTTGCCACCGACGAATCGCTTCGCCGGATGCAGTCCTCGCACATCGTGGTGCAGCACTGGGGCTGATCACAGGCTGGGGAGGAACGCAGCGGTTGCCGCGACTCGTCGGAAAAGCAAAGGCACTCGAAATGTTTGTGGCGGCCGAGAAGCTGCACGCGGGAGATGCATTGCGCCATGGGTTGATCGATAGGTTGGCGAAGGACCCCGTGGCAGAGGCAGTGCAGCGAATTCATTCTTCGGTGCTCTTCACTTAGTCATCTTGGTGCTCGCGTTTCCGCCTGCTTGGAATCGAAGTTTGCGTCACGATGCTAGGCTGTTATACGGTAAATGGTTCCTGGCAGCCCTTCATGGCCGAGCGATACGAATCCAGCACGCCCTCGAGCTCGACCGTCCTAGAAACACACGTGGACGCGACCTCCCCGCGTTTTGAAGCGAATATGCGTTTTCTGGCGGACATGGTTTCTCAAGTACGTAACGAAGAGGAACAAATCCGCGAGGGCGGCGGGCCAAAGGCAATTGAGAACCAGCACAGCAAAGGCCGGCTGACCGCACGCGAGCGTATCAGCCTGTTAGTCGACCCCGGCACCTTTTTTGAGATTGGCTCCTTCGCAGCTTACGGAATGTATGAAGAGTGGGGTGGGGCACCTGCGGCAGGGGTAATCACAGGCCTGGGACGTATTCACACCAGGCTGGTGATGATTATCGCCAACGATGCCACCGTGAAAGCAGGCGCATTTTTCCCCATGACTTCAAAGAAGGTCATCCGGGCTCAGAACATCGCCATAGAAAATCGTGTTCCGACCATGTATCTGGTCGACTCCGCGGGCGTTTTTCTCCCCCTGCAGGAGGATGTGTTTCCGGATACGGATGACTTCGGGCGCGTCTTCCGCAACAACGCGGTCATGTCGGCCATGGGCATCCCGCAGATCGCGGCTATTATGGGTATGTGCGTCGCGGGCGGGGGATATCTTCCAGTGATGTGCGATCACGTGCTCATGACCGACGGCAGCGGGCTTTTTCTCGCTGGGCCGGCGCTGGTACAGGCGGCGATAGGACAAAAAGTTTCTGCCGAGGAGTTGGGTGGCGCAGCCATGCACTCGGCCATCAGCGGCACCGTCGACTTCCGCGAACCGAATGACGAAGCCTGTTTGGCACGGATTCGCGCGATCGTCGAGAAGTGGGGCTACAGGCGGCAATCTCCGTGGGACCGCAAGAAGCCGGAAGACCCTGCGCTGGCAGCGGAGGAAATCTACGGTATTTACGATTCGTCTCCGGCGCGCCCTTACGATATGAAGGAAATAGTCGCCCGCATCGTAGACGGCAGCCGTTTCGACGAATATAAGCCTGAGTACGGAAAAACTGTGCTCTGCGGTTACGCGCGCATTGGCGGATTTGCGGTAGGGATCGTTGCGAATCAGAAGCTGCACGCGCAGGCAATCGATCACGAGGGTCACAAGCGCGTTGAGTTTGGCGGTGTCATTTATACAGAGTCTGCCGAGAAAGCCGCACGCTTCATCATGGATTGCAATCAGAACCTGATTCCGCTAATTTTCTTCCACGATGTTAACGGCTTCATGGTGGGGCGTGACGCGGAGTGGAGCGGGATCATTAAAGCGGGCGCGAAGATGGTGAACGCAGTCTCAAATTCGGTCGTGCCGAAAATTACAGTCATCATTGGCGGATCGTTTGGCGCCGGACATTACGCCATGTGCGGCAAAGCGTATGACCCGCGCTTTTTGTTTGCCTGGCCAACGGCGCGCTATGCCGTGATGAGCGGGGATTCGGCCGCCGGCACGCTGTTGGAAATCAAGGTCAAGCAACTGGAACGCAGTGGGAAGAAGTTAAGCGAAGACGAAAAGAAAGAGCTTTACGAATCGGTGAAGCGTACTTACGACGAACAAACCGATCCGAGATACGGCGCGGCCCGACTGTGGATCGACAAAATCATCGATCCTATCGAAACGCGTGATGCAATTATGATCGCTCTGGAGGCGGCCTCGTTGAACCCCGACGTGCCGGAGTTCAAAGTGGGAGTACTGCAAACGTAGCCACGGATTTTCACGGATCAGCACAAATACAGACTAAGCGCGGACTTTGTGGATCAGCATTCATCTGTGAGAACCCGTGTAAATCCGAGGTCAAGGTTCTGAATGCCTGAATCGGTCAAGCTCGTTGAATGCCCACGGGATGCCTGGCAAGGGTTGAAGGGGCAAATCCCTACGCATATCAAGCTGGAATATTTGCGAGCCCTGATCAGCGCGGGATTTAAGCACATTGATGCTGTCTCGTTCGTGTCTCCCACAGCCGTGCCCCGGATGGCCGACTCGGAAGAAGTTATGAAAGAACTTGATCCTCCGGACGATGTTGAGATCATCGGCATTGTCGTAAACGAAAAAGGCGCGCAGCGAGCCATCAACACGAATGCTGTTCGCACCTTGGGATTTCCGTATTCGGTGTCACCAACATTTTTGCGCAACAACCAGCGCCAGACCCTCGATGAAGCCATCGACGAACTGGAGAAGATAAAAAACAAAGGCGAAGAGGCTGGACTCGAAACCGTTGCATATATTTCGATGGCGTTCGGAAACCCTTACGGCGATCAATGGAGTGTGGGCGAAGTTGTCGACGCAGTCGACCTGCTTGAATCGTATGGCGTTCACATGATTTCGCTGGCCGATACGGTAGGCATGGCGGGGCCGGCACAGATTGGTGAACTGGTTTCGGCAGTGATTTCGAAGTATGACTATCTTGAGATTGGCGTACATTTGCACGGCCGCCCCGATCAGGCGGCTGAAAAGATAACGGCCGCGTATGATGCCGGCTGCCGGCGATTCGATTCCGCGCTAGGCGGCTTGGGTGGATGCCCCTTTGCCCAGGATGCGCTGGTGGGCAATATTGCGACGGAAACGGTAATTGAGGCTTTGACGGCGCGGGGTGCGGCTCTGCCGCCGTTAAAGCCGCTCGATGTGTTGCTCCGGGCGACCACTGAAATAGAAGCGCGGTACGGAAATTCAACAGCAGCGGATTGAAATGGATTACAAAACACTCTTCGTCGCGCATGACGGTAGTATCGCCACGATCACTCTCAACCGTCCCGACAAGCGCAACGCAATCAGCTACGAAGTGATCGAGGAGCTGTTGGCGGTGCTTGACGAAGTTGCCAACTCGTCTGCGCGTGTACTGATTCTCACAGGAGCAGGGAAAGCATTTTGCTCGGGTATGGATCTGGACAATCTGAAGGCGCTCGTGGGTCGCTCGCCGGAACAGAGCTTGAAAGACTCTGAAATCATGGCCCGGCTCTTCCGCTCACTCTATGACTTTCCCATGCCGACAATAGCCGCGGTGAACGGGGCTGCTATCGCGGGAGGCTGCGGTCTCGCGACGCTATGCGACTTCACACTGGCCGTGCCCGAAGCTAAGTTCGGCTACACGGAAGTTCGAATTGGATTCGTACCGGCGATCGTTTCGACGTTTCTGCTGCGTCAGGTCGGGGAAAAACATGCGCGAGACCTGCTGCTTACCGGCAAGATCGTCGGAGCGGAAGAGGCCCATCGTATCGGACTCATCAACGAAATCGCTCCTGTGGAAAAATTGATCGAGCGAGCCCGGGAACTGGCATCGCAACTCATGGAGAACAGCCCAGCATCGTTGGTATCCACGAAACGTCTTTTGAGTGACCACGCGCGGGTTCAGCTCGATATGCAGATACAGGCCGCGGTACGAGAGAATGCCGCCATCCGTGCCACGAAGGATTTCCGCGAAGGCATCTCATCATTTCTCGAAAAGCGCAAGCCGCAATGGAGCGGCGAATGAGCCGGGGAGCGAACCATCCTCCCCTAATCAGTGAGGCCCGTATGCGAGTGCGATACGCAGAAACGGACCAGATGGGCGTGGTCTATCATGCTAATTACTTTGTGTGGTTCGAAATCGGCCGAGTGGAACTTCTGCGACAGCTCGGTTTTTCGTATCGCGACATGGAACAAAAAGATGGCTGCGGTATCGCCGTAATCGATGCACGCTGCCGGTACAAGGCTCCGGCTCGCTACGACGACGAGGTCATTGTTCGCACTCATTTGAAGTATATTCGTGAGTCTCTAGTGCAGTTCGAATATGAACTGGTGCGGGCCGACGACGGCACGCTGCTAGCGGAGGGGGACACCACGCACATCGTGGTCGACCCGGAAATGAAGAAGGTACCGCTGCCGGAAAAATATGTAATCGCGTTCCGGGCAGCGATGGGGATGAAAAGCGACATCTGAGAACTGGAACTAAATATCCAGAAAGCTGATCGACAAATTCCTTGAAGGCACTTCACATCAACGGCAACGATCTTACTTTGGAAGCGGTGCGGGAAATCGCTGTCGAGCATCGGCCCGTGCTGCTCGACCCAGATGCTCGCGCGGCCGTGAACCGGGCCCGCGCCGTAGTGGACGCGCTGGTAGCCAGCAACAAAGTTTCGTACGCGATTACGACTGGTGTGGGCAAGCTCAGCGACGTGCGCATTGCGGGCGAGCAGATTCGCGAAATGCAGGTCAACCTCGTACGCTCCCACGCTGTGGGAGTGGGCGAACCGCTGACCGCAGCCGAGGTCCGAGCCATGATGCTGTTGCGCGCCAATTCCCTTTCCAAGGGATTCTCTGGCGTGCGGGCTGTGGTCGTCGACGCACTTTGCGAGATGTTGAATCGCGGCGTCATGCCGTTTGTCCCATCGCAGGGCAGCGTGGGTGCGAGTGGGGATCTGGCGCCACTGGCCCATCTTGCACTCGCCCTGATCGGTGAAGGCGAGTGCCTCGACGACAAAGGCATTCGCATCTCAGGAGCTGAGGCTTTGCGTCGGGCCCAAATTAAGCCGGTGGTGCTCGAAGCGAAAGAAGCTGTTTCACTGATCAACGGAACGCAGGGGATGTTAGCGGTTGGCACCCTGGCCCTGCTCGCGGCAGAGACACTGGTTGATACCGCAGACGTGATCGGGGCGCTTACACTCGACGCGTTGCGAGGTACAGATGCGGCCTTCGATGAGCGCATTCACGGGGCGCGCCCCCACCCCGGTCAATTAAAGACTGCGGAAAATCTGCGGCGCATGCTCGAAGGAAGCGAGATTCGCGAATCGCATCGCGATTGCGGCCGGGTGCAGGATGCGTATTCTCTGCGCTGCATGCCCCAGGTTCACGGCGCCGTGCGCGACACGCTCGCTCATTGCCGCGAAGTGATGGAGACTGAGGTTAACTCGGCGGTCGATAATCCTCTGGTTTTCGTGAAGAATCCGAAGCAGGCAGACGGCGAAGGGGACGTGATCTCGGGCGGGAATTTCCATGGCGAACCTGTGGCATTTGCCCTGGATTTTCTCGGAATTGCTCTCAGCGCGCTGGCCGGCATCTCGGAACGAAGGTTAGAGCGGCTGGTGAATCCCGCGTTGAATGAAGGTTTGCCGCCGTTTCTGGCTGCGGGTGCGGGACTCAATTCTGGATTCATGATGCCGCAGGTCACGGCGGCGGCGCTGGTGAGTGAGAACAAAATCCTGGCGCATCCCGCGTCAGTGGATTCCATTACCACCTCGGGCAACAAAGAGGATTTCGTCTCGATGGGAATGACTGCGGCGCTGAAATTGAAACGGATTGTCGAAAACACCCGCAATGCGATGGCAATCGAGGCCATGGCTGCGGCGCAGGCGCTGGACTTCGTGGCGCCGCTTAAAACCGGCAAGCGTGGACTGGCGGCCTATGCTGCGATTCGGTCGGTGTGTGCGACGATGGACAAGGACCGGGTCATGTATCAGGATTTTGCGCGGATTGCGGATTTGATCGCGAGTGGGAAAGTGGCGGAGACGATCAGGTAGCTCAAACTCGCTACTAGACGAGGTTCGCTCGGCTGGACAGCCGGGGGCGGCTGTCGCCACCAGTTCTAGGGGCTACTGGCTGCCCTACCATCCAGTTCCAGCTTGTCTGCGATTGGCTTTAGCGCTTCGATGCAGAACGTGATGTGCTCTTCCAGATCGACACCCAAAGATGCGGCGCCGTTGACGATGTCGTCTCGATTCACTTTGCGTGCGAAAGCTTTGTCTTTCATCCGCTTTCGTACGGACTTTGTGTCTACCTCGGCCAGTGACTTTCCCGGCTTGATCAGCGCGACTGCGGTGATGAAACCCGCGAGTTCGTCGCAAGCGAACAACGCTTTTTCCAGTTGAGAGTCACGAGTGACGCCGGTGTATTCGGCGTGGGACATGATCGCGCGACGGATTTTGTCTGGGTAACCGCGCTCTTTCAGAATCTCGTTGGCTTTATATGGATGGTCATCGAGGCTGGGATACTTCTCGTAATCGAAGTCGTGGAGGAGACCGACGACACCCCAAAGCTCTTCTTCCTCCGTGGAACCAGCCGCAAATTTTCGGGCGTACGCACGCATGCAGGCCTCGACCGACAACGCATGTTTGCGCAAGCTTTCTGACTGGGTGAACTCAGTTAGTAAACACCATGCTGACTCGCGATCAATTGTCATCTTGTTCCTTTGAACCTTGATAATTACAGCGACGTGTTATGCCATCGCAGTTCTAAACGCAGGGGCTAAAGCCCAGTATTCACGCGGCCTCTGCGGCACGTCTGAAGCCGTGCCCTCCCACGAAACGTGCGATCAGCAATTGAATTAAGATTTACCTTCTCCTGCTTTCGAGAATTTATTTCGTCCTTCGGTATCATACTTCGAGTTTGCTTTCCAGATTCTGCTTGACATCCACAGGGGTTGTACCTCAGATTACGCTGCAGGTTGGGAACCGTATCTAGTTTGGTTCACTCGGTTCCAGGAGAAGCCCGCTCTGGCCCTCCCACACCTTAGATGGCCACTACTCTTGCCCCAGTAGATTCCAGGGAAGTCGTTCGTTGCGATAAATGCCTACTGGTTCAATTCCGTACCAGTAACGATCTTTGCCGCCGCTGCCACGCCTCGCTCGATGAAGACGAACCAGAAGTGGTTGCGGCTCCGCCTCCGCCCCAGATGATGCCAACCAACGGCCACGGTCGCGGACACTTGCACCTGGCGGCGTCGATCCGGTCTATGCGTCTGCACAATGGACTCAGCCAGCGGCAGCTGGCGGCGCGTATGTCCGTACCACGAACCTACGTTTCCAAGATAGAAAACGAGAAAGCGACTCCGACCCTTTCCTCGCTGGAGCGGCTGGCACGAGCGCTGGAGGTTACCGTGCCTGATCTGCTCAGCGGCGGTGAGCGCAATCGGCAGGAAGAAGTTCGCGAGCTGATGCAGGATCCGTTCATCGCGGAGATGCTGCCGTTTGTAAACCAGTTGAATGGGATGCAGATGTCGAGCATCTTGACTCAGGTACGGGATTTGACTGTGCGTCCAAGAAGGAGTGCATAACGAGGAAATTCGCATGGGCTGATCGGAGATCCTTCGCTGCGCTCAGGATTTCGGCGCGCGACTCCCGCTTCGCTCACGCCGCGCAAACGCCTCAAGTTTTTCCGGGCGACCAGCCAACTGCAGCCGGGATCGAAAGATCCCGGCCTTTTTGTCTAGCTCTCCAAACGGAAGCGGGCTTCGCCCAGGGTATACAGCCGCCGCCAAACCAGACGATTCACGGTGACGACCATGGCTGCCATCACGATCGTGGCTGCGATCAGCAGGTCGTAATTTCCAGTGTCGGTGGCCTGGCTTATCGTGGAGCCGAGGCCGATGGTTGAAAATGTCTGCCCTTTGAAATGAAAATATTCGGCGACGATGCTCGCATTCCAGGCACCACCCGACGCCGTGACCATGCCGGTCAATAGGTAAGGAAAGATTCCGGGAAGAATCAGCTTTCGCCAGCGTTCCACTCCACTGATGCGGCATACCGAGCAGACTTCCTTCAGATCGGTGGGAATCGCCATCGCACCAGCAATAACGTTGAACAGAATGTACCACTGGGTTCCGAGCAAGAGCAGCAGGATGGAGCCAATGCCGAGCCCTCCGCCCAAGCGAATCAGGATCAAGAGGATGACCGGAAAAAACGCGTTCGCCGGGACGGAAGCCGCGATCTGAGCCAGCGGTTGCGCGACACGAGCCAGGCGCGGGCTGAATCCAATCTTCACACCTACTGGAATGGTCCAGGCGGCACCAATCAAGAGGGCCGCGATCACGCGAAGAAATGTTGCGCCAAGACCTCGTCCCAACTCAGCCACCTCGGAATGATTGAGTCCGGTGAGCAGGATCGCAACTCGAACCATCGCATACCCCGTGAGACCCAAGGCCGCTATGCCCAGAATGACGAGAAGCCAAGTCTTCCAGCGCAGCCCCGCGCCGGCGTCCGGATCGGTTCTGTGCCGCCGGGAAAAATAGGACATCAGGGACTCGCGAACCGGAAAGATGGCCTTCTGTCGCAGCTGAGCCAAGCTGCGCGAATGTTGAATCAGGTCAAGAACCCAGGAATGGGGCACCTCCGCGCTTTCCACCTGCTCGACTTTGAACTTCTCCGCCCACGCGATCACCGGTCTCCATACGAATTGATCGAGCAATACAATCACCGCGATCATGGTAAAGACGCCCAACAAAATAGAGCGCGTGTCTCCGGCGCTGGCCGCGGTCTGCAGGTAGGAGCCCAGGCCGGGCAAGCGAAAATCGCGCGAGCCGAGGACGAACATCTCGCAAGCCATCAGCGCGAACCATCCACCGGCCACGGACATCATGGAATTCCAGACCAGGCCAATGGCGGCAAAGGGCAATTCAATCTCGGTAAAGCGTTGCCACCAACTGAATCCGTATATCTTGGCTGCTTCGCGCATCTCACGCGGAATGCTCTTCAGTGAGGCATAGAAACTGAAGGCCATGTTCCAGACCTGCCCCGTAAAAATCAGGAGGATTGCTCCCAGTTCAACGCCTAACTGGCGGCTCGGAAATAGTGCGACCATGGCCAGCATCACTCCGGGCAAAAAGCTCAGCACTGGAATGGATTGCAAAACATCCAACAGCGGAATCATGAAACGCTCTGCCTTCGGGTTGTATGCAGCGACGTAGCCGTACACAAGCGTGAATGCCAGGCTCAAGACATACGCAAGCGATATGCGCAACAAAGACAAACCTGCATAACCAGGAAGCGCCAGCGGACTTTGCGAAATTTCAACCGATGGCGTAAACGGTCCAAGCCAGGTTCGTCCCACGACTAAAAGGCCGTAGAACAGCGCGATGGCCGCCGCGAACATCAGTAAGTCCGGCAGGTGCGATGTTTCGATCTGTGGCAAAAGAGACCACAGCCGGAGCGGAGAGATAGTTGGGAGACCTCCGCCTTTCTTCATGGCTTCGCCGCAGATAGCTGGTGATTGGGTTCCGACATGCGCTCGGTCAGGATTAGACGTCCGTTCTGCGGATCATGATCGAAAACAACGAATTCCGCACTCGGCTTCACTCTCAGCTTCGTCTACATCTATACACGATTCAGCAGCGCCGCTCCAAGCGCCGCGGCGTCTTGTAACCTGACATTCACAATGTGATTGCAATCGTGCGAAGGATTGGCCTGGCATCAATCAGGCGATGAAGTCTTCACTTGACGGCACTGAAACGGGCTGTGGCAGCCGATCGGTAACCTCGGCGAGGTTGGCCAGGCGCTCTGCCAAGTTGGGAGTCAACGAGCCCGGCTGGCAGCGCCAAAGATAGTTGCCAGTCTTTACACTCGGAGTATTCAGCCGGGCTTCGCTGCCCAGTCCGAGTACGTCCTGGATAGGAACCACAGAGAGGCTGGCAACGGAAGCCTGCGCCGCGCGGATGAATGCCCAGTTGATTCCCTCTTCGCAATGTCCAACGTAAGCATTCGCAGCCCGACGCTCGTATTCGGTTGCACTCGAATTCCACCAGCCCAGGGTTGTGTCATTGTCATGGGTGCCGGTGTAGACCACACGATCTGGGGTGAGCCGGTGCGGCAAATACACGTGGGCGCCGACGTCGCCAAAGCCAAATTGCAACACAGCCATACCAGGAATGTGGTGACGCTCGCGCAATTCGTGTACGTCCGCCGTAATGTAGCCCAAGTCTTCGGCAAAGAACGGCAAACCACCTAACTCCTTGCTCAGCTCATTAAAGAGCTCGTCTTTAGGGCCATCGACCCAACGACCATTGATGGCGGTGGGCTCGCTGGCCGGAATCTCCCAGAACTGCGAGAATCCGCGAAAGTGATCGAGACGGATGAAGTCACAAGTTTGCGTGGCCCACCGTAACCTCTGCACCCACCACTTGTAACTTTCCGAGCGCATCGCGTTCCAGTCGTAGAGAGGATTTCCCCAACGCTGGCCGGTGGCGCTGAACGCATCCGGTGGCACGCCCGAAACCGCTTCTGGCTCCAGGTCGTCTTTCAGGCGAAACAGTTCTCGATTGGCCCAGACGTCCGCGCTGTCGTAGTCGACAAAAATGGCAATATCGCCGACTACCCGGATGGACTTTTGTGCGCAGTAGAGACGCAAGGCATGCCACTGCTCCAAGAAAAAGAACTGGATTACCCTTCCAACAGCCATCCCCGAAGCCAGTTCCGTGCGGGCGGTTTGCAGCGCGCCTGCGTCGCGGCGCGCCAGCTCGAGAGGCCACACGTTCCAGCATCGCTTGCCATAACGATTCCGCAAGGCATCGTAGAGAACAAAGTCTTCCAGCCACCATTTATTGTCAGTGCAGAATCTGTCGAAACGGGTCCTGGCGGCTCCGGGAGCAGCGTCCAGAAACTTGCGAGCCGCTTCATTCAGCACCGGAAGCTTTTGTTCGTGAACTAGGTCGTAGTCGATGGGCCCCGCCGAAGAGGGAAGGCCACTCAGGTGCGAAGGGTCGACCCAGCCGCGCTCCGCCAGGCGCTCCAAACTCACCAACAACGGATTGCCGGCAAAGGCTGAGGTCGAAGAGTAGGGAGAATTTCCGTTCGCAGGTGGGCCCAGCGGCAACACTTGCCACAACCCCTGGCGCGCAGACGCAAGAAAATCGAGAAACTCATACGCAGCGGGCCCGAAATCACCAATGCCACCGCGCGATGGCAGCGAGCTGGGGTGGAGCAGAATTCCGGTCAAGCGAGGAAATGGCATGTATGACTTACTATTCCATCTGTTATGAGGCGATCATCAGGATCGCAGCCGGATTCGGCTTCCACGACTATTTGTCAGCCCTTAGCACTTTGCATTTGGCCGGTAGGCCTTGCGCCAACTCCCGGTTGGCTAAGTGCTAAGTGCCAATTGCTAAGTGCCGATTAGCCGAGAGAATTTCCGGGAGGCGGAATCCGCCGGAAACAAAGCTTACTCGCCCTCTTCCCCCTCGGCCGGCTGCTTGGTCAAGGTTTTCATCTCTTGCTCATTAATCTTGATCTTCCCCGACTTCTCCATTTGCTGGCGCAGGTTCGCCAAGAACAGGTCGAACAATTCGGATTGCTTATTCTGCACCAGGGCATCGCGGATCTGATCTTTCTTGGCGGCGAAGTCCGCGTCCGTCGGCGCTTGCCTCTCCAGAATCGCCAAAACGACGCCAGTATTGCCGCTGTCGACTGGACCGCTGATGTCGCCCGGTTTGAGCGTGAAGGCGACAGACGCGGCTCCAGACATCGAGCCGATATCGGGAACTTGCCCATCCGGCAGCACCAAATCACTGGTCTTCATCGTAGCGCCCAACTCTTTTGCGGCCTTCTTCAAATCGTGATCGGCCTTGGCGCGGTCGGACAACTCTTGCGTCTTCTGCGTCAACAGGGTTCCGGCCCGTTCGTTCTTGAACTCGGTTTCCACGCGGCTGCGGATCTCTTCGAATGTCGGTGTAGCCGGCGGTTTGACGGCTTCCAACTCATATATCACGAAGCCCTGTGGCACTTGCACCTGATCGGGCGGTGACTTTTCGGCTGAGCTGAACACTGCCTCGGTGAACTGCGGCGAAGCACCGATGCCCGGCAGCGAATCCGTGCGGCTGATGAAGTCCGTTGCCACCACCGGCAAGCTTTTGGCTGCCGCCGCTTTGTCGAGACCGCCGCTTCGAGCTTGAGACAGCAGCGCGCTGGCCTCGGAATCTGCGGCCTGCTGAGCTTTCTGTTGCTTGAGGACAGGCTCGATCTGATCCTTAACTTCGGCCAGCGTCTTCATGTGAGCGTCCTGCTTGTCCTCCACCCGAAGAATCACGAAGGCGTAGCCTGCATTGATCACGTCACTGGTCCCACCCTTGGCCAGGGAAAATGCAGCTTTGTCCACGTCCGGGACGGGAAATCCGCCCCGCTTAATCCAACCGACCGACCCTCCATCTTTTCCGCTCGGGTCTTCGGAATACTTCTTGGCCAGATCTTCGAACTTCGCCCCAGCCTTTAATTGCTTGAGCACGTCCTGCGCTTTTTTCTGTGCGTCGTCCACGCCTTTCTGATCGACTTTGCCGTCAGAACCAGGAAGCGGAGTCTTGATCAGGATCTGGCGAACGTTAACCTGCTCCGGCGCACGAAACTCATCGCGGTGCTGATCGTAATACGCCTGCAGTTCCTGCTGGCTGACTTGAGCCTCGCCCTGCAGCTTCGCCGTATCAATCAACACGTACTTGATTTTGCGCTTCTCCGGAATCGAGTTGTTGTAGGTCGCCTTGTTGCGATCGTAGAAAGCCTTTAACTCCGTATCGGTCGGATGCAGCCCTTTGAGAATGTCATCCTTGCGCAGGACCGCATAGTCGAACTTGACCTTCGCGTTCTCTTTGTCAAATTTCTGCCGAATTTCGGCGTCGGTGACCATCGCGCCGCCTGCGACCAGGCTGCGCAGTTTATCAATCAGGATCCCTTCCTTCACGCTGCGCTCGAACTGAGTTACCGTGAGGTCGTGCTGTTGCAGCAGCTCCTCATACGCAGCCTGCCCGATGAAGTTGCCTCCCGGGAAAAAGGTCTCGCTATAGCGGCCATGCTGCAGTTCGTCGCGCACGGCCTCGTCCGTCGAACGCAAGCCGAGGTGCTCAGCCTCCGCAATCAGAGCTTGCCGCTGGATCAACTGCTGGGCTGCCTGAGACGCGAAGAATGGCAGCAACATCGAGGCTTGCGCCCCACCGCGAGGAAATTGCTGGCGGACCATTTCCCGGGCCTGACGCTGAACTTCCAGGCTGGTAATATCGGTTCCAGCCACCTTGGCGACCACGCCGCGGGCTGGTCCGCCGCTGCCAAAAAAGTCGGTGCTGCCAAAGCCAGGGACTAAGGTGATCACCATGAAAACGGAAATCATGGTGAGCAGTCCGCCAAGAACAATCTTCTTGATCGGGCCAGGGGTTTGCAAAAATCGAATCATCGTCTTATCACTCCGGAGTACAAGGGCGAGTTAACTATTATAAACCAAACATCGGATATACTTTGTGGCGGAATGAAGGAACGGATGGGAATTCAGTTTCGGCTCTTACTGTCTGCTGCTACCTTTCTGACCGTTCCTGCCTTTTGTGCTCAATCTCCGTCCAATCAGGCTGCCAAGGCGCCATTTTCAATCAGCATCACCCTCGCACAGGAGGTGGTAAAGGCCGGTTCCGAAGTTAGGTTAGACATAGTTCTGACCAACACGACAAACGAGAATATTGTTATCGCAGGGTGGGAGGATCAGAACTGCGAGATTTATGAGATTGAGGTCCACGACAGCGATGGCAAGAGGCTGCCTCAGCGAAACGAGTGCCTGCCTTCGGAGAACCCCAATCAAACAACCGTTTGTGTGACTGCCTCCTCTCCCGTGGTGCGTACCTGCACGCCGCAAAATCAAGTCGTGAGACCGCATGGAGAACTGAAAGAGGAGATCCTAGTCAACGAACTCTACGATCTTAGCCGACCCGGCAAATACACCATCCAAGCGCAGCGAGAAAACAACCCGAAGACAATTGTCACAGTGCCCGGCAAGTTCGGCTACTCCCGGGATATCGAACTGGACGACAAGATTAACGACGTCAGCAGGGCCACAGTGGAATCGAACACGGCCACCCTCACCGTTGAACCTACTCTTCGCTTGCCATAGTTGGCTACGAGGTCGGAGCAGAAAACCCCGCTGTTGAAATGGTGGTGTTCAACCCTCTTCCGGCGGCAGCTCGAAATCCACCAGATTTCCGCGGAAACCCTGCGTCTTCCACGCTCCAAAAGCGATCCCGACGGCCATCCAGATAGCGCCAAAAATCAGCGCCATGGTGCTGAGGTTCAACCACAGGAACAGGCAGATGACAAACCCCAAAACCGGCGGCAGAAGATTGCTCAACTTCTTTTCTTCTTCATGCAGATAATAGCGAACAAACGCCGCCGCATTCACTCCCATGAAGGCGATCAGCGCCCCGAAGTTGAGCAAGTTCGCGCCAAGTTCGTAGCCGGTGGTCGTTGTCCCCAGGTCCTTGCTGTACCCGCTAGAGAGAAATCCGGCCAATATCGATGGAAGCGCTGCCACCCACGGCAGAAAGAAAGCCCCCGCCAGAGCCAGCGCGCCCACGAACAGCACATTATTGCGAGGAACGTGCCGTTTGGCATCCACGACGCCAAAAAAAGACTTGGGTAAAGCGCTGCTACGGCCCATCCCATAAAGCAGGCGGGCAGCGCCCAGTTGTGCTCCCATGCCGGAGCCGAAATTCGCGACGACCAGGGTGAATCCCACAATCGCGAACAGCGGTGCCCACGCTCGTCCCGCTACGTAAGTGAAGGCCGTGTCCACGTTGGGATAAGGCTGCGTAGCAGGCCAAATCAACTGCGCGGCATACACCTGGAGCGCTGACAGGATGCCAATGACCACGCACACCAGCACGGTCGCCAGCAGAATGTTTCGCCGCGGATTCTCCGCCTCCTCCGAAAGCGTCGAGATGCCATCAAACCCAATGTAGGTCAGCACCGCGACCGAAGTCCCGCCCAGTACAGCTTTCGTATTCCACATCTGCGGATCGTAGAAAGGACGCGTGAAGAATGCCGCCCCGTCATGCGGATTTCCAAAGATGTAGCGGGCCGCAGCGACGAAGAATATCGCGATCACCACGCCCATCCCCGCGGCCAGTGCAGTGTTCACGCGAGCGGAAGTCTTCACTCCCTGAACGTTCAAAGCGGTAAAGACCAAAGCGAAGAAAACGGCCCAGGCTCCGTAAGGCACGCCGGGAGCAAACACATGCGCCTGCTGGCTGATCCAGATAATGCAGATCATCGGATTCAGCAGGTAATCCATCACCATGCTCCATCCTGTCACGTAGCCAAGCGCCGGATTGATCTCTTGTCCAACGTAAGTGAAGGCGGAACCAGCGCTGGGATAAGCTCGCGCCATGCGCCCGTAACTGATCGCGGTAAACAGCATTGCCACCATCGCGATCAGGATCGTCGTGACCACGTGTCCGTGGCCGCGCTCGCTGAGCACGCCGAATACGGACATGGGTGCCACAGGCTGAATCACGATCACACCGTAAAGAATGAGGTCCCACAGAGTCAGAGTTCGCCGAAGACGCGCGGCGGCAGGAGTGCCAGTGGAAGCGGATGCCATGTGCGGGTATTGGATTATGTCGGGGCGAAACTGTCAACTATTAAAACGATTTCGCAGTGTAAATTCAGGAAGTGAAGGCGTTCACCAGCTGGGACGATTCGTCCCGCTTTTCCTGCAGCTCTAGGCTGGTGCCAGGATTCGCGGCCCGTGCCTCCGGTCTGATTTGTTGACGCGCAGTACGTAACGAGCGGTCCACGCAGTGACTGTGATATCCGTCACACAAGCTAAGAAAACCCAGCCGTTTGTTTACGGTTGCCCACTCTTTCGGAGATCTCAATGCCGGGGTAGCGCCTGGTTCCGGGAACTATGAACACTGCGGGCCCCCAACATTTATTGCTGCGCCTGTCAAAAGTGCTAGTTGTGTGGCGAACGGAACTATTGATAATGCGTTTGGAGTAATCCGCTAGATCCTCTCCAGGGCAAGGCCACCATCTAAGCCGAGTACATCAACGGATCAGCGGCTTGGAATGCCCTCTGCAGAGGGCTGGGGTTCTTGCTCTGCCCGTCGCGAGCAACAGTTGTCACAGACAAGAGACCGTAGTGCATTAGCCAAGGAAGACGAAACCTGAAACTGCGCGAAGCCGGTGTCGAGAGTGCCTCTTTGGAGCGAGTTGCGAAACCAAATGATTGACCTTCGAAATTTGTGGCTTGGATTAGCCCTGCTCATGCCGACGCTGGGGCAATGCGCAGCCGCGCAGGTCGATGAATTTTTGCCCGAGATCGACGCGTATTACAAGGTGACCCAGGACGTGCGTTTGAGCTTCCAGGCGAAGGAGACTAGAGAGGGCGGGGATCCAACCCAAGCCGAGATCGGCCCGAGTATCGAGTTCTATTTGAAGCCGCTGCTAAGGCTAAAGAGAGTCACACGGTTCGATCTGGACGACGCCAAGTCCCGGCCGCTGGTGCTTGCGATTGGCTACCGCTATCTGCCTTCGCCGAACGAGCCGGCAGAAAACCGCATCGAGCCAGTTGCAACCTTTAACTTTCCGCTGAAGGCGGGATTCCTGGTCTCCGACCGAAACCGTGCAGATCTCGATTGGAAGAGTGGTAAATTCTCGTGGCGCTATCGCAACCGTTTGCAGATCGAAAACCGGCTCACGATTCACTCCTATCACCCCGCACCCTATGCCAGCGTGGAACCCTTTTACCAGAGCCAATACAGCAAATGGAGTGACACCGCAATCTACGCCGGGTGCCTGTTCCCGATAGGCAAGCACCTTGAATTGAATCCGTACTACGAGCACCAGAACAATACTGGAAAGAGTCCAAACCAGCAGTTGAACCAGTTGGGACTGATACTCAGCCTCTTCTTCTAGGCGGAATTCGGCAGTCAACATGCATCGAACTGGAGGCCGATCATTCGGTGCCGGTTCGGGCTTCGCCTGGGAATCTGAACACATCGGTGGGCCGAGGCTCCGTCGTCCGAGCGACGAGATCATTTGCCTTTCCCGCATCGATGCCTTTATCTCTGGACAAGTACATTAACTGTGTCGGCGCCGCAAACCGAGTACCGGAGGCTTCGACGATTTCAGCGATCTTCAATATCACGTCCTGGCGAATTGCGGTGAATTCCGTCCAATCGCCCGTCTTGCCATAGGCGAACAGTTCCATCTGGAAAGCGGCGCCGGTAAAATTCATCACCCGGACTCTGCAGCTCCCAGGTTCGATTGCGGGATGCTGGTCAAGCATGCTCTGCGCACGGTCTAGCACGAACCGTAATTGTTCGGCTTGCGTTTCAATTCGCAGCGAGAAAGTCTGGTTGATAAGCAATTTGTTGCGGCGCGCCATGTTTTCAAATTGCATTTGAGCGAGCGATCCGTTGGGGACCACCGATAGATTCTGATCGAGGGTTCGCAGTTTCAGGGAACGGAGCCCGATATCTTCCACAGTTCCCAGTTGACCGCCGATCTGGCAGAAGTCGCCGACACGTACTGCTTTGTCCATCAGCAAGGAAACGCCGCCTATGAGGTTTTCCAGGCTCTTTTGCGCGGCCAGCGCTATTGCCAAGCCCCCAATGCCGAGGCCGGCGAGCGTCGTCTTCACGTTGATCCCAAACAGGCTCAACGCGGCAACCGAAGCGATGATCAGCAGCACGATGCGCGTGAGTCGCTGCATCACGATCAAGATCGACTCCCCGCCTCCGTGTTGCGTTCGCGTCCGGTTCAAGGCGTGTTCGAAGCTGCGATCCGTGATTGTGCTTACAAGCCATACGAAACATGCTGCCAGAAGGGTTGCCAGGAAACGAAAATAATAGACGCGGTACAAAAGGGGCGGTCCCAGCAGATAGACGAAGACGCCGTGCAGCAAGATGGCAAGGATGCACTTGAGGGGCATTCCATGTCGCGTCTCCCACACAGGTCGGAAAGGGCGTTTCTGCAGTTTGTGCCGGATCTGTTCGGGCGCACTCAGTAAGAACGTCAACAGCCAAGCCAACAACCACGAAATCGGTATCGAAAGAAGCCACTCGATCCACTGCGCCAGAGACATTCGCAGCAGCCGTCGACCGGTCAACCCGACAGGAACAATTCGGTCGCCCAACGTCGGCGCTTTGCTTTTCATTTGGGCGTAGAGCGCCGGGATATTCGCAACCGTCTCTTTTGAAATCAACCAGATTTTCCCCGACTCCGGGTCATTCACGCGCACCAGGATAACGTCCAAGGTCGTCCCGCCCACCGCCAGCACGCCAGCGCGAACTTCGCCGGGCGGAAGTCCAGGTTCAATGGAGCCATTGGGATCATCGCTCAGCAAGCCGACGCTGCCTTTGAACCTCCCGTGCAACGCGTAAAGCTCCTTGGCGATCTGGACCAGAGACGTGTCTTGGCCCGGAGTTGGTTGCAGATAGCGAGCGGCCGTCTCGTAGTCCTCGTTTTCGGAGCATTTCAGTAATCCCATCACCGCACCACGCGGAGTGGTGCGTCCGAGCGGGTCGATTGGAGCTGTAGGCTCAGCTTTGGCTGATGGAGTTGATGAAGGTGTCGGAAGGTGGGCAGACGCGTTCAGGGTTGAGACGATGAATATGAAGACCAGAGCTACGTCGAAAACGTAGGTTCTGCCGAGGTGCAAGCTTCGGCGATTCCCGTGGGATGCTCCGTATAAAATCACGACACCCTGCTGTTCCTGCCATCACTTGGGCATGAACGAAAACACACCGAGCACCGCACTACCGACCACCAGCAGTGCTGGGTTGACTTTGTACTGTTGCAGAATCAAGAGCACGCCAACGGCGATCGCTGCCGTTTCCACGCCGGAGATTGCACCCTTTGCCATGGTGAAACAACCAGCCAGCAGCAGCCCGATCGAGACTGGCGCCAGCCCTTGCTGAATGGAACTCCGCCACGGCCATTTCTCGAGTTTCTTCCACAAGCGGGCGACAATAAATGCGAGCACGGCCGTCGGCGCGAAGAAGGCCAGCAATACAGCGACCGCGCCGAGCATTCCACCGGCCCATTGTCCGATGACGACGATCATCATCATGTTGGGGCCGGGGGCCATCTGCCCCACGCTGTACAGGTGAATCAATTGTGGGAAGGTAAGCCACTTGTGGACCTCGACGGTCAAGACCTTCATTTCGGGGAATGCCGCCATGCCCCCGCCAACAGTGAGGATCGACAAATAAGCGAATACGCGAACGAGTGCCGGAATCTGGTTCATAAGGCCGCACTCTCTTTCTGTTTCGTGCGAGGCCGATGAAAGAGGATCGCCAGCAGGCCGACCACCAGCAGCGTACGCGGAACCGATTGGTGCAACCGGTTCACGGCAATCACAGTGAGTGCGATGAAAACGAAGTCAAACTTGCCTGCGAGCGATTTCTTGCTCAGCCCCATAACCGTGGACAGGATCAGTCCAACTGCCGCCGCCGCCACCCCTTTCAGCGCGGCTGTGACAAAGTCGTGGTCTCCGTGGCTGCGATAGAACATACCGACGACGTACATAAGTACACCGCCCGGCAGGCAGATGCCGATGATGGCCGCGATAGATCCCAGCGAGCCGCGCAGTTTCTCGCCCACCAGGATCGCCATATTCGTGGCGTTCAAGCCAGGAAGACTCTGGCTGATGGAAAGCATCTGGACAAATTCCTTGTCGTCGACCCAATGCCGCTTGGTTACGAGGCTGCCGCGAAGGTACGGTACGACCCCGCCGAAGCTGGTGGCTCCGATGATCAGGAACTCGAGGAAGATTTGTCCAATTGAGACTTCGGCCGCCGCCGTAGCGGAATCGGTTCCCTGTTGCAAAACGAGTTTCGCTGCCGTTTCACTCATGGCTTTGGGGCTCGTTCCCCTTGAGACGGTAGACCATGCCTGTTTTGGTCACGCCGAGCGCAAGCCAATCCTTAACGTCCTGCTGCAGGGTGACGTAGAAATCGGCGGCCAGCTTCTTCTGCTTTCCTCCTATGTCCTCTCGGCTATCGAACTTCACCTGGAAAGCGAACTCGCCCACCAGAGACTTATGCTCGCCGCGGGTGCGCCACAACCCGATGTCGCACTTGGCGACCACGCCTTTTCCGAAATCCAGTTGACCCAGCGGCAACAGTACTTCCTCTACGATGCCTTCATTCACCAGGCTTATTTTCTCGTCGTCCTCCTTCTTGATGACTGCCAACGCCGGGAACACTCGTACCAGAGTGGCCATCGAGGTTCGATCCGCTTCATGCATCTGGCTCAATCCGAATTGGCAGTTATGGGAATACAGGATGCGATATCCGCCGATCTTGTCCTTCAACGGAAGAGCCTCGGCCTTGAACTTGATACGGTACTTACCGGCAATCTTGGGCCGCACGTCCAGTGCCGTCGCCTTCTGCTCGTCTGGATGACGAAACTTAAAGACGATTTCCGGATCACCCACAGGAAAACCATCCACGTAGGAAATCCGCCGGCGCAGAATGAACGCGTTGTTGTACAGGCGGAAGTCGAAGGTGTCGCCGAAAATGATTTCCCGGACTTCTGGTCTGAGCCCCGCCTCACGATCTTCTATGAAACCAACGTCCCGCTTCTTGGCAGTAGCTTTGACGATCTTGCCGAAGTCGCGGAAGCTTTGCACTGAAGTGAAGGGCTCGGGTTTCAGGATGAGCTTGGCTTCGAGATACTGCACGCGATCGAGAGGCGTGCCGTCGGAATAGGCTGATCCCGTCGCAACGATCGGCGAACCTTGCTGCTTGGACTTCTTGTCGGCCTTGTCCTGCTTGTCCTTCTTGTGTTTGTGCTTGTCCTTCTCTTTATCCTTATCCTTTTTCCCCATTATCCTTATCCTTTTTCCCCATTCGATTCCTCCAATTCGTGGACCCTACAAGAGCCGCTTTGGGTTCCGGGAAGGGCTTCTTTCTTTAATGACGGATGCCCAAATTCGGTCACGCGACCCGCTTGTCCACTGCCGGTTCCATTCTGGCAAATGCGCCTGCCTTCCCGGCATCGAGTAACTGCGCGCCGTCGATCCGGCCGAAAAGCTCGATCAGCTTGGCCACGACACCAGTCCAGCCGGTCTGATGGCTAGCCCCCAAGCCGGCGCCGTTGTCTCCGTGGAAGTATTCGTAAAACAGGATGTAATCCTTCCAGTGAGGATCGGTCTGGAATTTCTCGGTACCGCCGTACACCGGTCGCCGGCCGGACTTGTCGCGTAGGAAGATCCCTGTCAACCGATTGGCAATTTCCCGGGCCACCTCAAACAGATTCATGCGGTTGCCCGAACCCGTCGGACACTCAATCTTGAACTTGTCCCCGTAATAGAGATAGAACGACAACAGGGCACGGATTAGCAGTGCATTCACTGGCATCCAGACGGGGCCGCGCCAGTTAGAGTTCCCACCGAACATACCGGTGTCGGATTCTGCCGGGAGATAGTTGACACGGAATTCCTGTCCCTCCACATGGACGATAAACGGCTGCTCGTCATGGTAGCGGGAAAGTGCCCTGATGCCGTGGGGACTGAGGAATTCGTTCTCATCGAGCATGCGCGTCAGAATCCGGCGCAACCTGTCCTCATTCACCAGCGCAGCAATACCGCGTTCGGCATATCCCATATGGCCGGGCCCGGATGCATGAATGCAATTGCGCAGTTCGGGCGTACGCTGTAAGCGTTCCCTCAAAAGCTCCGTTACTCGCGGTACCTGTTCGCGCTGCCACGGCTCGATCACAGTGGTGGCGCACAAGGGCAACAGGCCCACCATGGAGCGAACCTTGAGCCGCCTAGCGCTGCCGTCGGGGAGGCGCAGGACGTCGTAGTAGAAGCCATCCTCCTCGTCCCACATACCCTCAGGTCCCATCTGATTCATGGCGAGCGCAATCCACATGAAATGCTCAGCAAACTTCAGGGCCATGTCTTCGTAAAAGCTATCGTGGGCCGCCAACTCCACGGCAATCTCCAGCATGTTCTGGGCGAACATGGAGACCCACGCGGTGCCGTCGGCCTGCTCAAGACTGCCACCAGTCGGCAGGGCTGCACTGCGGTCGAAAACGCCGATGTTGTCCAATCCCAGGAAGCCACCTTCAAACAGATTCTTGCCAAACCGGTCTTTGCGGTTCACCCACCAACTGAAATTCAGGGTCAGCTTCGCAAACGACCGCCTGAGGAACTCGAGGTCGCCTTGCCCTTTAAGAGCCTGCTCCGTCCGGTAAAGGAAAATCGTCGCAAAGGCGTGTACTGGCGGATTGACGTCGCTGAAGTTCCACTCGTAGGCCGGGATCTGACCGGTCGGGTGCAGGAAGACCGACTGCAGCATCAGGTCGAGTTGTTGTTTGGCGAACTCCACATCGACCGTGGAGAGCGCGATGGTGTGGAACGCGAGGTCCCAGGCTGCATACCACGGATACTCCCATTTGTCCGGCATGGAGATGATGTGCTGGTTCACCATGTGGAACCATTCGCTGTTCCGCATGAGACGTCCGCTGGGCCTCATAGCATCGACACCGTGTTCCTCGAGCCATTTGTCGACGTCGAAGAAGAAATACTGCTTGCTCCAGAGCATCCCGGCCAGCGCCTGCCGCATGACGCGCGCTTCGTCTTCGCCGACGCGAGTTGGGGTTATGGACTTGTAGAACTCATCGGCCTCGTGCTGGCGCGCTTGTATGATGTCCGCGAAATCTTTGAACGGATTGCCGATGTCTGATGGCGTCGCATCGCTTAGCCGCAAACGAATGGTGGCTGTCTGTCCTGCTCCCACTTGCACCTGATAATTTGCCGCAGCTTTAGTTCCCCTCTTTTCGGGATTGACCGCACCTTGATTTCCATTAACTACATAGTTGTTGATTCCGTCTTTAACGTAAGGAGAGGCATTGGCAGTTCCGAAAATTCGCTCGTTGTTGGTCTCGTTCTCCGTGAACAGCAGCGGGATATCTCCCTCGCAGTACAGATAACGTTCCCCCAGATCGGCGTGTGATGCTGCAATAATCTGATAGCCCTTCTGTCCGGAGAACTGCTTCAGGGACGGCTTCGGAGTACCAGGCCACCAGGTCCAGGTGTTGCGAAACCATAGTGTCGGGAGGACGTGCAGTGTGGCTGGCTCAGGACCGCGGTTACTTACACTGATCTGGATCAGGATGTCCTCCGGCGACTGCTTGGCATACTCGACAAAAACGTCAAAGTAGCGATCGCCGTTGAAGATACCTGTATCCAGCAGTTCATATTCCATGTCGCCACGATTACGCCGCTTGCTCGTCTCGATCAGATCGCTGTACGGAAACGCAGCCTGCGGGTACTTGTACAAATACTTCATATAGGAATGGGTCGGCGTGCTGTCGATGTAGAAGTAATACTCTTTTACGTCCTCGCCGTGGTTGCTCTCGCTGTTGGTCAACCCGAACAGGCGCTCCTTCAGTATCGGATCCTTGTTGTTCCACAGACCTACGCTGAAGCACAGCAACTGATTCCAATCGCTGATGCCGGCCAGGCCATCCTCGCCCCAATGATAGGCTCGGGATCGGGCTAGGTCATGAGTGAAGTAGTCCCAGGCGTTACCGTCCTGGCTATAGTCCTCGCGAACCGTGCCCCACTGGCGCTCGCTAAGGTAAGGGCCCCATTTTCTCCAGGGCTTCTTGTCGGGGGCTGACTGTTGGAACCTGAGGGTCTCGAGCGTGTTAGCCTCTTGAAGTCTGGCTGATTCCGGATTCCTGCTCATATCTCACCTCATCTTTCATCCCCTGCGGAAGCCGTGACTCGGCGGAGTCGACGGCCACGGGCGAATAGTTTTGGAGGGTCCCTCTGCGGCGATTTTCGCTTTCAGACCGCTCTGCTAGTCGACCACAACCAGGACGTGGCACAACTGCCTGTTCGACATGTGAGCAGAAGGGGAGTGATCAAACAACTGGCAGTCTTACTAGTTTAAAAGCCCCATAACCTCGTGCGGCCCAGATCTGGTTCGTCGGTTTCTGTGCCCCTTCATCGCTGCGGAGCTTTGGCGAATTGATCGGATACGCGATCTCCGCGATCTTTCCCGCTAGGGCGGTGACAACATCTCCACGGCGTGGTGCATCCAATCGCCGAAGCGGCGAGGCTTGCAATTCGTCGGCTCGGCTATTGGCGGTCTCAAGTCGAGAAAGCGTCGTCACAGATGAACTGGTTCTCTGCCTTGAATCGCAAGCTGGATTTTTGTTATAACAAAACTGACAGTCGTCATGTGGGATCGTGAAAAGAGCTGCTCGTAAATTACTGAGAACGTCGGGCAGTTTTCAAAGCTTCGTCAAAAGAGCACAGGCGTTGGCCGCACGCCGGCTCGTGCTGTTGGGAAACCCGTAGTATCGCTCTTGTAAGGCGTTCGCGAGAATTGCTTAAACGCCTCTCGCGGACGTAAAACATCGAACCTCCTTGTCCCGAGCTGTGAGGAGTTTCTGGTGCGTTTTATTCGCAGGCCCGATGTGCACGACGCTCACCTCGAGTGCGAGGCACGGCTGCGACTTGCGTTTTACCTCACTTTGCCTTTCGCGGATGGCGGTCCCGCCATTCGTCGTCTCCCATCAAGCTGTCACAAGACTGCACACGCCGGAGGAAGATAATGGCGACGAATCTTATTCACATTGAAAACGACCAGGAAATCAAACAGCGGTTAGCGGCGGAACGCGCCCGATTGCGCAAGATCGCCGGGTTGGATCGGCCCGAACATTTCCACCGGCCGGTGGAGCGAGCTTTCACTGCCGAGGAGCGCAGTAAAGTCACGATACTGTTCGGAGGCTTTACCTGGAAGCACGAAGATCTGATCCGGGCGGTGTTCCAGGGCTGCGGTTATCGCTGTGAAAAATTGCCGGTGCCCGACGTCCCCGCATTCCAGATCGGCAAGGAGTATGGGAATAACGGCCAGTGCAATCCGACCTATTTCACCGTCGGCAATCTGGTGCAGTATTTGCAGTTCCTGGAGAAAGAGGGCGTTTCCCGCCGGGACATTCTGGATAAGTACGTCTTCTTTACCGCTGGCTCTTGCGGCCCCTGCCGCTTTGGCATGTATGAAGCGGAGTACCGTTTCGCCTTGAAAAATGCCGGCTTTGACGGCTTCCGCGTGCTGCTGTTCAAGGACAGCGACGGCATCAAAGCTGCGTCGGGCGAGCCCGGGCTGAAGTTCACCATCGACTTCGGATTCGGCATGTTGAACGCCATGCACCTCGGCGATGTCATCAACGATTTGATCTACCAGATCCGTCCCTTCGAAGTAAATAAAGGTGAGACGGACCGCGTGTTTCATGAAGCGGTCGACGGATTGTGCGAAGACCTGCGGAACCGCGATTCCTTCGAGATCGAGGAGCGGGCTCCGGAATGGGCAAAACCCAAGTTCAAGAGCAACAAGGTTCTCAGAAACACCTTTAACGTACTCGGCAAATGGCACGAGCACATGTGGGGGAAAGATTATCTCAATGCCCTGGCCTCTGCTCGCGACAAGATGAATCGCATCGAGGTGGATCGCACCAAGGTCAAGCCCGTCGTCAAGATCACGGGCGAATTCTGGGCGCAGATCACCGAGGGCGATGGCAACTTCCACATGTTCGACTTCCTGGAGCGTGAAGGCGCACAGGTCATCGTGGAACCGATCGCAACCTGGGTGGCTTATCTGATGTACCAAGCAAAGGCGCATGCGAAAGCGAAGTGGCCGGTGAACCAACCGCATCGCAACCCCGAGTGGTACGAAGTGCAGAAGCAGATGGCCAACTACTTCGGCTTGCGCAAAAAGCTATGGGGCATTGGCGCCGGCGAGCGCATGTGGAATTTCTTCTATCACCGGACGATCAAGAACATGGGTGGCATCACCCATCATCTAGTGCCGCAAACCGAGTTGGCTGAAATGGCGCATCCTTTCTACAACCAGTTCGCGCGCGGTGGAGAAGGCCATCTCGAAGTCGGCAAGAACGTCTACTACACCGTGCATCGTCTCTGCCACATGGTGTTGGCGCTCAAGCCCTTCGGCTGCATGCCTTCCTCGCAATCGGACGGCGTTCAGTCGGCTGTGGTCAACAAATTCAAAGAAATGATCTTCCTGCCCATTGAAACTTCGGGCGAGGGCGAGGTCAACGCCCACAGTCGCGTCCAGATGGCTCTGGGTGAAGCCAAAGTAAAGGCCAAGACCGAATTCGAGCAATGTCTGAAGTCCACCGGCAAGAGCATGGAGGAAATCAGGGAATTCATTGCTGAGCATCCGGAGCTGCGCCGGCCCTTCTACCATGTCCCGCATCGTGAAGGCGTCACGGGAACCGCGGCTCAGTTCGTGCTGCACGTGAGCGATCGTATGGATAAGAGCACGCGGCTGTGGAAGCGTGCGCGAGTTCCTGGGATCGCAGTGCCGAATGCCGCCTGATCGTGGTCGACACCGCCATCTTGCTTGCGATGTACCTTGCGGCAAGATGGCGGACACCACAATTCGAAACGCTTCTTGCCACCGATTGGAGATGAAATGCACGACCATCTGGGCCAGCAACCGAAGCCGCAGCTATTTCAGATAGCTCCTGCGCCAACACAAAGACCGCATGATCACCACACCGAATTCATGGTCGGACTTGACGTCGGCTCGACCACGGTCAAGGCTGTCGTAGTGGACGCGGCCACGGACAAGGCTTTGTGGCAAGACTATCAACGGCATGAAACCAAGCAACCGGAGAAGACGCTCGAATTTCTGCGCCGCATCGAAAAGGAAGTCGGCATCAATCGCCATAACACGCGCATGTTCATGACCGGTTCCGGCGGCGGAGGTATCGCCGATCAGATCGGCGCCAAGTTCGTGCAGGAAGTCACAGCGGTGTCACTCGCCGTCGAGAAGATGCACCCCGAAGTGTATTCGGTCATCGAACTGGGCGGTCAGGATGCGAAGATCATCGTCTTCAAAGATGACGATGAGACCGGCCGCAAGAAGAAGATTCCGTCGATGAACGATAAGTGCGCGGGTGGTACCGGCGCAGTCATCGACAAGATCAACGCGAAGCTGAAAATTCCCGTCGCGGAGCTGGCTTTGCAGGGTTATCACGGGATCAAACTGCACAAGGTTGCCGGCAAGTGCGGCGTGTTCGCCGAGACCGACATTAACAGTTTGCAGAAAGTGGGAACGCCGCCGGATGAATTGATGGCTTCGCTTTTCGAGGCGATCGTGCTGCAGAACCTTAGCGTTCTAACCCGCGGCCACACCTTGCGGCCGCACGTTTTGCTGCTGGGTGGCCCGAATAGTTTCATCAAAGGCATGCGCGAGGCTTGGCAAGCGAACATTCCACGAATGTGGCAGGAGCGCAAAGTCGCGATTCCTGACGGCGCGAAGCCGGAAGACCTTATTAAAGTTCCACAAAACGCGCAATACTTTGCTGCCCTGGGCGCAATTGAGTTCGGCAAGAGCGAAGAAGACTGCGTCGGTTGCTATCAGGGATACGAAAAGCTCGTGCACTACATCGACTTTGGACGCCAGGAAGAAAAGGCCAAAGCTGGCGCCAAGGGGCTGACCACCGACGAAAAAGAGTTGAACGACTTCAAGGTCGACTATCGTCGCAAGAAGTTCGTGCCCGCGACCTTCCCCGCTCATAAAACAGTGGGCGGATTTATCGGCATCGACGGCGGCTCAACTTCCACCAAAGCCGTGTTGCTCGACGAGCGGGGCGACATTCTCTGCAAGTCCTACCAGCTCTCGAACGGAAATCCAATTCAAGATACGATTGAAATGTTCGAGAATTTGCGCGGCCAAGTGGAAGCGCAAAATGCCAAACTCGAAGTTCTGGGCGTGGCCACGACCGGCTACGCGAAAGATATTCTGAAAGACGTTTTGCACGCGGACGTTGCACTGGTAGAAACAGTGGCCCACACCGAGTCTGCGCTCAAGTTTTACGAGGATCCCCACGTCATCGTCGACGTCGGCGGACAGGACATCAAAATCATCATCTTGCACAACGGCCGGGTAAAAGACTTCAAACTCAACACGCAATGCTCGGCGGGGAACGGTTACTTCTTGCAGTCGACTGCTGAAGGCTTCGGGCTGAGCGTAGAACAATACGCCGATCTGGCTTTCTCAGCCCAATCCATGCCGGTTTTCGGCTACGGCTGCGCTGTCTTCATGCAGTCGGACATCGTGAATTTCCAGCGTCAGGGCTGGCGCGCCGAGGAAATTCTCGCAGGTCTGGCGGCTGTGCTTCCCAAGAACGTTTTCTTGTACGTGGCCAGCATTCCCAACCTCGCAGCCCTCGGCACGCGTTTCGTCTTGCAGGGTGGAACGCAGAACAACATGGCGGTTGTAAAAGCTGAAGTTGACTTCATCCACAACAGCTTCCGCGCCGCCGGCAAGAAACCGGAAATCATCGTCCATGAATTCTGCGGAGAGTCCGGCGCCATCGGAGCTGCGGTTGAATCTGTCCGTTTGTGGCGCAATGGCCTGCAGACTAGCTTTGTCGGGTTGGACGCAGTGCGCAAAATCCAGTACCGCACCACGCGCAACGAAAGCACGCGCTGCAATTTCTGCAAGAACAACTGTCTGCGCACATTCATTGACATCCGAACCGCTCCCAAAGATGAACTGAGCCTCATTCCAATTCGGAAGGTCACGAAAGTTCCTCTGATGCACGGCGAGCAGCGATTGATCATCGCGACCTGCGAAAAAGGCCTGGTCGAAGATGTCAATGATATGAAGGAAATCAAAGCCGGGATCGATGAGATCAAAGATAAATATCCGAACTTCGTAGACTTCGCTGCCCGTGAGGTCTTCCGTCCGGTAAACCCGAAGACCATCGCTGACCCGATTCCGGTGACGAAGTTCTGGAACAAGTCGGCGAAAGAGCGCGTTCCGCTGATGGAAGGCCGCAAGAAGCTTCGCGTTGGCATTCCTCGTGTGCTGAACATCTACACGTACGCGCCGCTCTTCAACGGATATCTTGAGAGCCTGGGCGTGCAGCCGGAAAACATTATCTACTCCGATTACACCAGCTCGGAGCTGTATCGTGCCGGCGCGAGCCGCGGCGCGATCGACCCTTGCTTCCCTGCGAAGATCGGTATTTCGCACGTCTACAACCTGATTCAGGAAAAGCATCGCAAGAAGCCTCTTGACGTTATTTTCTTCCCCATGTACGACGTTCTGACATCTCCTCTGGTCAAGATCGTCGGCGCCAACGCTTGCCCTACCGTCACCGCAACTCCCGAAACGGTGAAAGCAGCATTCACCAAGGAGAACGACGTTTTCGCCGAGCACAATGTGAAGTACGTCGACCCCATCCTGAATTTTGCCGATCGAAAACTGTTTGCCCATCAAATGCTGCAGGCCTGGCAGCCGATCCTCGGATTGTCGCTCGAAGAAAACGATCGCGCCGTCGAAGTCGGATTCAAAGCCCTGGCCGATTACGAGGCCAGCATTCGCAAGCGGGCACGCGAGGTGATGGACCAACTGGAACGTGAAGATCGCATCGGCATCGTCATGTTGGGCCGTCCCTATCACCACGATCCCGGTCTCAACCACGAAATCATGGAGGAGTTCCAGAAGCTTGGCTATCCCATCTTCTCGCAGAACACTTTGCCTCTTGACGAAGACCTCCTGGAACGGTTGTTCAGCGAGGAAGTTCGCGCGGGAGTCATCAGCCATCCTCTCGACATTACCGACGCGTGGAAGAATTCCTATTCCTGCAGCACCAACCACAAAGTGTGGGCGGCAAAGTTCACCGCCCGCCATCCCAACCTGGTTGCGCTTGAAATCTCGAGTTTCAAGTGCGGCCACGACGCGCCTATCTACGGAGTCGTCGAAGGCATCATCGAGCAGTCGGGCACGCCTTATTTCTGCTTCAAGGATCTCGACGAAAACAAACCCTCCGGCTCGATTCGGATCCGTGTGGAAACCATCGATTACTTCTTGCGACGCTACCGGGAGGAGATCATCAAGAAGCGCAAAGCAGGCGAAGAGATCGAGGCACAATTAGCGGTGCTGGAAGAACAGCTCCGCGGCCCATACGAGCAGGAAGCTCAAGGCATGGCCGCCGACTGAGCGGATGAGTGGATTCGTAATCGAAATTCTTAAACGTAGAGTACTTGCTTCAGCAACGTCTCAACACCATTCCACGTGATCTGCACTCCGATGCAGAGAAGCACGAATGCAATGATGCGGAGGATGCCGTGGGCTGTCTGAGGTGAAATTCGCTGGGTGATCTTTGGAGCGTAGCGGTAGCACACGTAGACCGTTAGGCTCAAGACCACGAGAGCCAGAGAGATTCCCAGATGAGCTATCACATCCTGAAGCACACTAGACTTCACCGAAGCGTGCGCGCTCAAGGTCAACATGACCACGATGCAGCCCGGACCCACGGTCACGGGAAACGTGAGCGGGTAAAAAACTTGTTGCTCGATGGATAAGAAATTATCCTCCCTGACAACCGTCCGATCGGGATTCACGCTGCTTTCTTGCTGGTTCAGCAGGCTCCATCCCATGCTGGCAAGCACCAGGCCTCCGGCAACCTGCACTACCGGAAGCGAGATCCCGAAGAACTCCAGCAGCCCCGTCCCGACGAGCTCGATCACCAACATGAAGATGGTAGTGCTGATCGCGATTTTGCGGGCCAGATCGCGAAACACAGAGTCGGGCACGTTTCCAACGAAACCCAGAAATACTAACGCCGATCCCAGCGGATTCACTAATGGCAGGAGCGCGCTGAAAGTAAGCGCAAAGGACTTGAAGAGGAGGAGCACAATTGCCATATATAGCGAAACAGCATAACACCTGCGAAGGCCACTCCGGCCTTCCCGATGGATGCTGAATTTGATGCCGAAACTCGATGTCTGGCAACCTCCCTGTTCTTTACGAAGCTTTACTCCACGCTGACAGACTTTTTACAGAAACTCCCCGCAAGCTCAGCGAAACTTTCTCGTTCCTCTAAGGTAGGCAGCAATTAATCCTGCGAAATGAGAATGGGAGCCCGAAGGTCATGGTGAATCACGGAACGATATTCTATGTTGACGATAATCCCAAGTCGCGACGACTTTTGACCAGTGTGATCAGGAGCTGCGGATTTGAAGTGGTCAGTGCCGGAGATCCGATCGAGGCGCTATCGCGAATCAGGAAAAGTTCTTTCGACCTGGCATTGCTCGACTATCAGATGCCACATTTGACCGGCTCGCAGTTGGCGCAGAAAATTAAGAGTGCCAAACCCGACGTTCCCGTAGTGCTGCTCTCCGGCTTTTCAGCTCTGCCGCCCGTTGAATTGATCTTCGTGGATGCTCATGTAGGCCGCGGAGCAACGTTAGATGAGCTACTGGACACCATGCGCAACCTGATTCATCCGCGTGCTATTCTTCAGCTCCGAGTTCAGAGTTGTTCGGGGGGGCCGGGTTCTGATCTTGCCGCGCGTGCAACTCGCGTAGCTTAAACCGCTGCAGTTTCCCAGTAGCGGTCTTCGGAAGTTCCGGCAAGAACTCGATCCATCGGGGCCGTTTGTAGGCGCCAATGCTTTCGGCGACCCAGTCTTGCAATTCCCGGATAAGTTGGTCGCTTGGGGTTACGTCGTCGTTCACCACAACGTAGGCGGCCGCCTTGGTGAGTCCGCTCTCATCGTCGCGAGCGACCACGGCCGCCTCCCGAATGCCTGGATGCGCGATCAATGCGCTCTCGACCTCTGCCGGGCTTAGCCAGCGGCCGTTTACCTTGAACAGGTCATTGGCGCGTCCTGCGTACCAGAAGTAGCCTTCTTCATCCTGGTGATACTTGTCGCCCGTGCGAAACCAGTGGCCCTCAAAAGTCTCCTTCGTCTTTTCATGTTGGTTCCAGTAGCCGGCGCAGGTGGAATCTCCCTTGATCCACAGATTCCCGATTTCTCCCGGAGCCACTGCTCGCCCGTCTTCATCGACGAGCCTGGCCTCGTAGCCGGGAATGATCTTGCCGCTGGATCCGGGCTTGGCTTCACCCGGACGGTTCGCAATTATCATCTGCAAAGTTTCCGTCGAGCCGAGGGAATCGAGGATCTCGATGCCAAAGCGCTTTTTGAAACGTTCAAAGAGTGGGCCAGGCAGAGATTCGCCGGCTGAAATTGCATGGCGCACGCTGGAAAGGTCGAAGTCCGTTTCTCCTTCGCGCCGGTAAGCCAGCAATGCAGCATAATTCGATGGCACGGAGAAAAACAGGGTCGGCCGGTAACGCTCGATGTCAGCGTAGACGCTAGCCGGCGTGGGACGCGCCGGGGAGAGAATCGTGGTCGCCCCGCAGCCCAACGGAAAATAGCCGGCATTCCCCAAGCCGTAGGCAAAAAACAATCGGGCGACGCTATAGCAACGGTCGCGCTCATTCATCTGCAAAATGTTTCTGGCATACAGTTCGGTGCACACCACCATATCGTGATGAAGGTGCACGCAGCCCTTGGGAGGCCCGGTGCTTCCCGAGGAGTAGAGCCAGAAAGCGGAGTCATCTTTGTGGGTGACTTCCGCTTCCAGTTCTGGCGATGCAGCCGCCATCAACTCGTTTAGGTCAGGATGCTGTCGATCGCTCCCGCCCACGACCACAATCTTCCGCAAATATTTGAGACGTTTCGGCTGTATTGATTGCAGTTGCGGAAGCAAAGCCTCGCTCACCAACACGACGCGGGCCCGGGCGTCGTTCAGCAGATATTCGTACTCATACGGTTTCAGCAGCGTGTTCATCGGCACAGCCACGGCGCCGATCTTGATGGTCCCGAAAAAAGAGTACAAAAACTCCGGAGTGTCCAACAGCAAAAGCACAACCCGTTCTTCAGCGCGCACACCAAGTTTGCGGAGCGCATGACCCACGCGATTCGTCCGCTCCAATAGTTGCCGATAACTAACCTTTTCGTCGCCGCATTCGATCGCAGTCTTTTCCCCTCTTCCTTCGAGGACATTGCGATCCACGAAATAGGTGGCAACATTGAATGCATCTGGCAAATTGGCGAATGGCTGGGCAATCAGCTCCGACATTGATCGATCGGTCTCCATCGAATGTCCGGTTCAAAGAACCACATTCTCAATCGGCCGTCTCGGGCTGGCTCGGGCGGTCAACGTCGGATAGCCCATGTAGAAAACAAAAGTGGGCTGCCACGCCGAGTCTCCTAGAAGTTCAGCAAGCATTCCAGCGACCCGCGCCGGTTTTCCCAAGGCCTTCTCATGGTCGATCATTTCCACGGCTTCATTGCAGGGCCGTCCCGCCACGCCGCGAGCCGTCGCCAGCAAATGCGCCCGTTGCCAAACCCGCCCGGCACGCAGACAGTCTTCGCGGCCGTAACGGTCACGCACGGCAATGATGCCAATCAACGGCGCACTCAGCATCAACTCCGAGTAGCGATCTTTCTCGCCTTGCGATGCAACCCGTTGCAGCATCCACAGAGGCATCATTTTGGAAACGGCAGCCGCAATCGGCGGAAGGCCGAAGGCATCGATGGTCAAGCCATCGCGAAACTTCTGGACCTCACCCCAGTTCATCCGAATCCACCGATCGCTGGCACGAACTACCTCCGGGTCGGAATAGATTTCGCTGTTGGCTGCGTTGCTGATTTCTACAATCTTCTTTCGGTCCGCATCCGCCGTGAAGAGGAAAATCTTGACCTCTGTTTCATCGCCGGGCAAGTGACTCAGACTGCCGATGACCTCGGGCGGGATCGGTTTCTGTGGGATGTAGGCGCCGCGATTCGTATGGCGCCGCGGAATCGCATCGTACAGTTCGCTCTTCTCGCGTGTGCCCGAGGCGAGATCCACGCGCGCCACGAGCCGCAGCTTGGGCTCAACCGCATCCGATCCGAGCTTTCCCGGAAGCAGCGTCAGCTTGGCTGCGTAGCCATTGGCTACCGCCGCCAGCATCAGGTTCTCGAGAGCACAGCCCATCCCGATGTGCTCCTCTCGCAGATACGGATCGAGCGCGCCGACATTCCGGCTGGTATCGATATACAACTCAATCGCGGAATTCGTGACCTTGAATAACCAGGGCTGCGTGTTATGTGGGCTGGCGGCCAGAATCGCAGAGCGCACCAGCCCAAGCGCTCCGTCGTTTGTATCCTTGCGCCAGTCTTTCCAGGGTTGGTAAGCTGGTCCTTCGCCCACACTAAGAACGCCTTGATCGCAGGCGCGCCAAACTCCACCGCCCACAACCACGACGGTGACAACTCCCGCGCCCTTTAGAAATGATCTGCGTTGCATGCAGCACCTCTCGCCGGTGCCTTGTCCCGGTGAAACCGAAGCGCACCGAAACTATACTCTTGTCGATGCTGTGAACCCTATAAATCCTGACCATCACCCGCGACCCAACTTGGTATAGTCACGATCAGACAAATGCCGGCGAAATTCAACCGCAATTCTCTCCCGCTCTGGCGCCAGGACTTTCGCCTGACCCTCCGCCTAGCCCTGCCGTTAATCTTTGCGGAAATCGGCTGGATGAGCATGGGAATTGTTGACACGATCATGGTAGGACGATTGCCGAACAGCGCCGTCGCTATTGGAGCTACCGGCCTCGGCCAGAGTCTTTACGCCAGCGTTGCCATTTTTGCTGGCGGCCTGCTGCTGGGAATGGATACCTTCGTCGCTCACGCATTCGGGCGCGAGGATTTAGACGACGCCCGACACTCCCTGGTCAATGGCTTGTTCCTCGCCTTCGCGCTCACGCCAGTTCTGATGCTTGCCGTGTCATTCTGGCCGGCGCTGATGCTGCGCTTCGGGATCAGCATAGAACTCGTCGAACCCATGCGTCCATACCTGCGCGCGCTCAACTGGGGTTCGCTCCCGCTGCTCGCTTACTTCGCCCTCCGGCGTTATCTGCAGGCAGTAAACGTGGCCCACCCCATCATGTTTGCCTTGATCTCTGCGAACATCGTCAATGCGATTGGAAACTGGGTCCTGATCTACGGGCACCTTGGGTTTCGCGCTATGGGCATTACCGGCTCCGGCTGGTCAACCTGTATCGCCCGCATCTACATGGCTTTCTGCCTCGCAATCACGCTTATCTGGGTAGAGTCGAAACGCCTCCGCCCGGGCTGGCTAGGCACCGTCCGGATTGATTTCGAGAGAATGTCAGCGCTGCTCAAACTCGGAGCGCCGGCCGCAACCCAGATCCTGTGCGAGATCGGAGCCTTCTCCGCCGCAACCGCATTGTGCGCCAGACTCGGCCCCGTTCCGCTGGCCGGTCATGAGATTGCTTTGACCTGCGCGTCCCTCACCTTCATGGTGCCACTAGGAGTCAGTTCCGCCGCAGCCGTGCGAGTGGGACAGCAGCTGGGAAGACGCGATCCCGAGGGAGCGCGGCGTGCGGGTTGGTCCGCCACCACTATCGGCGTTGGATTCATGGCTTGTTCCGGATTGGTGTTCGTTTCCCTCCCAAAATTGATTGCACGCCTGTTCACTCCTGACCCGACTGTAATTGAAGTGGGCGCACAACTGTTATTGGTCGCTGCGGCATTCCAGTTATTCGATGGCCTGCAGACCGTTGCCACAGGAGCGTTGCGCGGCGCGGGCGATACGCGAACGCCCATGCTGGCCAACTTTGTCGCCTATTGGCTCATGGGGCTTCCGTTGGGCTACCTCTTGTGTTTCAAACTAGGATGGGGCGCGCTCGGCATTTGGATCGGGCTCTGTGGTGGCCTGATGATCATCGGATCGGCCTTGCTGGTGGCTTGGCACAAGAGGAAGCTTTCCTGAGTTTGGTTTCGGCTTGCCAGCCGCTCATCGCTCTGCGTATCATGCAACCGTTATGGCAATTGAAAATGTAGTTCAACAAACCGGCCTTCGCCAGAAGGCACAACTGATGTCGGCGTCTGAAATGGAACGCTCCCTGGTTCGCCTGGCGTACCAGATTGTGGAAGAAAACGGAACGGACGGTCTGGGTTTGATTGGCGTCCGCCGTCGCGGCGTCCCGCTGGCGGAGCGCCTCAGCAAGTCGATCGGACACATTGAAGACGTTCGGGTTCCGGTGGGCACATTGGATATCACGTTCTATCGCGACGACCTTTCTACCGTCGGACCCAAACCGGTCGTGCACGAATCTGAAATCGGCTTCTCCATTCAGGATAAGAATATCGTCCTGGTCGACGATGTGCTCTTCACCGGCCGCACCATCCGCGCCGCCCTTGACGCTCTTTTTTCGCAAGGCCGTCCCCGCCGTGTGCAGCTTTGTGTACTGATCGACCGCGGCCATCGCGAATTGCCAATCGAAGCCGCATTCATCGGCCGCACCGTGCAGACCACAATGAACGAAGTCATCGAAGTCAAATTGAAAGAGATTGATGGCACGGAAAAAGTTCTGCTGATGGAGAAGTAGGCCAATCTTTTGTCTAAGTGAATTTCGATGAAGCCGACCAAGAAACACGGCAAACAAAACGAACGCCTGCTTGCAGCAGCGCGGAAAGCCATGAAGCAGGCCTATGCTCCGTATTCACAGTTCAAAGTGGGTGCCGCGATGCTGACCTCCAAAGGCGAAGTGTTCTCCGGCTGCAACGTCGAGAACGCATCCTATGGATTGTCGAACTGCGCCGAGCGAACCGCGATCTTTGCCGCCATCGCTCAGTCGGGCCCGGGACTCGACATTCGCGCCGTCGCGGTGGTGAACGACCAAGGAGTGCCGTGCTCCCCCTGCGGTGCTTGCCGGCAAGTGATTTACGAGTTCGGCCCGAACGCGACCGTCTATTTCCAGAGCGCGAAAGGTTGGAAAGAAAGTCATATTACAGAACTCCTGCCGGAAGGATTCCGCCTCAAGTGACCCAACTGCAAGCCTCGGCCCCAATTCGCGCTATCGATGTTATCCGCAAGAAGCGCGACGGGCAGGAGCTGTCGCCCGCCGAAATCGAATATCTGGTTCGCGCTTACACCGACGGCGAGATTCCCGACTATCAGGTTTCGGCCTGGCTCATGGCCGTGATCCTGCGTGGGCTCACGCGAGGCGAAACCTCTGTGTTGACCGATGCCATGCTGCACTCGGGGGATGTGCTGGATCTTTCCGAGTTCCCTGCAAGAAAAGTAGACAAGCACTCCACCGGCGGAGTCGGCGACAAGACCTCGCTGGTATTGGCTCCGCTCGTCGCGGCGGGTGGCTTGGTCGTGCCCATGATCAGCGGGCGAGGACTGGGGCATACCGGCGGCACTCTCGACAAACTCGAATCGATCCCCGGGTTCAACGTGAACTTGTCGATCCCCGAATTCCGGCGCGTCCTCAAAGCTTGCGGCTGCGCGATGATTGGCCAGACTTCCGAGATCGCGCCCGCCGATCGAAAACTATACGCCCTGCGCGATGTTACTGGCACGGTCGAGAGCCCTTATCTGATCTGTGCTTCGATCATGAGCAAGAAGTTGGCGGAAGGAATCGATGCTCTGGTTCTGGACGTCAAGACCGGCTGCGGGGCGTTCATGAAGAAAGATGAGGACGCCGAATTCCTGGCCGGGTTGATGGTGGAAACCGGCGAGCGGATGGGGAAGTCGGTGATCGCATTGATCACGAACATGGATCAGCCACTCGGGTTGTGCGTTGGAAATTCGCTGGAAGTGGCGGAGGTGATCGAGGTTTTGCGTGGGAACGGACCCGAAGACCTCAGAGAATTGTGCTTCGAGCTCGGGGCGCGGATGTTTCAGTTGGGCGGAGCCGTGGACACCGTGGTGCAGGGGAAAATGCTGGCTGAGCAATTGATTGCCTCGGGAAAGGCGTTGGAAACGTTCCGCCAGATGGTGGCCCTGCAAGGCGGTGACACGGGCGTGATTGACGATCCGGACCGGCTGCCTCGCGCAAAATCCACACAAGATGTAACCAGCGTAAAGGGTGGGCATGTTACGTCCATCGACTGTGAAGCGGTCGGTCACGCTTGCGTAGTTCTTGGCGGTGGCCGCGAGAAGAAAGAAGATACGGTGGATCAGGCGGTCGGAATTGTGTTGCATCGCAAGCTCGGCGATTCCGTTGGAGTGGGAGAGCCGCTTTGCACAGTGCATTCCAATTCCGAGATTCGCGCTGCTCGTGCAATCGAGTTGCTGTTGCAGAGCTACCGGATCACAGACACACCCATGGCACAGAAGAAGAAATTGGTTCATCGCGTGATTCGAGGATCGGGGGTATAAACGTGGGGCGATTCACCGGAATTTTGGGTCTGCTGACGATGTTGACGCTGGCATTTATTTTCTCGACCAACCGGCGCGCGATCCGCGGCAAAACGGTTGCGTGGGGATTAGGGCTGCAATTTGCTTTCGCCGTGTTTGTGTTGCGGGTCGACATCGGGCGCCGCATCTTTCAGTACGCCGGGGACGGGGTCAACAAACTGCTCAGCTACGCCTTCGTCGGTTCCCAGTTTGTTTTCGGAGATCTGGGCAAGCAGGGTTCGCACCTTGGTTTCTATTTTGCTTTTCAGGTGTTGCCGACAGTCATTTTCATTGCCGCGTTCTTTGCGGTGCTGTACCACTACGGAATCATGCAATTCATCATCAAGCAGGCGGCGCGGGTGATGACCCGGGTGATGGGGGCGAGCGGGGCGGAGTCGCTGAACGTGGCGGCCAGCATTTTTATGGGGCAGACGGAAGCGCCGTTGACCATCCGGCCGTTCTTGCCCGACCTCACTCGGTCCGAACTGATGACCGTCATGACCAGCGGGATGGCCCATGTTTCTGGCGGAATCATGGCTGCTTACATCGCTTTTGGAATCGAGCCCAAACATCTATTGAGCGCCGTAATTATGACCGCTCCGGGCACCATTCTGATTTCGAAGATGCTGGTGCCTGAAACGGAGGAACCCAAGACTGCCGGCCGGGTGGTGATGAGCGAAGAGGAAGTCGAAGCCGAGAAGCACGAGAACGTGCTGGGCGCCGTGGCTCGTGGTACGACTGATGGTCTGAACCTGGCGCTGAACATCGCGGCCATGCTGATTTCGTTTCTGGCTTTGATCGCATTGATGGACGGAATCCTTTACGGAATTCATAACGGCCTGGCGCATTTCGGATTTCCCTGGTTTCCCGCGAGTCTCGAAATTATTTCTGGCAAGCTTTTCGCACCCGTCGCGTGGGTGATTGGAATTCCCTGGAAAGACTGCACCCTTGTGGGCAATCTTCTGGGTACGCGTATGGTGCTCAATGAACTGGTCGCATTTTCGATGCTTGGACCACAGAAGGCCGTGCTCGATCCGCGGTCGTTTACGATTGCCACTTTCGCTCTTTGTGGTTTTGCCAACTTGAGTTGCATCGGCATTCAAATTGGCGGTATTGGCGCGCTGGCCCCGAATAAAAAGGGCGAGTTGGCGCGGCTTGGTTTGCGCGCGATGTTGGCCGGCACCATGGCGAATCTGATGTCGGCTTCGATTGCGGGCATGCTGATTTAGTTGACGTTGCATTTTCGTGGTTCCCGGCAACAGCAGATTCCTCGCTCCGCTCGGAATGACAATTTGGTTGTGTGTCGGTTCTCGCTCCCCTCCGAATGACAATTTGGTTGTGTATTGGTTCTCGCTCCCCTCCGAATGACAATTTGGTTGTGTGTCGGTTCTTTCTGTTCGAAATGACATTTGGTCGTCGCCGCACGCGCGAGGACGCTCGCGTCTACACGATCTTTTTTCTGGGTGGGGATTTGTGGGAGGTTGGGGGTTTGCGGGGAGTCAGGCCGATGGCGTTGAAGACGGTGCGGAGGTCGCGCCAGTTGCCGCGCATGGCGCCTTCGATGCAGGCTTCGAGCTTTTTGAGTTCCTGGTTGAGTTCGCTTTGGCGGTTGATTAGTGGCGGCGTGTTATCGCTGGTGGCTTTTTTGCGGTTTCCCTCTGGTGGATTGGAAGAATTCCCTGACGCCGCCTCGCCACGATTGGCCGTTTCGGGGTCCTTCGAGTCGCGCTTGCGCGCTCCCTCAGGATGACAGGCTTTTTTGGGTGGTGCGGGTTCGTCGGCCGGAGGGTGCAGATGTCCCCTCGACAAGCTCGCGGCAGGTTCTTCGGTGGCAGGCCCTCGCTTCGCGAATGCCTTCGCTTCCTCAGGATGACAATCTTCTGCCGAGCTTTGCTCGGCCCCCCGAACGGGGCCGTTCGGGGCTACGTGGGTGATGGGTGGGCCTAGTTCTGGGTGTTCCGTCAGGTATTGTTCGGCGAAGTTGGGGACTTCGCGGACCATGTCGTCGCGGCGGATGTGGAAGTAGACGTTGCGGGAATTTCGCACGGCGATGTGGAGGGCTTTGAGGACGACGTTGGCGCGCTTGACGTCGATGGTGCCTTTGAGGATGGCGTCGATCATGTGCATCAGCGCGGCCTGGATGGCTTCGGCGTTCTCGATCAGGGCCACTGGGTGGATTTGCGAATCGACGCGGGTTTGCACACCCTTGATCATGCGGGTGTGGAAGTAGCAAAAGTATTCCTGTTTGAGCGCGGGGGAACCGCAGCGGTGTCCGGTGATCTGGATGTGAGTGCAGCGACGAACGTTCGGATGTAGAGGCATGGGTATCTACCGCGAAATTCGCGTTTTTCTCCTAAATCTATGATTTGATTGGACTTGAAAAAGAGATACCCTGGTAAAATATCTCTTCTAAAGGACTTAGCTGAGGGATACCCTTTTTCGAGGGCAGGATGCCGGCGCTACCGAGGAATTTATCCCTTAGTTCTATGATAGCTGATTGAATAGGGTAAACCCGCCAACTTTGCAGAAATATATTTGCTTTATTAAGAATGGGTTGCGGGGAAATGGGTGGTTTAGGGGGCTTGACAAGTTTTCGGCAGATGAATCTTCGGTTAAATTTGCCCCGTCTGATTGACTGGAGTGCGGGGTGGCATTAGCCTGCGGGGTTATGAGCAAAGCGGACTTTGATCAATTGCGCCTGGCCTACAAAAAGGCTATCGATGAATGGGTTGACAGCATTCGAGATGAGGAGGCGTTAGCCACGCCCGACCACTCGATGATCGCCATGGAGCACTGGGATGCCGCCCACTTCCGGGAGCAGGACGCACAATCGAAAGCGAAGGAAGCGCGAGAAGCCTACAAAGACGCACTTCGTGCCGTCAATTATGGCATCTAGCAGGGTTCGACGGTAGCAACTGGACTTACCGGGTCGGTGAGTGTAATCGAATGTTACGCCAGATGGAAACACCGGGAAGCATGTACTAGCTCTCTCATCTCAATACCGGCAAAAGCAACCGCGATGACGAAAAAACAGTGTTGAGGGAACTGGCGCCTATGCTGGCGTGTCTGAATTCAAGCAAAGCTGGTCTATCTGCGTTTTGGTCATCCGTAGTTACAGACAACCGGAGCTTGTGCCCGGCCCGAAAGCGTCGGGCATTGGGTACTAGCGGAATCCGATAGCTGACCTTCTCTCCAATCGGAACGGCTTCGAACTTCCGGCACGGTAGAAAAGGGGCGCCGCGTTTGCTCACGGCATCGTCCACTCCCCGCATGCTGGCCCTGAGGTAGCTTGCCGTGACATTGACAGTGCTCTCGTTTTCGTCGACGTCCTGCAAGACCGCGATGAAGGCCGTGTCAGGCGCGGTGCAAGCGGCGTCCAACTGCAGTTCGATTGGCCCGATCAGGTCTAAGTCATGAGCCAGCGGCGGGGTGGTCCAGTTCAGGAACGCCGGAGGATCCGTCTCGCTTGCGCGCGGGCGATTGAGACCTCCACCAAGGTTCATGTAAGTTCTGGAGCCCGCCTCTCCTTCGCCTTCACCGAGACCTCCGTCGGCTCGAAGCGCGTAAGGATGATGCGTCGCCTCTGGAATCGGCCAAGAATCGGTTGTTCGCCAGCCCTCGGCCTCCGGCAAGATGTATCGGAAGTGCGGGCCATCAAGAATACCGGTGTCCTGCTCCTTTAACCAATGATCAAACCAGGCGAGCGCCTCGATGTGAAGACTCTCCCACGGCCAGGCGAGGCCATGCTCTCCCATCATTGCAACCTGCACATGCTTGCTATTCTTCAGTCGCTCGTAGGCCGTGAAGGTGTGCGGCAGGTGGAGCGGCACGTTCTGCCAGTCGCATCCCATGTAGACTGGCACTTCGACGCGATCGAGTAACGGCAGCAGATTACGGTCCTCCCACCAAGCATCACGAAACGGGTGCTCAGCTGCGATTGCGCGCCAGAGATCGTCCCAAGGGTGGGGATCGTGGTGCAGCTTGAGCAAGATTTTTAGACCAGCGATCGCGGCTTCGCCATTCGCCATCTCAAATTTCTTGTGGATGCCGGGGGTCAACAGAAGAGCCCGCATGGCGTCTATTAACTTGCTCCGCCAAAGCTTGTTGGTGTGCCCTGACGTCATGCCGATCATGAAGAGGAACGGTGTAAGAAAGCCGCTGCTCATCAGGCCATGATGCGTCGCCGACTCATACAGGTCGAAAGTACCGGCGATGGGCATGATGGCTTTGAGATGCGGAGGTCGTTCAACAGCAGCTTCCATCTGCGTTCCGGCGAAATAACTAATGCCAATCATGCCAACATTGCCGTTCGACCAGGCTTGTTGCGCCGCCCACTCGACGAGGTCATACATGTCACGACGTTCCTGTCCATCAAAGAACCCGAAGGTCCCTCCAGACCCACTGGTTCCCCTGCAGTTAGCAATGACGTGAGCGTAGCCACGGGGGACGAAGAAGTCGGTGGCCCCAGCTTCGATGAAGCCAGCTGGAGCGCCAAGATTCTGAATCTGTCGGGGATAGGGAGAGGCTGCAACTAGCACGGGATACCGGCCGGACGCAGCCGGACGATGCACGTCCGCCAGCAACATAACGCCATCACGCATTGGCACTGCAACGTCGTCATCGTGTGCCATGACGTGGCTAGGCTGTGACAAGTTGCGATATTCACGTCCGGTGGTTTGTGGGCCGTTAAGTCGACGTTGACCGGGCTCTATCCCGGACGATTGAACGTTGGTCATGCTCCTTCTCCCAGGGGCGGAATAATCCGGATGGGCTCGTCACGGCGGCACACCAGGTTGGAATCGAGCAAGGATAACCCCGAATCCGGGTCGCAGTCACGCCAAGTGACGTAACCAGGCCATTACGCGTTTTGACCGCTGGTCGATGAGCGCTATCGCGATAAACTGTGAAAAATACCAGTTGATCTGTGACACACGCAGGGTCAAGCTTCCGTAGCATAACGGAGGTTACAAAGCCCATGAGATATCGCCTTGCGTTCACCATCGCCGCGACGCTGCTTTTGTCCAGTGCGACTCTGCTCGCACAAGTAACGAGTTCAGACGCCGCAGGCGCCTTTTGGGTTACCTATTGGGCAGGACCACGAGTGATTCTCTTCGGCCCTGAGGAAGACGCGTTTTACAAGAACATGAAAGACGTTATGTTCCTCAGGAACGACTATGATGCTCCGATCAATCCAAGCGCGCTGGACGACAATGTTCAATGGCTCAAGGAGCATCCCGGTGTGCGCCTTTTTGTTGATGGATATGCATCCGTAACTGGGGATATGGTGTACAACCTCGCGCTCAGCCAGCGTCGCGCGGACTGGGTCAAGCAGACTCTGGTAAGCCGGGGCATTTCTGAAAATCGCATCGTCGTGGCGGCGGGATGGGGAGAATTGTATCCCACCTGCGCGGAAGACACCCAGGAATGCCGGAACAAGAACAAGCTCGTTCGCTTTATTTACTTCCCAAGTTGACCAGGGACTGGATTGGCTTAGTTCACCACAGAGACACGGAGAGGAACAAACGCGGGGGTATCTCAGCTGAGGGTGATTTGGCTGCCTAGTGCAGAGGTCCTTCGTCGGCAGGATGACAGCGGTCTGATTATTGCTGGGAATAGAGGGAGCGTTTCAGGAATTCTCCGGCGCCGGGGTGGCCCACGAATTTGTCTCCGTCCACGATCACGCGACCGCGGGAGAGTACGGCGTCGGGCATGCCGGTAACTTCGATTCCTTCAAACATGGAATAGTCGACGCGCATGTGATGAGTTTTTGCGCTGATGGTGTGTTTGCGCGTGGGATCGAAAATTACCAGGTCGGCGTCGCTGCCTACTGCGATTGTGCCTTTGCGGGGATAGAGTCCGAACAGCTTTGCCGGAGTCGTCGAGACCAGTTCTACGAAGCGGTTCACGCTGAAGCGGCGCTGGGCCACACCGCCGGAGTAGATGAGGCTCATGCGGTGTTCGATGCCGGGGCCTCCGTTGGGAATTTTGGTGAAGTCGTCGCGGCCCAGTTCTTTTTGTTCCTTGAAACAGAAAGGGCAGTGGTCGGTCGAGACTACCTGCAAGTGATCCTGCTTCAGGCCGTTCCAAAGTTTTTCCTGGTGCCACTTCTCGCGCAATGGGGGAGTGAAAACGTATTTCGCGCCTTCGAATCCGGGGACGTCGAAGTTGTCGATGGAGAGATAAAGATATTGCGGACAGGTTTCGGCGTAGACGGGAAGGCCGCGATCACGGGCCTCGCGAACTTTTTCGAGCGCGTCGTTGCAGCTTAAGTGCACGATGTAGACGGGGGCTCCGGCCATTTCTGCAAGGGCGATGGCGCGGGATGTGGCTTCGGCTTCGGCGGTGGTCGGGCGCGTCAACGCGTGATATTTCGGAGCTTTTTTCCCTTCCGCTAAAGCTTGCTGCACGATCACGTCGATGGCGCTGCCGTTTTCAGCGTGCATGCAGACCAGGCCTCCGTTTTTTGCGGTGGCGCGGAAGGCTTTGAAGATGCTGGCGTCGTCGAGCATGAAGACGCCGGGATAGGCCATGAACAGCTTGAAGCTGGTGACGCCTTCGCGGATGAGGGCGTTCATTTCTTCGAGTTGCGCGTCGGGTAGATCGGTGATGATGCAGTGGAATGCGTAGTCGGCGACGGCTTTGCCTGAGGCTTTTTTCATCCAGGTGTCGAAGGCGCTTCGGAGGGTTTGGCCTTTGTACTGGATGGCGAAGTCGATCAGGGTTGTGGTGCCTCCGAAAGCTGCGGCTCGGGTTCCGGTTTCGAAATCATCGGCGCTATTGGTGCCTCCGAAGGGCATGTCGAGGTGGGTGTGCACGTCGATGCCTCCGGGCAAGACGTACTTTCCGGCGGCGTCGATGATTTTGGTGGCATTGTCGCGCGGGAGGTCCTGGCCGATGGCTGTGATCTTGCCGTTGCTGATAGCAACGTCGCTCGTGTAGGTGTCGGTGGCGGTGACGACCCGTCCGTTTGCGATGATGGTGTCGAAGGCCATCGGTTCCTCCGTCGAACTGGCCGAGCAGGCATTTTATGCTAAACTGCGACACCTTGGGGCAGGGCTCAAGACAAAAAACTTAAACCACAGAGGACACGAAGGTTCACAAAGGAACGGCGCTGCTGCTGTCGGTGCGGCAAAGGAGATGACATGCGCTTTGGCTTCACGATTAAACCTGACATGCCGGTGGAGCGTATTGTCGCGCTCACGCGGCAGGCGGAGGCAGCTGGCTTTCAGTTCGGGTGGATCTTCGATTCTCATGTGCTGTGGCTGGAGCCGTATCCGCTGCTCACGCTGATGGCGAGTAACACGAAGAACATGCGGCTTGGAACGTGCGTGACCAATCCCGCCACGCGCGATATTACCGTGACCGCCAGTTTGTTCGCTACGCTCAATCTGATTTCGGGAGGGCGGATGCAACTTGGCATTGGGCGCGGGGATAGTTCGCGGCGCGTGCTTGGCAAGAAGCCGGTGGGGGCTGGCGATCTGGAGCGGGCGGTAAAAGCGTTTCGCGAGCTTACGGCGGGACATGAGATCGATTATGAAGGGCAGGCTACGCGGCTTTCGTGGGCGAAGGGATCTCCTCCGGTGTGGATTGCGGGATATGGGCCCAAGGTGCTGGACCTGGCGGGTCGAGTGGCGGACGGCGTGATTTTACAATTCGCCGATCCTGATTTGATCGCGTGGTGCCTTGGCTTCGTCAAAAAAGGAGCCGAGGAGGCGGGACGAGACTGGCGCAAGATCGAAGTGATGGCAGCCGCGCCGGTGTGGGTTTCGGATGATCTGAAGGTGGCGCGGGAGCGAGTGCGGTGGTTTCCGGCGTTGGTTTCCAATCATGTGGTGGATTTGATTTCGCGATACAAGCCGGAGGAATTGCCACCGGCGTTGACATCGTTTGTGCGCAATCGAGGCGGGTACGATTATCAGCACCATTGCGAAGTGGAGAGCAGCAACGCGAACTTCGTTTCAGACGACGTTGTAGATAGATTTTGTCTGGTTGGAACGGCAGAGGCGCATCGGGAAAAATTGCGCAAGCTCGCCGGCGTCGGGGTTACGCAATTTAATGTGTATCTGATGTGCGGCGAGGAGGAGGACACGTTGGAGATTTATAAAAAAGAGGTGTTGCCGGCGGTTCGGTAGGCAACGACAGTACGGCTGGATTTCGTTTTATCTTCGGCGTTTATACTTCACCCATGGAACCGATCATCAAAGGCGCTATTCCCGTGCTGCCAGCCGCCGACACCGCCGAGTCACTGAAATGGTGGACGGAAATCTGTGGCTTCAAGGAGACGTTTCGCGACGCCACTCCGCCAAATTATGCCGGGATCAACCGCGGGGACGCTGATCTGCACATCGCTGGGATGGATGACAAAGCACTCGCACGCAAGGTCGGCGACCAGACCATGGTGCGGCTCGCGGTAAAAGGCATCGACGCGATGTATGCCGAATACCAGAACCGCGGAGGCAAGGTACATCCTAATGGCGCCTTGCAAACCAAGCCGTGGGGCACCAAAGAATTTGGCGCGATTGATCCGAACGGCGTGTGCGTTACGTTTCAGGAATGAAGTATCCCATAAATAGAACTCTCCACCTGCATAACGCCTGATTCCATTAACAAGACGACCCGTTTGTCTCTTAGGGGGCCGGCAAGGCACGCTTGCCGGCCCCCACTCTGCGTGAACACCACTCGCCTAGACCGCGTGGGCTTCGTGGCTAGCGCGAAGCAGACTCACGGTTGTGATGAATGAGCGCCGCTGGCCGTTGTTTGGGTTGCCCGACCTTGGGCAGCCTGGCGGCTGGCAGTCTCGTCTTCTCGTATTGCGCACGATGGGCCACGATACGATAATCGAAATCGACACTTGACTGACCTCCTCCCATCTCCCGTACCTCAAAACCGGTTTGGGTTTCGTTGGTGACGTAAAGCCCTTTGCAGTCACCCTTTGGGGTCAGAAAGACGTGGTAAGCGGTCTTCAGGTTAACCGTCTGAGCGAATGTGGGTTCCAGTGTGATCGTCGTGATCCCGCCCATCAGTTGACCCGAGCCGAAATCCTCGAACCAGACTTCAGGTGATTCCATGGAGAAAACTTTCACCATGGATCCGTCGTGTAGCGGAACTGCGGCGGATTTTGTGCCTTTCGCTGTGGTGTCACCAGCGTTGTCAGTGAAAAAGGTAGCCGTGCCGTTCAGGTCGAACTGGGCCTCGATGAACCCGAACCCATTGACGAAGTTCTGCATCTGAACGGTCTGGGTTCCGCCGTTGTTGTCCGCTACAACAACTCTGGCATCGCTGCCGTTGAGTTGGACGTCTGAGCCGAAGATATCCGTACCGGCGACCTGTCCGCAACAGGCCAGGACATTAAAAAAGATGCTGCCCAGGAAGTCTTGGTCAGCTCCAAAGCTATTAGTGACCGCCAACTGGGCGTACCGGCTATCGGTAAATCCGGTATCCAGGCTCAGCGTGACATTGCCGCTAGTTCCGCCCCCAAGGACGCCAGCCCCGGCATTTACGGCGGTGATGTCGCCGACGCCCGGGAAAGTCTGCCCGGGGACGAAATGGACCTTGCCGGATGGATCAATGCTGAAGCTGGTTCCGTGGATTTTAAACGCTCCATTCACATCCAGTTTGGATGCCGGAGTCGTAGTGCCAATGCCAACCTGGCCACCGACGGTTTGAAAGATCAGGGAATTACCGAGGTTGTGGGGTCCGGTCCAGCGCGGAATAAAATCCGCAGTCCCTCCACCAGTAACGTTAACGGCCGCGATATCCTGTGCTACTGCCGTCAGGCCGCAGAACAAGAACACCAGTAAAGACACTCTAACGCGCGAATTGATCTTCATGGAAATGCCTCCTTATTCAAAGTAGAGAATCAGCCAAGTTCATCAATGAATTGGCTGGTTGACATGGTTCAGCTGCGCCGGGACCCCCGGCCTGAGCCTCAATAAATCAAGCTCAGGCGAGACACGCCCAAATATGTTTGGGCCGCGGTGCAAGCGCGGATGGGTCTAACCAAGGTGCGGATGATCTAGCAGAGCAGTTCGCAGAGGAGATTGAGGAGAGAATACGAGGCACGCATTCTCGGTCGCAGCGTTACCCCGTACATCGCGGTGCCGGGCGTCGACCAAACCCGCTGTTCTTTGGGGATGGCCACAGGATGCCCGACAGGTGCGACAAAGTTAGTCCGAGCGACGAAGGGAGTCGTGAGGTTAACGGGAGTGTCGGTTTCGTCGTACGCCGTCTCTTGAGCGTCCACTTTAGGCACGATCGATGCGAGGGAAACGAATGACACCCCCACGATGACAATCGCCCAACGCAAAAGCCTCATCGGAACTCCAAGTCGCCCACAAAACTACGCCGCTCCGGGTTCCTTGTCAATGTGAAATAAATTGCGGGTAACGTCTCGGTTGAATTGATTTCCTCACTATCAATCCGAAATCCGGTGTATCCAAGCTCTCGTCCACTTTTTCCGAACTTTGGAGCTGTGGGAATATGCCCGCCGAACTAATAAACCAGCACGGCGCGAGAGACCAACCCCGACCCGGGAAAGAAGGGACTAAGCTCGAAGCGGCTTCGGCTGGTACTTCATCAACCCGTAGTAGCAGACGAAAGAAACGGCGAAGCCTACGAACCAGGAATAGTCGTACAGCGTTCGTAGCGAGGGAATCACTAAACCCACGAGGGCGGTTCCGGCGCCCGCTGCCAGCGCGGCGATTGCCAGCCAGTTGAAACCGCGCGAATATTCGTAGGCGCCGCCGCGCAGGTAGAGGTCGTCGAGAAGCAGGACTCGGCGGCGGATTACAAAGTAGTCGCAGATCATGATGCCGGCTACCGGTCCGAGGAATGCGGCGTAGCCGCCTAGCCATCCGAAGATCATGGTCTTGTAGTTTCCCAGGAGTTTCCAGGGCATCATTGCGATTCCCATGAAGCAGGTGATTACTCCTCCGGTGCGGAAACTGATCTTGCGCGGCCACAAGTTGGAGAAGTCATTGGCGGGGGAGACCACGTTGGCGCCGATATTCACGTTCAGTGTTGCCAGCAGAATCGCCAGCAGTGAAATGACAACGGCGACCGGTGAATGGAAGCGGCTCAACAGTTGTACCGGGTCCCAGATCGCGGTTCCGTAGATGACTACGGTGGCCGAGGTCACCAGGATTCCGATCAGCGAATAGAGGGTCATCGTGGTCGGGAGAGCAAGGGCCTGGCCGATCATCTGTTCGCGCTGGCTGCGGGCGAAGCGGGTGAAGTCTGGAATGTTGAGCGAGACCGTTGCCCAGAAACCCACCGTGGCATTCAAGGCGGGAACCAGGAATTTTAAGAAGTCGGGAAAACTTGTGAAGCGAGATGGAGCGGCGAGCATGGGACCGAAACCGCCTGCGCTGCGATACGCCCAAGCCAGGAGGAGGAGCCCTACGGCTAGCAGAACCGGCGCGCTGATGCCTTGTAAAACGCGTATGTATTCGACGCCTTTGAGAATCACCGCCAGATTGATAAGCCAGAAAGCCAGGAAGCAGATTGGGGTGTTGTAGGGGAAATGTCTCCAGGCGGGAAAGAGGGTTGCAATCAAGGTGCTCACGGCTTCTCCGCCGATCCAGGTTTGAATGCCGAACCAGCCGCAAGCCACCAAGGCGCGCAAGACGGCAGCCACATTCGCTCCTAGAACTCCGAAGGAGGAGCGGGCCAGCACGGGAAAAGGGATTCCGTATTGTGCACCCGGATGCGAATTTAACAACATGGGAATTAAGACGATGGTGTTGCCGAGGAATACCGTGGCGACAGCCTGCTTCCAGTTCATTCCACCCTGGATCAGGCTTGCAGCCAGCATGTAAGTAAGAATATTGACCGACATCGATACCCAGAGAGCAGCGTAGTTGTAGGTTCCCCAGTGACGGCGGTCGCTGGTGGCAGGGGCGAGGTCTGGGTTGTAGAGGGGGCTGGATTCGATTCGAGGAGGCAGAGACTTTTGGGCGGTCATTGGAGTCAGTCGGCGGCCAAGGCGCGTCCGGTCTGTTCCGTTAGCGGACCATAGGTTTCGGGACGGCGGTCGCGGAAAAACTGCCAGGTCTTTCTTACTTCGGCAATGATGTCAAGGTCGAGGTCGGCGACGAGGACTTCGTCTTTATCGCGGCTGGCCTGAGCGACGATCTTGCCGCGAGGATTGCAGAAGTAACTCTTGCCATAAAATTCACCGATGTTCCACGGCTTCTCGGTGCCCACGCGATTGATGGCGCCCACGAAATAACCGTTCGCGACGGCGTGCGCGGGCTGCTCCAATTCCCACAAGTATTCAGAAAGTCCGGCGACCGTGGCGGAGGGATTGAATACGATCTCCGCGCCGTTCAGCCCCAGAATGCGCGCGCCCTCCGGGAAATGACGGTCATAGCAGATATAGACTCCGACGGCAGCGTACTTGGTTTTGAAAACGGAGTAGCCCAAGTCGCCGGGGGTGAAGTAGAACTTTTCCCAGAACCCGGGATGGACGTGAGGGATGTGGTGCTTGCGGTACTTGCCGAGATAGGTTCCGTCGGCGTCAATGACCGCGGCCGTGTTGAAATACAGTCCTGGCATCTGCTCTTCGTAAACCGGGACGACGATCGCCATGCGATGCCTGGCTGCGATCTTCTGCATCAGTTTGGTTGTGGGCCCTTCCGGAACGCGTTCCGTAAGCTCGTACCAGCGGATGTTTTGTTCGGCGCAGAAATAGGGGCCGTAAAACAGTTCCTGCAAGCAAAGTATTTTTACCTTTTTCTTCGCGGCTTGGTCGATGAGCTTGAGGTGCTTGTCGATCATGGCCTTCTTGATTTGTGGGAGCGAACGGTCGCTGCTGAGCGCGTTACTTGCCTGAATGAGGCCACAGCGTACGATCCGGGACATGGATGCACCTCCGCGAGAGGGTAAATATAGCAGACGTGCGTGGTTGGTGGTTCCGGCATTTTGAAGTTCATTCACCACAGAGGACACGAAGGTACACAAAGGGAAGAATGTGATCGTAGGTTCAAATTATTGTCACGGAGTTTCTGGAGATTCGCGGATCTTGGAGTATCCGGGTTTGATTACGGAATAGATGATTCGGCAGCGCTGTTTGTAGGGGAGGAATGCGCTTTTCATCGCGTTGATAGTGATCTTTTCGAAGTCATCGAGCGAAAGACCAAAGGTTGCCGCTGCCGCTTCGAATTCCTGGGTCATGGAGGTGTCGCTCATTAAGCGGTTATCGGTGTTGAGGGTGACACGAAATTTCTCCTGATAGAAGATCCTGAAAGGATGCTCCGACAGGCTGGGCGTGGCTCCGGTGTGGACATTGCTGATCAGGCAAATCTCCAGCGGGATCCGTTTATCGAGAACGTATTGAGCAAGATCGCCCAACTTTACGGCCTTGCCGTCTGCGATAGCGATGTCTTCGATCAGACGCGTTCCATGGCCGATGCGGTGCGCGCCGCAATACTGGATAGCCTGCCAAATCGATTCTTTGCCGTAGCCTTCGCCGGCGTGGATGGTGATGTTGAAATTCATTCGCTGAATGTAGTGAAAAGCTTCTACGTGTTTTTTGGGTGGGTAACCTCCTTCTTCGCCGGCAAGATCGAAGCCGACCATGCCACGGTCGCGAAAATCGACGGCGAGTTCCGCCATTTCAAGCGACACGTTCATGTTGCGCATGGCACAAATAATTAATCCTGAGGGCACTCCAAAGGTCCTGCGACCACGCTCTAATCCCTTCAGAACAGCGGAGACGACTTGCTGGTGGGTCAATCCCTTCTTGGTGTGGAAGACTGGCGCGAAACGCGTTTCAAAGTAGACCACGCCGTCACGGCTCAGGTCTTCGACTTGTTCATAGGCAACGCGTTCCAGCGCTTCTTCCGTTTGCATGACCGCGATGGTGTGGGCGAAGCCTTCGAGATATTTCGCGAGACTGCCCTGGTTCGCGCCTTGATGGAACCATTGGGCAAGGGCCTGAGGATCGTTGGTGGGAAGCTTCAAATATTTCGCGCTCTTTGCCAGTTCGATTACGGTTTCAGGTCGCAGCACGCCATCAAGGTGTTCGTGCAGAAGTACCTTGGGCAGCGTTCTCAGCAGCGCTTTATCGAGCTTCATTGAATGTTCGGCTCCCGTAACGTATCAGAGGCTCTTCGGTGGGGCACGATCATTATAGATGCGCTCTCTTTTTGGCGATGGAACGGCTGCAAAATCGCGTCTGGCCAAGTTGAATGTGGGGGCGGTCTCTCGAGTTCAAGATCTCCAACTGAACCTTGACGGGCTCTGGCGCGGCTGTTAGATTTCGGTTCCACCTAAATATTCGGAGGTCATGGGTCTGACTGAGCGGGCGAAGACGAAGGATTCGATTGACTTTCGCCGGCGCAGCTTTTTGATGCGATGCTGCCAGGGGGTGTCCGCGGCGCTGATTCCCGCGGGGCTGCGTAACCTCGCCTTTTCTTCAATCTTCGATTCTACAAATACAACTGCGTCGAAGGCTGATGTCGAGTTTCATTTGCATCCTCACTATCGGGCTGAGATGCAGGTTGATGCCACGCTGTTCAAGACGCAGGCGGGCCTCGACCGTTTTGTCACTGAGAAATATCAGGACCAGGTCGCCGCGATTCTGGCGGAATGGAGTTCGACCTGGCTGCAATCTCCACGGGACATGCGGGCGATTGAAAAGGTTCTTGTCTCTGATTTCTCAGCCTCTTCGTCGCGGGCGGTTGAATCGCGGCTTGTGCGATCCGGGCCGGCACTTGAGATTCGTCAGAATACGTTCGCGCGCTCGAAGTCGGTTGGGAGGGATAGTTTCATTCAGGAATTGCAGTCGGCGATGAATTCTTTTGGGAAGATTGTGACTGCTGAGTTTCAAGTGGTCGGCATCGAGGCGGCGCCTGCTACGCCAGTCCAGAAACTTCCAGATAGCTTGCGGACTCGCGTGCGCTACGAAATAGTAGGCTCGGGTCGCGATTTCTACCGCGAACAAAGGGTGGGGCACTGGGATCTGGAATGGGCAGCGGCTTCAGGCAATGGGTTTCGCCTTCGGACGTGGCGCGCATTGGATGAGACACTGAGTCGCGCCGCCGAGCCAGTTTATTTGGATATCGCAGCGCAGGCGCTCGGTGGCAATTTTTCGTTCTCTTCGCAATTGCTTCGAGGAGCGGACTATTGGCGAACGGTGCTCGACGGCGCTTGTGGCATCGACATTTACGGGCACAACGGGATCTCGGTCGGGGACATCGACGGTGACGGATTTGACGATCTCTACGTTTGTCAGCCCGCCGGTCTTCCCAATCGGCTTTATCGCAACCGGGGAGACGGAACGTTCGAGGATATTACGGAAGGGTCGGGAGTTGGCATCCTTGAAAATACGGCTTGCGCGCTTTTTGCAGACTTCGACAACGATGGGCGGCAAGACTTGATCGTCGTGCGCACGGGTGGCCCACTGTTGTTTCTGAACCAGGGCGGTGGCAAGTTTCGTCAGAAGCCGGACGCGTTTAAGTTCGCCGCACCTCCGCAGGGAACTTTTACCGGTGCGGCCGTCGCTGACTATGATCGCGATGGCTGGTTGGACATCTATTTCTGCCTCTACATTTATTACCAGGGCACGGATCAGTACAGGTATCCCTCTCCCTACTATGATGCGGAGAATGGGCCGCCCAACTTTATGATGCGCAACAACCGGGACGGAACCTTCCGCGACGTGACGGCGGAATCTGGGCTCGACCGGAATAACACCCGTTACAGTTTCTGCTGTGGATGGAGTGATTACAACCGCGATGGATGGCCCGATCTTTACGTGGTAAACGATTTCGGGCGGAAGAATCTTTATCGCAACAATGGCGACGGAACTTTTACCGATGTCGCACCGCAGGCTGGAGTCGAAGACATCGGCGCAGGTATGAGCGTCTGCTGGTTCGACTACGATAACGATGGAGCTGAGGATCTTTATGTCGCGGATATGTGGTCGGCTGCGGGGATACGCGTCTCGACGCAGGATATTTTCCAGAAGGACGCGCCCGAAGAAGTGCGGGCGTTGTATCGCAAGCATGCGATGGGCAATTCGCTATTTCGTAATGACGGGAACGGCGTCGCCTTTCAGGATAGAAGCATTTCGTCCGGAGTTGCAATGGGACGCTGGTCGTGGTCGAGCGACGCGTGGGATTTTGATCACGACGGGTTCCCTGATCTTTACATCGCGAACGGTATGATCTCTGGCCCATCGCGGTCAACCCAAGTGAAAGACTTGAACAGCTTCTTTTGGCGGCAGGTGGTTGCCAATTCGCCCAGCATAGCGACGCCTGCGCATGATTATGAAGAGGGATGGAACGCTTTGAACGAATTGATCCGCGCTGACGGCACCTGGAACGGGTTCGAGCGGAACGTATTCTACGCGAACAATGGGGACGGAACATTTTCGGATGTGTCGGGCGTCCTGGGCCTGGACTTTCTCGAGGATGGAAGGGCGTTCGCGCTGGCTGATTTCGATCACGACGGCCGTCTGGAAGTTTTCTTGAAGAACCGGAATGGTCCGCAGTTGCGAGTTTTGCAGAACGTCATGAAGGATCTCGCGCCGTCGATTGCTTTCCGTCTTCGTGGCGTTAAAAGTAATTTGGACGCGATCGGGGCGGCGGTTACGGTGGAAACTGATTCGGGTCGGCAGACACGTATGCTGCAAGCAGGATCGGGATTTCTTTCTCAGCATAGCAAGGAGGTATTTTTCGGGTTGGGCGAGGCGAAAGGCCCGGTGCAAGCGTCGATCCGATGGCCTAGCGGGTTAGTGCAGGAGCTTCGTAATTTGCCTCCCAACCATAGGATTTGGGTTGAGGAGGGTAGCGAACCTTCTCGGATGGAAGCGTTCAAGAGCGGCCCTCAAGGGCTAAAGCCCGCGTCTCTTGTGGCCTCGGGCGGCACGGCTGAAGCCGTGCCCTTCCCAAAGGCGCATGGCGAAACCAGCGATAGTCTGAAAGACATCGAATCGTTCCCAACTACGGTTGAAACATGGTTGCTAGCGCCGGTTTCCGCGCCGGATTTTTCTCTTCCCGACTTCGATGGGAAGCCTCAGACACTTTCCGCGCTTCGTGGCAAAACCGTACTGCTCCATTTCTGGGCCACGGGATCGGCTGGCTGGCAGGAAGACTTGGAAGTCCTCAATCAAAGCTTCAAGCGCTGGACGAGCACGACTTCGATAAACCCTGGACTTCAACTGCTCGCGGTGAACGTCGACGATTCTTCGAACGTAGAAAAAGCTCAGGCACCGGCGCGTGAGCTTCATCTTTCATTTCCCATCCTTCGCGGATCGGATGACGTGGCTGGCATTTACAACATTCTCTATCGGTACTTGTTTGACCGGCACCGTGACCTGAGCCTTCCGACGTCGTTTCTGATTAACGACCAAGGAGACATTGTGAAGGTCTATCAGGGCCAAATAGTCAGCGAGCACGTCGAAGTGGACATTCGGCAGATTCCACAAACTCCGGGGGAGCGGATGGCGAAGGCGCTGCCTTTTCCCGGCATCAGTGAGACGTTGGAGTTTCGGCGAAACTATCTCTCCTACGGCTCGGTTTATTTTCAACGGGGCTATTTCGATCAGGCGGAGGCGTCATTCAAGCTGGCGCTGCGCGACAATCCTTCGAGCGCCGAAGCACTTTACGGAATGGGAAGCGTTTACCTCAAGCAACAGAAGACAAGTGAAGCACGCGACTGCTTTGAGCGCACGATCAAGCTTCGCGCGAGCTATCCCGACACGCTGCCAAACGCCTGGAACAACCTCGGCCTCCTGGCCACGCGGGAAGGGCGCACTGCGGAAGCGATTCCGTATTTTCAAGAGGCTCTGCGGCTGAGTCCCGATCACTTGATCGCCCTCGAAAATCTGGGCAACGCTTACCGGCAGCAGAAGGAGTGGGGTGAAGCTCGCCGAGTGCTGGAGCGGGCGGTCGCAGTTGGACCTCAGGATCCCGAGGCGAACTACAGCCTGGGGATGGTCTTCGCGCAGTTGGACGACAGCGATCATGCGTACGAATATCTGACGAGAGCGCTGAAGTTTCGGCCGGTGTATCCCGAGGCTTTGAATAATCTCGGCGTACTTTACCTGCGCACCCAACGGCGGGACGAAGCGGTCGCAAGCTTTGAAGAATGCATCCGGGTTGCACCCGCGTTCGATCAGTCGTATCTGAATCTCGCCCGGGTCTACAGCATCGAGGGCGCGCCGGATAAGGCTCGGGCGGTTCTTCTTGAACTTCTCAAGCAGCATCCTGATCACGCCTCGGCCCAGAAGATGCTCGAGCAACTGCCGCAATAGTTGGTGAGGTGTCGAGCAGATCCGCTCGCGAGAAGGCCTTGCTGCGTGCGGGTTACAATGCGGAGCGGAGGATCCATGTCGAAATCGCGCAGGCAATTCCTGGCGGCTACATCGCTCACTTTACTGGGAGCAGCCGCTGTGTCTCTCAGCAAGGCTCAGGTGGCAACCGATCTGCCGCCAGGGTCGCCATCCGCGTTCGGTACTGGGCCTGCAGTTGGACCTGAAGTGACCGTTTCTACCTTCGCCGAAGCGGAGAAACTGGTGCAGGTGCCGATGAGCAACGCGGAGCGAGTGATGGCGGCGGCTAGCTGGCGAAAGACGATGGCAGGGTTGTATGAACGACGGACTGGCCCGCGCAAGCTGGCGCTCGAAGCAACGCTGGCTCCTGCGTCGCGTTGGGATCCGGTGCTGCCGGGGCAGAAAACCCTTCCGCCGCGCGAGCGGTTCATTCGCAGCGATTCCAATCCTGGGCCATTGCCGACAAACGACGAGGACATTGCGTTCGCTTCGGTCACCCAGCTTTCGCGCTGGATCGAGAGTCGAAAGTTGAGCTCACAGCGGTTGACGAATCTCTATCTCGAACGCTTGCAGCGTTTCAATCCCAAGTTGCGGTGTGTGATCACGCTCACGCGCGAGCTTGCGCTGGTCCAAGCCAGGCAAGCGGATGAAGAGATTGCCGCGGGCAAATACCGGGGGCCGCTGCACGGCATTCCGTGGGGAACCAAGGACCTTCTTGACACCGCTGGAATTCCCACTACATACGGCGCCGAGCCTTTCCGGAACCGCGTGCCTACGGACGATGGCGCAGTGGTGAAACGTTTGCATAACGCGGGCGCGGTGCTCGTAGCCAAGCTGAGCCTGGGTGCGCTGGCGCTCAACGACATTTGGTTTGGCGGGCAAACCATGAATCCGTGGTTACTGGAAGAAGGAGCATCGGGATCGAGCGCAGGACCGGGCGCGGCCACAGCTGCCGGATTGGTCGGCTTTGCCATCGGGAGCGAAACCGGCGGCAGCATTGTGAGCCCATCGATGCGTTGCGGGATTACCGGGCTGCGTCCCACGTACGGGCGCGTACCGCGCACAGGAGCGATGACGTTGTGCTGGTCGTTGGACAAGCTCGGCCCCATGACCCGCAGTGTTGAGGACGCAATGCTGGTATTGCAAGCCATCTCCGGGCCAGACGCTGGTGATGTGGACAGCGTGCCCAGCAAGCTTGACTTTGACGCGGGCGCGAGCGTTGAGGGATTGCGTGTGGGATATTTTCCCGCGTGGATGAACGAGAGACCTGCGACCGAAGTTGACCGCGCCGCTCTGAATGCAGTTAAGAAAGTGGGTATGGTTCCAGTTGAAGTCGCTATACCAGACTGGCCGTATGGCTCGCTGAATCTGATTCTCTTTGCCGAAGGCGCGGCGGCGTTTGAGGAGCTCGGGCTCAGCGGCGGGATGAATCAACTTCGAATTCAAACTCCCGATGCTTGGCCTAACATTTTTCGTGAGGCCCGATTTCTTTCCGCCGTCGATTACGTGCAGGCCGACCGGCTTCGCCGCAAAGTGGCGGAGGAGATGGCGCGTGTCTTCTCGCAAGTCGATCTGCTTCTGGTGCCGTCACTGCGCGACGAAATGCTCACCATCACCAACTTCACCGGACATCCATCGCTTACATTGCGAGCAGGTTTTGTTGAAGTGTCGAGGGCGCGTAGCGATTGGGCACCCGACCCAAGCATGCCTTTGCCAACGTTTGCTCCACCGCGTCGGGTGCCTCACGGCGTGACGCTGATTGGAAGGCTTTTTGACGAGGGCACGCTGGCCAGCGCCGGGCTCGCTCTGGAACGCAACTTTGGCGTGGCGGGCGAACATCCGCCGGGGTTCTGAGCTGGAGATGTAGCGTTGAACGAGCTTTCACCGCTTCTACTGCTTCGGCAGGGTCGGAGCGGTCAGCAGGTCCACGAACATCTTGTAGAACTTTTCGGTGTCGAGATCGTCTTGCACTTCGACGGGCTGAAGCGCGATCTTCGGCTTGTTCCAATCCGCCCAAGTAATCGTGTCCCCATAGCTGTAGCCCTGGTCCAGATTGACGTCCATGAAGCCGGTTTCTTTTTTTGTGATGAGACTGGGATCGAGCCACGCAGCGGCTGCCAACTCATCCCATAAATAATTGAATTCGCCATGCAGGTGGGTGTATTGGCCAATGTAGCGGGCGACGGGCGAATTGCCGGCCTTGACGCGGTTGATCAATTCGATTGTCATCCTTGTCTTCACCGAAATGTCTACTGGCGTGCAGACAATTTTTTTCCAGGGTGCTTGCAACACAATGTGAGCCGCTTCCGGATCGAACCAGAAGTTGAATTCGCGCCTGGGAGTATTGACGAACTCGGGATCGGTGGTCTGCGGATTCAGGCTGGCGCCCATGAACACAAGTTCTTTGGACAACTTTGCAAATTCGGGATCGATGGAGATGGCCAACGCGAGGTTCGTCATTGGGCCGCCCTCGTAAATCGTTATTTCGTTGGGAAACTTGTGGACCATGCGAATTAAAAAGTGGGCTGCGTCTTCATCTGCGGGTTTGGTACTGGGTTTGCCTTCGGGCATTTCTCCAAGGTCGTCAGCTGGATGATAAAAACGCGGGGTCCAGGCTCCCAGCCAGGCTACGGAGCCGTAGAGCTGCTCCCAGAGTTCCGTTTCCTCTTTTCGCCTGACCAGCGGATACTCGGCACCGGGCACGACTGGAATGTCGGTTCGTCCGATGAGTTCGAGCATGCGCAAGGTGTGCGCGATTTCGGCCTTGAGCCACTGATCTCCAGTCACCACCGTGATGCCCAGGACTTCGGTCTGTGGAGACTGGATCAACAACAGGATTGACTGCTGGTCGGTTCCGGCGGGGCCGGCCGCATCCTGATCGATGATGATTTTTCGCTTCTGGCCCCACGCAGTGAGGCTGGTCATCAGCAGGATTGCAGTGGTCAAAAACCAGAGTCGGCGGAATTTCATTGTTCACCTCGGAGTTCAGAAGCCTCAAACAAAACCCCAATTATAAGGCGATTGCGGACGGCAACACCGGCGACTAGAATGTTCCACGCGAGCGCGATTGACTTCGTTTCACTTTTCCGGTTCGCTCTGTCCTATGGTCCGTTTCCGCGCGACCGTTCACCAATCCGTCGGAGCTAATCTCGCAACCTGCATTTTGGCGGTGAGTGCGCTCTTTGCTCCGCTCCTGCTTCACGGACAATCCATTCAGGGACCATTTGACGATCACGCAGGGTCGGCAATTTTGCGAGGATGGGTGCGGGATGCATACGGCCATCCCGTTGCCGGCGCCACGGTTCAGCTCCAAGCAAAGGCCGCGGCGGAAACCCTAACCGCACGCACTGATTCCGAGGGAGCTTACCGCTTTTCCGGACTGCGCGAAGGCATTTACACGTTGCGCGCGGAGATGCCAGGATACCGCGACGCAACTTTCGGTCTTTGCGTCCTAGGGCAAAAGGAAACGAAAAAGATTGACCTCACGCTCGATTCCCAAGAAGTATCCGGATCGTCGTCTGAAAGACCGGAGTTTTTCGATGAGCCCAAATTCACGGTGGCGGGTGTAACTGAGGCTATGAATCCCGGTGGGCACGGCTCCGACACGAGCACTACGGAAACGCTGACAAAGGAAACGGCTTCGCTGCCCGTTTCTGAGCCAAACACGAATTCCCGAAGGGCCTCAGTTTCATCTGCCTCCAGCGCGGCGGTGGAAGAATCTCTGCGCAAGGAGGCTGGGCGCGAACCTGGAAACTTCGACATAAATCACCGGCTGGGGAAATTGCTGCTCGACGACGGAAAAGCTGCGGAAGCAATTCCGTATCTCGAACAGGCTTCTCGGGTAAATCCCGGGGACTACGAAAATGCTTACGAGCTGGCGCTGGCTTATGCCCGCGGCGGTCAATACGAACGCGCGCGCACGCAGACACGAACCCTGCTGGCTGCCCACGACACGGCCGGGAAGGAACTTGGTCGGCAAGAGCAGGCGGAACTGCATCATTTGCTCGGCGATGTCGAGGAGAAACTGGGCAATTCTCTGGAGGCCGTCCGGGAATACCAGCATGCAGCGGAACTGAACCCGAGCGAGGAGAATCTTTTCGATTGGGGCACCGAGCTTCTGATCCATCGCGCGTTTGAGCCGGCGACCGAAGTTTTTAATGAGGGCAACCGCCTCTTCCCGCGCTCCGCGCGGATGCTGGCGGGGCTGGGCGTGTCTTGGTATGCGCGCGGCTCCGACAAGCTAGCCGTTGAGCATCTCTGCCAGGCATCCGACGTGAATCCTGACGACCCGAACCCTTACTTGTTCCTGGGCAAAATGCAAAGCGTCGAGACCGCGCAGTCAACCTGCATGATGGAGAAGCTGGGGCGTTTCGTCCTTCTCCAACCTGAAAATGCTCAAGGCAACTACTATTACGCGCTCGGTCTATTGACACGGAACGACGCCGACGATCTGGCGCATGCGGAGTCCTTGCTGGAGAAGGCCGTGCGTCTCGATCCGAAGCTCGCTGCCGCCTATTTGCAACTGGGTGTTCTCTATTCGCAGCGGGGTGATTCTTCGAAAGCAGTCTCCTCCTATCTGGAAGCGATCGCGGCTAATCCGGGGCTGGTAGCTGCCCACTATCGGCTTGCGCAGGCCTACAGCCGGAATGGAGAAAAGTCGAAAGCTCAAGCCGAACTGCAAATCTACGATCAGCTTTCGAAGAAGACAGCGGAAGAAGCCGACCGCCAGCGGCGTGAGATTCGGCAGTTTGTGTATACGCTGCGGGAACCGGCTTCTGCTGCGCAGCCGCAATAGCCTGCCCCAAGTCCACGCACCACCTGTCGGCCTACCCTAGAACGTCAGCTTGAGCGCAAACTGGATGGAGCGCGCATCATTCACGGTCTGGTTGATCGTCTGGCTGACTACCCCAAAACTGCTAGGAGAATTAATGTCCTGCTCTCCCGTGCCCGCGATGCCGGGCAAGAAGAAATGAGGATGGTTAAAGAGATTGAAGAACTCGGCCCGGAATTGCAGATTCATTCCCTCGCGGACGGGCAAAGGAAAGTCCTTGATTATCGAGAAATCCGTGTTTACGTAACGAGGACCGTAGGCGGGTGCGCGGTTGGCGTCTCCCAGCTCTCCGGCGGGCGCTTTTTCGAAAGCGCAGGGATTGAACCAATTGGCAAGCGTGTGAATCTTAGCCGGCGCTATGCAAGTCGGATTGGCTGCGACCTGCCCCGCCTTGTTGGGATTGCCGACCTGATTCGGCCGCTGCAAAACCAGCCAGTTGTAGAAAAAGAACACACCCGACTCATCGGCGCTGTCGACCACAAAAAGTGGGAAGCCAGACTCTGCCCTTTCAATCACGTTTATCTGCCAGTTTCCCAACAGTACGTTGGTGGCTCCGCTCCAATTGCTGCCGAAGTACCTGCCCTTGCCAAAAGGCAGGTTGTAAAGAACGCTGGCGGTAAAGACATCATTCAAGTTAAGTTGGGACAAACCCCAATCCAGCCCCTGAGCTCCGGGTAGCGGCCAGTACAGCGCGCCAGGATTGCTGCCCAGACCATCAGGCATACCGGAATCGAAAGTGCGGGACCAGGTGTAGCCGATCAGAGCGTAGAGGCCGTGGCGCGAGCTCTTGGTCTCAGCTTTGATCTGGAGAGAATCGTAACGCGCATTCCCTATGCTGTTATTGCTGTCGACAGATTGAAACGGAAATGCATAAGGGAAGGTCGGAAAGCCGCAACCCAGCGTGTAGCCGGGGACCGGATTACTTCCGCCGGGGCATGCACTTGGAGATGAGATGTTTTCGTTCACCTGGCTGACCAGAATGTGCGTGCTGTGGGAGCCAGCGTAGCCTGCAGTCAGAACAACATCTCCGGGTAGCTGGCGCTCAACATTGAGGTTGTACTGCTGGACCATGCCCTGCTTGAAATTCCGGTTCATTGACTGAATGGTGCCAGTGTATGCGCCCGGATTCACCGGCGCGTTGTAGACGGCGCCTCCCGGCACGGGCGTAGTAGAAGGCGTGCCCGCCGGAAGAAGGAAACCGTTCGAGAGGCCGCAGCCGGTGCCGCCGAAAGTGGGACAAACTCCCGTGGGAAATGGATCCACTTCGGCATAGAAGGGTGGATTTTGCCACAACCCTTGCCCACCCTGATTCCAGGCGGAATCGTGGAAGATCGCGTACCCGGCGCGGATCGCCGTCTTGGTGCTCCCCATCGGCTTCCAGGCAAACCCGATCCGTGGTTCGAAAGCGGTTTTCTGAAACTGGATGCCAGCGCGGCTATCGGAAGCAATGCAATTGGCGCAACCGGCCAGCCCGGGGCTGCCCGAGGGAACGTACCACTGGAGGGTCTGAACATCGAAGTTTGCCTGGCGATTTTCGACTTCAGTCTGGGGGGTCGCCAGTGCCCAGGCAAGTCCGATGTTGAACGTCATATTGGCGGTCACGCGCCAATCATCCTGGACGAATGGGCGGAATAATTTCCAGCGGCGACCGACCGTACCGCCGAGGAATGTCTGATCGTGAGCGGCAAAGGTTCCCAGACTTCCGAGCAGGAGATCTCCCATGTTGTCGCCAGTCGCCGCGCCGTTCTGGGAGACAAAACCGTCCTGGAATGCATTATTTCTGATGTTCATCTGTTCGGCGCGAAAGGTCGCTCCGAACTTGATGTCGTGTTTGCCTCGAATCAAGTCGAGCGTGTCCGAAACGGAGTAGACGTTCGTTCCACCCTGGTAGGGAGCGTATCCGCGATCTCCCAGCGACATGTAAGTGGTCATCTGAAACGAAGTCATGCCGCAACCGATGCAGTCCTTGGTTGACTGGTTCAGGCTGGCAGGGTAACCGGTCAAGGAATCGCACTGGCTTCCCAGATTGGCGCCGGGAATGCCGATGACCGCAGCCTCGCAGCTGCCCGTGCCGAAAGAGAGAATGTGATTAAAAATCCTGCTGAACCCAAAACTGGCCTGGTTGATGGTGCGATCGGAAAAAAGGTGCGTCCAGGATAGTGCAGCGTTACGCCCATGGTTGTCGATGTACTGATTACTTCCAAAGGCATTGACCTCGGCCCAGGTCGGTGAGCCTCCCGGCACAAAGTTCGTTGCCTGGTCGTAGCTGAAGCGGCCAAAGATTGAATCCTTGTTGGAGAAATTGTGATCGACGCGGATGTCGCCCGTCCCCTCGTTGAGTTTCCTGACTGGCTGATTGACGTAGTTGTAACCTAGCGCCGCATTGGCCGCGTTGGGCGTGGGGTAAAGCTGAATCACCTTTGCGGCGAGGGGGTTCACCATGGCCGCGGGAATTACGCTGCAGTCTGCGCCCGCCGGTTGGATTCCGCCCGCCCCGACAGGCTCGGGCGTGGCTGTACCGGGGATGCACTGGAAGTGCCGGTCGTTGCTCGTCGCCGGTGCATAAGGATTAGTGAGGATGGGAAAGGTACTCGACGTTCCGCGCGGATTGCCGAACGGATCCAGATTAAAGTTATAGTCACCAGCCGCGTCGGGAGTCATCATCGCGGTGGTCGGAACCAGCCCATTGAAAGGCACACCGAGCCGCTGCATTTTAGCCTGATAATCGATAAAGAAGAACGTTTTGTCCTTCCGGATCGGCCCACCCAGCGAACCGCCAAATTGATTCAGATTAAACTTGTTTCTGGTGGGAGCGAAATAGTTGCGGGCATCGAGGTCGGTGTTCCTGAAGTATTCAAACAGACTTCCGTGAAACTGGTTTGATCCTGACTTGGTTGTGACCAGAACGGTCGGGCCGGCACGTTCTCCCCATTCCGCCGAGTAGTTGTAGGTTAGAACTTTAAACTCTTGAACCGCGTCGAGATTGGGGAAAATGGCGATGCCGCCTTCGTCCAGTTGATTATTGTCGTTGCCATCGAGCATCCAATCTGTACTCTGGGCTCGCGACCCGCCCACGGAAAGCGAAAAGGACCCGCGCGTCGAGGCCTCGCTGCTGGCGGCTCCATTGAAAAAACTGTTTGGGTTGGTTTCTGCGGTCGTACCCGGAGTCAGGGTCGCCAGTTGGACGAAGTTGCGTCCATTTAAGGGAAGCTGGGCCACTTCCTGGGAAGTAATCACTTGCCCCAGCGTGGCATTCGTTGATTCCACGGCCACCTGGGTGGCGTTTACTTCAACCGTCGCGGCAACGGCAGCCGGCGCAAGCGTGAAATTTACTTCGCGATGCTCGTCCACTTGCAGGCGCAGGTCCTTCTGCTCGACCGCGCCAAAACCCGCAGATTCCACTCGAATGGTGAAGTCTGCGACGGGGAGCAAAGGGATAAGGTAATGCCCGGACTCGTCGGTCTTGGCCACGCGAGAGACCGCTGTGCCTTGCGTCGTCGCAGTTACCGTTGCCCCAGAGACTACGGACCCGGTTTTGTCGGAAACGGTGCCCGAAAAACTTCCGGTCGCCTGGCCGTAGAGGAGTGGGCAGATGGGAAAAACAAAAGAAACGAACACCACGAGCAGCGTTCTTCTGGTCAGCATCGATCTCTCCTTAAGCGACGCCCATCGAGTGGCAAACGGGATCGCACTTTCCCGGCTAAAGTTTTTCTGGAGGTCCCCAATAATGCGAACCATCTAACTGTAGGAGCGGTCTAAAAGTCAAGATTTTTGTGGCGCAAGGGTGATCAGTTTTGGGGATAGGATCATCAATGCAATCGTAAGCGTGCAACGCAGCGCCGATATCTACGGCAATCCGAGCGATGAAGCGACTTTCTGTTTGTACTCCCGCGCTTTCGCCATAGCTTCTGCTTCTTGCACGGTCAGCACTTTTCGATCGCGCATGACCACGCGCCCGCCAATCACTACCGTCTCCACGTCGCTTCCCTTGAGCGCATAGGCCAGTTGCGCAGAGACGTCGTACATGGGGACAGCGTTGGGTTCGTCCAGGCTGATGACAATCAAGTCGGCCTTCTTTCCGGCTTCTAACGAACCAATCTCTTTCTCCATGTGAAGCGCTCTCGCGCCCTCGATGGTCGCCATTTCTACCACTGCCTTCGCATTCAGTGCCAGCGGATCCATCTTTGTAATTTTGGCGAGCTTGGCTGCCAGATCCATCTCCTCCATCAGATCTAAATCGTTGTTGCTGCCCGCCGGTCCGTCGGTTCCGAGACCAACGGCGACGCCCGCTGCGCGCATCTCAGCAACCGGAGCGACGCCGCTGGCCAGCATCATGTTGCTAGAAGGATTGTGAACGCATCCCACTTGCCGTTGCGCGAGAGTCTTACGGTCGGCCTCGTCCACATAAATACAGTGCGCCGAGACAACGTCGGAACCGAGCACACCGATCTTATCGAGGTATTGCACCGGCGACATCCCATTCAGCTTCTGACTGTCATCCCACTCTTTTTTCATTTCCGCAGTGTGAATCAAAATGGGCGCGTGATACTTCCTCGCCAGCGCCGCGGCATCCTGAAGTGTCTTCTGGGAACACGTATAAATTGAATGCGGCGCAACGGCGGCGTGAATCAGCGGATCACCTTGCCACTTTCTCAAGAATTTCTCGGTATACGCGAGCATTTCGACTTCACTTTTGTTGTCGGGCGCGGGAAAATCGATAAACGTCTCGCCTAGCACGCCGCGCATCCCTGCCGCTTTAGTTTCTTCAGCCACGGCGTCCTCGAAGTAATACATGTCGGCGAAAGTGGTGACGCCTCCGCGAATCTGTTCTGCCGCAGCCAGCCGCGTTCCCCAGCGCACGAATTGTTCGTCGACGTTCTTCTTTTCGGCGGGAAAGATGTATTTGTAGAGCCAATCGTTAAGCGTTACATCATCGTGAAGCCCGCGGAACAGGGTCATCGGGACGTGAGTGTGGCCGTTGATGAATCCGGGCAGAACCAGTTTCCCTCTGGCGTCGATCGTTTGTGTGCCCACAAACTTGGCTTCCAGTTCGCGGCGCGGACCAACCGCGACAATCGTGTCCGCGTTAACGACAACGGCTCCGTCGTCGTAGATGGTTCGAGGGCCGTCCATTGTGACGACGGTTCCGCCGGTGACGATGAGATCGGCTTGCTGCCTTGTCGCTTGAGACCAAAGGGATGCGGGGACAAAAAAGAAAACACTGAAAGCTAGAAACAAACATCGGTACAAGCTCATTCGGTCCCTCAAGATTTGCATCGGTTAGGCTTTGCGAGCCGCCCACTCCGCATCATAACGCGCGCGATCGTAGAACGATTTCTGAGTGCCTACGCCGGTCGTCGAGAGTCCAGCGTAGAGATTTGCGCGACGGACGGCTTCCCTTTCGCACAGACCTTCGCCAAGAAACACGGCAAAGCTGCCAATGAATGCGTCGCCTGCACCGGTGCTGTCGATACTGTTCACGGTGAATGCGGGAATATGCTCCATGCTCTCGCGGCCAGCCAATAGTGAGCCATTCGCGCCTAGCGTAAGGATGACCCGATTGACCCCGCCCGAGAGCAGCTTTTCCGCACACTGCTTCGCATCTTCAACGTTGCGTACCGGCATTCCGGTGATGGTCTCTGCTTCACTTTCGTTGGGAACGAAGTAGTCGAGTCCAGCTAAAGCATTGAGATCGACCGGTTGAGCGGGGGCAGGATTGACGATACAGCGAATGCGGTTCTTACGTGCAAAATCGACGCTGTAGTAAACGGTTTCGAGCGGAATTTCGAACTGCAAGACCATGCAATCAACAGTCTTCAGCAAGTCGGACGCAGCGTCAACGTCGGCGGGTTTCAGCAGATCGTTCGCGCCTTTCACCACGAATATGCGATTCTGCCCGTTGGGCTCAACAAAAATCGGCGCGACGCCGCTGGAGACTCCTTCGATCTGCTTCACATGGGTGGTATCGATCCCAAGCTTCTTGAAGTTCTCGATCGTCGCAGGACCGAACAAATCGCTGCCGACTCTTGCGACCATAAAAACCTCAGCCCCGCAAAGCCGCGACGCAACCGCCTGATTTGCACCCTTGCCTCCAAAGCCAAGATCGAACTTCTGGCCAAAAATTGTTTCTCCGGCTTTAGGGAAACGATCGGAAAAGGTAGTCAAGTCAATGTTCGCGCTGCCGATCACCGCGATGCGAGGACGTTTCGCCATAAGAAGGCCGAGTCTAGTCAGCCCTGGCGATCCTTGTCAATGAATTTCAGGTCAAGAACATTCACCACGCAGACACAGAGGCACAGAGAAAACCTTTCTGAGTTTTTCTTTCTCTGTGTCTCTGTGTCTCTGTGGTGAACAATCACTCGCCGTAGGGAACCCAGATGTTTTTCACCTGCGTGGCGTGTTGCAGGAACCATCGGCCTTCGGCTTGCTTCGCGTCGAACCAATCGATGGCGCGGCCTTCGTTGGTGAAGACCTGCTTCAGGTTTCCGATTGAGTACGACTTAGCCGCAGCGGCGTTGGCTTCATCTCCAAAACACCAGATAGCATCGATATCATCGTGCTCGGCGAGAGTCTTGAGAAGTTGCGACGAGTATCCGGTGACGATGTTCACCGCGCCGCCCGGCAGATCGCTGGTATCGAAAAGTTGGTACAGGTCTCCGGTGATGAGCGGGTAAGTTTCCGAGGGAACAACGATTGCGGTATTGCCCATGGCGATCACGGGCATAACCAGAGAAAGGAAGCCGAGCAACGGAGCTTCCGAAGGGCAGATGATGCCGACCGTTCCGATCGGCTCGTTCGTCGCGATCGCAATATTGCGGAACGGTGGGTTGTGCACCGCACCATCGAACTTGTCTGCCCACGCAGCGTAAGAGAAGATGCGCTCAATACCTGAACTCACTTCAGCGGCGGCTTGCCGCTCTCCGACGGCTGCCGCGAGCCGATGAGCAATCTCGTCGCGGCGCTGCGACAGGTTTTCCGCCATGTAGTAAAGAACCTGTGCACGATTGTGCGCGGTGGTCTTCGCCCAGCCAGCCGCTTTGCGGGCAGCCTCGACGGCATTGCGAATGTCTTTGCGATTGCCCAGCCCTACTTCGCCCAGCAGTTGGCCATTCTTACTCCGCACCTCCATGCTGTAGCCGGAATCCGGCCGCGTCTGTTTGCCTCCGATGTAGAGCTTCACGGTCCGATCGATGTCGACAGCGAAAGTTGCGGGTGGCTCTGTTTCGTCATCCGAGGTTTCCGCTGGAGCTGGCTTTGCGGGCGGCAGTTGAGGTGCACGCTTGAACCACGCCGGTTCCAGATATTCGAGCAAGCCTTCCCTGCCACCCTCGCGGCCGTATCCGCTTTCGCGGTAGCCGCCGAAACCGCAAGAGGCGTCAAACAGGTTCGTGCAATTCACCCAGACCACACCGGCTTTGACCTGCGCCGCAACGTGCAGCGCAACATTGATGCTCTCGCTCCACACGCAGGCCGCCAGACCGTACACAGAGTTATTGGCAAGCTCGACCGCTTCAGCGGGAGTACGGAAAGTCATCGCGGCCAGCACGGGACCGAAGATCTCCTGCTGCGCCACGATGGAAGCGGGATGAACGTTGCTGAGCAAGGTCGGAGGAAAGAAGAGGCCGCGCGATGGCATTTCCATCGCGGGTTGCCAGCAGGTTGCGCCGTCCGCTATGCCCTGATCCACCAGCCGCTGAATGCGATCCAGTTGAACACGGGCGACGATCGCACCAATGTCGATGGCCTTGTCCAGCGGCGGTCCCACGCGTAGGGTGCTCATGCGATCGCGTATTTTTGCAATCAGCAGTTCGGCAATACTCTCCTGCATGAGCAGGCGCGAACCGGCGCAGCAGACTTGTCCTTGATTGAGCCAGATTCCATCCACCAATCCTTCGACGGCGCTGTCGAGATCGGCATCTTCAAAAACAATGAAAGGAGATTTGCCGCCAAGTTCGAGCGAAAGCCGCTTGTGACTTTTCGCGGTCGCGCTGCGAATGGCGCGGCCCACTTCCGTTGACCCGGTGAATGCGATCTTGTCTACATCGGGATGCTTAACCAAAGCTTCGCCGGTGGAACCATCGCCGGTCACGATGTTCACTACGCCCGCGGGCAGTTTGATTTCATGGCAGATTTCCGCAAATGCAAGCGCAGTCAACGGCGTGAACTCGGCGGGCTTCAGAACGACGGTGTTTCCCGTCGCCAGAGCGGGCGCGATCTTCCATGCCAGCATGAGCAGCGGAAAGTTCCACGGAATAATCTGCCCCACAACACCGCAAGCAACATAATCGGGAAATTCTTGCTGCAGCAGTTGCGCCCAGCCCGCGTGATAATAAAAATGCCGCGCGACCAGCGGAATATCGAGGTCGCGGCTCTCGCGAATCGGTTTTCCGTTGTCCATGGTTTCGAGCACGGCCAGGCGGCGAGAATGCTTTTGTACTTGTCTCGCGAGGGCGTAGAGGTAACGAGCCCGGGCGTGCGGAGTAAGCGATTGCCAGCCGGGAAAGGCGGCGTGGGCGGCTTTGACTGCAGCGTCAATGTCGGCGGCCGATCCTTCTGCAACACTGGCAAGCTTTTCTCCCGTTGAGGGGTCGGTGGTGTCAAAGTATTTTCCGGTAGAGGGGCCAACCCACGCGCCATTGATGAAGTGGCTGAGGCGGCGTTTGTGGTGGTCGAGCCAGGAGAGCGCCTCTTTCGCGTCTTCCGGCGCTGGGCCGTATTCCATAGTGACGAATTTTTCAGCGATGCTCATCTTGATTTTATGTATTCTTGCGTCGCTACGGCATCCGGGAATAACCGCATAAGTCCCGCCCGGAGATCCTCTCTGTTAGAAACGTAGCTAGCTACGTCTCTACAGCCACTCTAGGCGATGGGATGGCGATAATCCGCCGAATAGCGCCCGGTCGCGTGGTGCTCGAGTTGCCGCTCAATATCATTTAACAAGCCGCTCGCTCCAAGGCGAAAGAGTTCTGCCTTCATCCAGGGAAGGCCGAGTTCTTCTTTCATTAGCGCCAGCCATTCCATCGATTGTTTCGCGGTACGAATGGCGCCTGCCGCTTTGAAGCCAACCGCCATGCCGGTTTCCTGCGCGTATTCGCGGATGGCACGGCTCATGACGAAGCCGACTGGCAGCGTGGCGTTGGTCGGCTCTTTTCCGGTCGAGGTCTTGATGAAGTCCGCGCCTGCCATCATCGCGACGACGCTTGCACGGGCTACATTGCGAAGAGTCAGCAGGTCGCCCGTCCCCAGAATGACTTTCATGTGTACGGGACCGCACGCCTGTTTGAAGGCAGCAATCTCGTCGTAAAGTTCTTGCCACCTGCCTCCAAAAACGTGCGCGCGGGTGATTACTACGTCAATTTCTTGAGCGCCAGCCTCGATGGAGCGGCGAATTTCGGCGATGCGCTCGGGCAATGGAGAGAGTCCTGCGGGGAACCCCGTGGAAACGGCAGCAACTTGCACGCCGCTGCCTTCGAGGGCTCTTCGCGCGGTTTCGACGAACCGGTGATACACGCAAATAGCCGCAACCTGAATGTTAAGACCTTCCACTCCCAGTTGCATTGTTAGCTGCGGACGAATCGGTTGCCGGCCCTTGGCGCACAACCGGCGAACGCGCTCGTCGGTGTCGTCTCCCGAAAGAGTTGTCAGATCCATACAGGTAACTGCGCGCAGCAGCCACGCCGCCTGCCAGTCTTTTTTCACCGTACGACGCGCCACATGAGTTTGCGCCCTGCGTTCCACTGCGCTGGTATTTACGCGAACCTGCTTTACCCAATCCAGATTGATCGGAATGCCCCGATTGGAGAGAAGCAGCCGCCCGTTTAGGGTTGCCAAGGGAGCGTTGGAATCTCGCGGCGCTCCGTCAGCAGAGATGCTGCTTACGTTGTCGGTGATCCCGGGACGATTGTTGTACTCCACCGGCATTTAGATGTTCTCCGTCAGAACCGCGATTCTTAGGTTCCCCGGCGAGAATCTGCAGGCCCGCCACGATGTTGCGAGCTAATTGTACGGCAGAATGCAGGAAAAGCTAGCAGGTTGATCTGGAAACGCGTCGCCTCTGCTCCCAACTCCCCCGCACTTTGACCTTGACACTCACAAATCTCGACGCTAGGCTTCGCTGATCTTCCCGCAAACGAATGTTTACACCGCACAGTCTGAGCATCGCGCTGCTGATGATGATCACCAGCGCCATCTGTTGGGGTTCATGGGCCAATACTTACAAAGGCGTCAAGAATTATCGCTTCGAACTGTTCTATTGGGATTACGCGGTTGGCATTTTTCTTGTCTCGGTGATTTTCGCCTTCACCATGGGAAGCTCTGGGAATGATGCCAACAGCTTCCTCAACAACGTTCATTCAGCGGACACTTCGAACATCCTTTATACGATGTTGGGCGGAGCGATATTCAATCTCGCGAACCTCCTGCTGGTTGCCGCGATTGATATGGCGGGCCTGGCAATTGCCTTCCCGGTCGCTATCGGCATTGCTCTCGTAGTCGGCGTGGTTTCGAGCTATATCCTCCAACCCAGAGGCAACGGCGCTTTGCTCGCCGCGGGAGTAGTTTGCGCGGTCATTGCGGTTATTATGGACGGCAAAGCTTACGGGAGTCTGGCCAGCGCGGGCCGCTCCACCTCGAAGAAAAGCATTATCGTGTGCATCGTTTCCGGAGTCTTGATGGGGCTTTGGGCGCCATTCGTGGCCCGCGCGATGACCAAGGGCAACACGCTCGGTCCCTACAGCGTCGCTGTGTTTTTGACTCTCGGCGCGCTGTTCTCTTGCTTTATCTGGAATGTTTATTTCATGAAGAAGCCGCTGGTGGGAGAGCCTGTAAACTTCGGCGGATTCTTTCGTGGGCCCACTTCCGGACATATGCTGGGAGTGATCGGCGGCGTGATCTGGGGTACGGGGATGGTCTTCAATCTCGTAGCCGCGAACTTCACGGGGGTGGCGATTTCGTACGCGATTGGGCAATCCGCCCCGATGGTCGCGGCATTGTGGGGGGTGCTGGTGTGGAAAGAATTTGAAGGCGCGGGAAGCCGCGCCAAGTTGTACCTGGGCCTCATGTTTGTGTTTTATTGCCTGGCGATTTTGCTGGTCGCGAAGGCTAACGGGTAAATCCTGCGTCAATGGATACAAACGGAGTGCGCTACTAGCTGGCGACAGTCTTGATTTTGAGAATCGGACTTACATCCCTGTTGATTCGTGACGCGTTCAACTCTATGCATCGGTAGCAATCACACGCGAAGCTCGTACCATCTGCAAGCGCGACGTGGCCGCACTTTTCGCAGACGAACCGTCCGTCCAGATGAGGTGCCATGGGTCTGAACTGGACGCCCAAAACGCAATAAGGACATCGAACAACTGATTGCTTCATAGGAATTCTGGATCGGACGGCGAAAGCTAAGACCAGCGTTCAATCAAGAACCCTTGTCACCGCAGCTCTCGCCGTCCTTTGGGGATAAATCTATCGTCGAGTGCATCCGTTCGTAATGGCCCACCTGTGCCGTGTGATGGCACAGGAGTGCCATCACGCTGCTCGCGGACTAAAGTTCAAGGAAGAGATGCCGATAAGACTCAGATGGAGGAACGTTCCCATGAGGCTTCGAACTTTATTCGTCTCTCTGCTGGTGCTTGCCGCTCTGGGCTGCAACTCCACGAATGTGGCCCCGGTTTCGACGGGTTCGTCGAAACGTTCATATAACGGAAGCGCATCCATCGGTGATTTCCTTGCCATCACCCTCGACCCGGTCGCCCTGACTCTGACCTATACCAATCTTTCGAACGGGGACACCGGGGTAGTTCCCTACACGGTAAACGCCGACGGCACGTACGCGCTCAATGATCCCAACCACAATCTTCTGGCCGCCTATGAAGTCCCTAACTACGCTCTGCTTTTGCAAGCGGCGAAGGCTGGCCCCAACCACGATACCCTGGCCCTGGTTACTGCCGTTCAGAAGAGCACCATTTCCGTCGCCACGTGGGCTGATCACGATTACAACTACATGCAGTTCCGGACTTCTTCCGGAGGTATTGAGGTAGGTTCCATATCTCTCGACGCGCACGCAAATATCAGCCTGACATCTTACTCGCCCTTTGGAGCCGGACAGGGCAACGCTTTTCATGTGGGTGGTTTCCCGGGTAGCAGCTTTCAAACCGATCCTTCGGGAAGTTTCCTAATCATGTCCGAGGGCAGCGGTGCGTCCGATTACGTTTTTGGCACGGCCAATGGCATCTTTGCCGTGGACAACCCGAACGGCACGATTCTGGGCCTGAAGAAGGCTGCCACTAAGGATTTCGATCCAGCCTTTGCCGGAAACTACAAGGTGATTTACTACCAGAAGACGGGCGCACACACTGGCCAGGGAAATGTTGAGACGGGCGCTCCCGGGTTGGGCAACGCGACCATGGTCATCAGCGCCGATGCTCAGATTACGGTCACGGACACCAACGGTGCGACGCTGGTCCAGGCAAGTCTGAGGCCGGTCGCTGACACTCCTTACCTCTACGGCTCGAACGAACTTCAAGATCCCTGCTTCGGGCTTTTTACTTTCCGTGTGACCACGGCGACGTCACAGCGCGATGTGTTCGTGAGTTTCATGGATCGCGCGATCTTATTCTCTTCTTTCAAGGCAAACTTGCCTTGGAGTCAGGCCAACACGTACGACTATCTGTACGGGGTTGGGCTCAAGTGATGCCTGGGATTGCGTAGTCTTCAGTTCTGCTTGCCCGCCACTTCAAGGCGAGTGTCTGCGCGCTTCAAGTCTCCTGCGATCCGCTTGAAATCTTCTTCTGTGTTGCAGGTGCCGAGGTGCGATTCCGCGCGCTGTTTGGCTTCCTGAGCGCGTTTCGGGTCGATCTCTTCGGCACGCTCCGCGGTTTCAGCCAAGATAGTCACTTTGTCGGGCAGTACCTCCGCGAATCCCCACGCCACGGAAAGGCGGCGCGTCTGATTGTCCTTGCGGTACGTGATCTCCCCGACAGCCAGTTCGGTGATCAGCGGGGCGTGTCCGGGCAGGATGCCAAGATATCCGTCCTTGGCTGGAATCTGCATTTCTTCCGCCACATCGCGGACGACCATCTTGTCCGGAGTGACGATCTCGAGTTGGAAAGTGTCGGCCATAAGAACAGCTGTCAGCTTTCAGCCGTCAGCTCTCAGCTTTTCTCAAGCGGTTTCAGTTCTGAGCTGAAAGCTGATAGCTGATAGCTTGTTACGCTACTGCCTTCAATTTTTCTGCCGCTTCCAGCACTTCATCAATCTGGCCCTTCATGTAGAAGGCTTGTTCTGGAATGTCGTCGTACTTGCCTTCGTTGATTTCCTTGAAGCCTTTCACGGTATCGGCGACCTTCACGTAGCGCCCCGGGGCGCCGGTAAATTGTTCGGCCACGTGGAACGGCTGCGAGAGGAATTTTTGAATCTTGCGGGCTCGAGCCACCGTGACTTTCTGGTCTTCACTCAATTCATCGATGCCGAGAATCGCGATGATATCCTGCAAGTCTTTGTAGCTCTGCAGAGTCTTCTTGACGCCTTGCGCCACGTCATAATGTTCCTGGCCGACGATACGGGGATCGAGAATGCGCGAGGTCGACGCTAGCGGATCAACCGCAGGATAAATTCCGATCTCGGTCAAAGCACGTGAAAGCACCGTGGTCGCATCCAGGTGGGCAAAGGTGGTTGCTGGCGCCGGATCGGTCAAATCGTCGGCAGGAACGTAAATCGCCTGCACCGACGTAACCGATCCCTTCTTCGTCGAGGTAATCCGTTCCTGCAGTTCGCCCATCTCCGTCGCAAGATTAGGCTGGTAGCCCACGGCGCTGGGCATGCGGCCGAGGAGAGCGGACACCTCGGATCCGGCCTGGGTAAAGCGGAAAATGTTATCGATGAACAACAGCGTGTCGGCGCCCTCGACGTCGCGGAAATATTCGGCGACAGTTAGACCGGTCAGAGCTACACGCAAACGGGCTCCGGGTGGCTCGGTCATCTGGCCATAGATGAGAGCGGCTTTCGAATGCTCGGGGTCTCCCGGCTTGATAACACCAGACTCACTCATCTCCAACCACAGGTCATTGCCTTCACGCGTGCGCTCGCCGACTCCGGCAAACACAGAGAATCCGCCGTGTTGCTTGGCCACGTTGTTGATGAGTTCCTGAATGAAAACGGTTTTGCCTACGCCAGCGCCGCCAAACAGGCCGATTTTTCCACCCTTCAGAAAGGGCTGGATGAGATCAACGACCTTGACGCCGGTCTCAAACATTTCTGCGGTTGTCGCCTGGTCTTCAAACAAAGGTGCTGGACGATGGATCGGCATGGTCATGGTGTGTGCGATGGGGCCGAGCTGGTCGACGGGCTGGCCGATCACGTTCATCACGCGTCCGAGAGTGCCACGACCCACGGGCACGGAGATCGGTCCACCCTGGTCAATAGCTTTCATGCCGCGCACCATGCCCTCGGTGGCTTCCATGGCGACGCAGCGGACGCGGCCCTCGCCCAGATGCTGCTGCACCTCGACGATGACGTTGATGGGAAAGGGGACGGTGAAGCCATCGCTCACAATGCGAAGTGCCTGATAAATCGGCGGCATTGTCGCTTCGGCAAACTGCACGTCCACGGCGGGGCCGGCGATTTGAATCACGTGTCCAATGTTTTCTGGCATAAAACCTCGGCTGTTGGCTTTTAGCTCTTAGCTTAGGGCCTCTTAATTGAATAATGCAAAATCTGCTGATAGCGCATCGTTGCGGCAAGCTAAAAGCTAACGGCCAAAAGCTAATAGCTGGTTTGTTAGCCCGCTGCCGCTGCTCCGCTCACAATCTCGATGATCTCTTTCGTAATCTTCGCCTGACGGGCGCGATTCATGGCCAGCGTGAGTGAATCGATCATGTCGGTTGCGTTGCTGGTTGCCGCGTCCATCGCGGTCATGCGCGCCGCGTGTTCGGCTGCCACGGATTCGAGCAGCGAACGAAATACCTGGATGACTACGAACTTCGGCAACAACGATCGGAACAACTCTTCGGGAGGCTGTTCGTAAATATAGTCAACGGGAGCGGCGGCAAACTTGGCAGCGGCCGCGTCAGCTTCCCGCGTGTCGGCGGGACGAATGCCGACGCCCGCCCCCTTGGCCGCTTCTAGGGCCCGCTCCTTCTCTTTCAGCGTCATTTCCTCGGCTTGCGCTACGCTCATCTCACCGACCTGCTCAATCGGCAAAACCCGCCCCACGAGCAGCCGCTGCGCAATCACTGATTTGAATTCGTTGAAGAGGACGTAGACAGAATCGATTTCTCCTCTACAATAGCGATCGATCGCGCGCTCGGCCAACTCGGAAGCCATTTCGTATTGCACTTTGCCCAACACTCCGACGTGCTCACCGACGAGCGTGGTTCGCGGCGATTCCTGAGAGTCCGTCGTTCGGGGGGGAGCAACTGGAAATCGCCGACGTAGAAAGTCGCGGCCCTTGCGCCCGATGGCCTCGATTTCGACGTTCTTCCCCGCCTTCGCTTCCAAAAAACGCGATGCCGCTTTCAGGATATTCGTGTTGAAAGCGCCGGCCAGGCCTTTATCGCCTGTGACCACGATCAGCAGGATGTTTTTTTCCGGGCGCTGCGCTAACAGAGGATGCTTCGGCTCACCCGTATCCGGATCATAGATTTCCGCGCGCGACACCAGCGACTTCAAGACGTTGGTCAACATCTGCGCATAAGGACGCGCAGCCAGAGCGCGCTCCTGAGCGCGCCGTAGTTTTGCCGCCGAGACCATTTTCATGGCCTTGGTGATCTGCCGCGTGTTGGTCACGCTGCGGATACGGCGCCGGATGTCGAGAATGTTGGCCATTGTTCAGTCGTTGGTCATTAGTCGTCGGTCGTTCGCTTCTAGCTGCTGGCTAGGAGCCAGGAGCTAGTGGCCTATTTCGCTACCGCTTGCCTCTCGGCTACGAACGTTTCTTTGCATTCCTTGATTGTTTTGGTCATCTGGGCTTTCAAGGTGTCGTCGAGAGTCTTTTTCTCCATGATAGTGCGCAGGAGGCTGGGGTTGGTCGCGTCCACATACTCGTAGAGTTCGGCTTCGAAGTCCCGCACCTGGTCTACCGGAAGGTCATCGAGGAAACCGCTCGTGCCGGCAAAGATGATCAGAATCTGTTTGGAAAATGGCAAGGGTGAGAACTGCTTCTGCTTGAGGACTTCGACCAGGCGTTGTCCGCGATTGAGCTGGTTCTGCGTGGCTTTATCGAGATCGCTGCCAAACTGTGCAAACGCAGCCAGTTCTCGATATTGCGCGAGCTCAAGCTTCATACTTCCGGCCACCTGCCGCATGGCCTTGATCTGGGCGCTGCCGCCCACGCGGCTTACGGAGATGCCAACGTTCACCGCTGGCCTCACGCCGCTATTGAACAAATCCGTTTCCAGGAAGATCTGGCCATCGGTGATCGAAATAACGTTGGTCGGGATGTATGCCGAGACGTCTCCCGCTTGAGTTTCAATAATCGGCAACGCAGTGAGTGATCCTCCACCCATCTTGTCGCTCAGTTTCGACGCGCGCTCCAGTAAGCGAGAGTGAAGGTAGAAAACATCTCCGGGGTAAGCTTCGCGACCTGGCGGACGCCGCAACAGCAGCGAGATTTCGCGATACGACGCCGCGTGCTTCGAGAGGTCGTCATAAATAACCAGGGCGTGCTTTCCGTTGTCCCGGAAATACTCACCCATCGCACAAGCCGCGTAAGGCGAGATGTACTGCATGGGTGCAGGCTCAGAAGCGGAGGCCGCGACGACGATCGTGTAATCCATCGCGCCGTAGTCGGTGAGGATCTTCACCACCTGCGCGATCGAAGACCTTTTCTGTCCGACAGCGTTGTAGATGCAAATCAGGTCGTTCCCTTTGTTGTTGATGATGGTGTCGAGCGCCACCGCGGTCTTGCCGGTTTGGCGGTCGCCGATGATCAACTCGCGCTGGCCTCGGCCAATCGGAATCATGCTATCGATGGCTTTCAAACCTGTGGCCATGGGTTCGCGGACCGGTTGGCGATCAATGACTCCTGGCGCCAGACGTTCCAACGCGATGAACTTGTCGGTGGCGATGGGCCCTTTGTCGTCGATGGGCTGCCCCAGCGAATTCACCACGCGGCCGACCAAGGCGTCGCCGACCGGCACGCTCATGATGCGTCCCGTGCGCTTGACCTCGTCGCCCTCTTTGATCTCGGTGTACTCGCCAAGGAGCACGACGCCGACCTGATCTTCCTCCAGGTTCATGGCGATGCCGGCGACGTTATGGGGAAACTCCAGCAACTCTCCAGCCATGACCTTGTCGAGGCCGTACACGCGGGCAATGCCGTCGCCCAAGGTAATGACCGTGCCTACTTCATCCACCGCAATCTTGGATTCGTAGTTCTCGATTTGTTGCCGGATCAGTTGTGTGATCTCGTTTGCTCTGATTTGTGCCATAGAGTTCGTTTCAATTTCTTAGTCGTGACCGAGCATTTAGCACTTAGCACTCAGCATTCAGCCCGTCAGTTTCTCCGCCGCAATGCACGGCGGCTAAATGCTGACTGCTAATTGCTGAGTGCTTGTTTTATCCTCTCCAACTGTCCCCTCACCGAACCGTCGTAAATCGTGCTGCCGATCTTTAGGATGGCGCCGCCGAGCATGGACTCATCGCGCGAGTAGCGTGCCCGCACTTTTTTCCCGGTCAACTTTTCCATCTGCACTTCTAGAGATTGCCGGTCGGTTTGGTTCAGCTCGTGGGCGCTGGTAATTTCGGCCTCGGTGAATCCCAGACGCTGATTCAGTTCCTGCTCAAACTCTTTCACGATCGGTCCCAGGAAGGTTATGCGCCGATGGTCGATCAGCACCGCAACGAAATTCCGCACCGTACGCGAGATTCCCTGACGGGCCACAATCGCATCGAGCACAGCCCTCTTCTGCTCCGCCGTGATCGACGGAGCCTCCCACACTGCTCGCAGTTCGCTGCTCCCGGCAACCAATTCGGCTACGGCTTGGGCCTCTTGCAAAGTCTTGTCAGGATCATGATGGCCGTCAAAGACAGCGTCGGCGAAGGCGCGCGCGTAGGTGTTGGTCACCGAAGCCATTCTCTATTGCCCGCCTTTCCGGGTATCGCCGCCGTTGACCGAGAGTTGTTGGGCAAAGCTGCGGAGCAGCGCCTGATCGGTAGCAACATCCACATGGATCTGCTTTTTCGCTAGCGATACCGCCAGGTCAGCCGCGTAGGCCGTCAGTTCGCGACGGGCTGTCTTGGCCGCAGTCGCGATTTCTTGTTCTGCCGACTCCACGATTTTGCGCGCGTCTTCGGCTGCGGCGGCTTTGATCCTTTGTTCCTCGGCTGCGGCTTCCTGCTCCGCAGCAGCGCGCATTCCAGAGATCTCCACATCAAGCCTGGAAAGCCTCGCTTCGATCTCGGCCAGTCGGCGGTTGGCATCTTCACTGGCCCTTCGCGCCTCTTCCATCGCCTTCTGGATGGAAGCGGTGCGATTGCGGAACACTCCTGGCAGATTTTTCTTCGATAGCCAGAAAATGGCCGCCGCAATCACCACAAAGTTCAGCAGCACGCAAACCCAATAGGCATGCTCCAAATCCAAGCCGGTGAGTTTTGCGACCCATTGCACCGATGAAGATTGTTTGAACTGTGAATGATCATCCTCGCCAGCGGCTTCACGCGATTTTTTCACCAGCTGCTGGCTCAGCGAATGGTCGCCGTGCGAGGGCTCGCTCGGCTGCTGATAAGACACAGCCGACAAGTGAACCAGAGCTGTTGCCCGTTCTGTCGGCGCGAAGGTCAAGAGCAGGGATGCGGCAAAGACAGAGCGCAACACGAACGTCTGCGCGCGCCCGGCGAACCATGAACTTTTCCGAGATCGCGCTTGTCTCATCGCTCTTGTCCTTCACCCGCAGGAGCTTGTGTCATCGCCGGCCGCAAAACAATCCGGATGATTTCAGCAGCGAGCTTTCCGCTTTCCGCTTCCAGACCGGCTTGCGCCGCCACTTTGTCCTTCTCGATGGCGGCTCGCGCCTGTTCAACCTGGGCCTGCGCTCGGTTCCTCGCCTCGGCGACGGCTGCGGCCCGTGCCTGCAACGCTTGCTGACGTAGCGCTTCCTGATTCTTGAAAACCGCGATGCGAGCTTCACGCAAGCGCTGCTCGTATTCCGCGGTTCGCGCTTCGGCGGCCGCAATATCGGCGCGTGCCTTTTCAATCGCTCCCTCGGTCTTACTGCGCCGCTCGGCGAGCACCTTGACCAGCGGCTTGTGGACAAGGGCACTATAAATCCCGTAGAGCAGCACCATAAAAATAATGGTCGGGATTGATCCGAGCAGTAATTCCCCTACTTGCTTGAGCGTTTCGTCCATGTCTTGAGTTTGATAAAAACGTCGTGCTTGAAAAATCCCGAGCGAAAGAGGGCTTTAAGAAACCATTAAACCTAACACTCTAAAGGCTTAGTGTCAACGCGAGTGTCTGTCCGAGAAACGAAGAGGAGTTATTCCAAGAACGTACTTTTGCCTGCTTGTCAAGGACTTAGTGCATTTTAAGTAAAGAATGCTTGACTTCTGGGATGGGGGGTCTAGCATAGAAGTATCACCTCCGATCCAATTCAGGATCGAATGGGCCGATAGCCAAGGACTGTCACCGCTTCTTGGTTGCCGGCCCATTTAAATTTCCGCGGGTAGCCGTTAATTTACGCCATCACGAATTCCCGCACCCGCCTCACCACCGACTCCGGCGCTTCCACTTCCAACTCCACCAACCCATCTTTGTACTTCCGTGAATAAATCCGCGCTCGCGCTTCGAGCAGCGCCAGCGTCTTCCCTTCTTTCTGCGGCACGCGCAAATGGATGCGGCTCAACGCGTCTCCCTGCAGCATCTGGTCAATCCGGTCCAGAAGCGTGCTCATGCCGATGCCTTTCGCGGCCGAGACGTGAACCGTGTTGGCCTCATCCCGCAAGCTCTCGCGCTGCCGGGGAGGGAGCAGGTCAATCTTATTCATCACCCGCAGACGCGGCTTCTTCTCCGTTTCTAGTTCCTTAAGCACCTTCTCCACCTGCGCATCCTGCTCGGCGGAGAGAGGGCTGCTCGCGTCGGAGACTTGCAGGATGAGCGCCGCCCGCTGCACCTCTTCCAACGTCGCCCGAAAGGCGGAAACCAGGGTGTGCGGCAAATTCCGAATGAATCCTACGGTGTCAGACAGCAACACCTGCCGGCGCGACGGCAGCGTAATCCCTCGAATGGTTGGATCCAAAGTCGCGAACATTTTTGGCGACTCCAGCACCTCCGCCTGGGTGAGGGCATTGAACAATGTGGATTTCCCCGCGTTGGTGTAGCCGACCAAAGCGATCAGCGCCACCGGAACCGATTCTCGGCGCTGGCGCTGTTGGGTCCGGATGCGCCGAACATTTTCTATTTGTTGCTTGACGTGCCGAACTCGACGATAGATTTTCCGGCGATCAGTCTCGAGTTGGGTTTCACCGGGACCACGGGTGCCAATCCCGCCGCCCAGTTGCGACATTTCAATACCGCGACCGCCCAGTCGCGGCAGCATATATTCGAGTTGGGCCAGTTCCACCTGCAGCTGGCCTTCGCGGGTACGGGCGTGCTTGGCAAAAATATCGAGGATGAGTTGCGTGCGATCAATCACCCGCGTGTTGACAACCTTCTCGATATTGCGCTGCTGGGATGCGGTGAGGTCATGATCAAACAATAGAAGATCGGCGGAGACTGAGGCCGCGGCCCCGGCAATCTCTTCCAGTTTGCCCTTCCCAATCAGCGTGGCGGGATCCGGTTTGTCGCGATGTTGCAGGAACTCGCCGGCAATTTGCGCGCCCGCGCTGGTCGCCAGGGAGCGCAACTCGTCCAGCGACTCTTCCGCGCTGAACTCGGGGATGCGAGGCGCTTTCGACGCTCCGGACACACTGCTGGCGCTGTCTCGCGCCGCCTGCGCACTGCTGGTCAGCGAGCTTTTCGCGGTCTTGGCCGCCGACCCAGCCCGCGAGCGCACGTGGTAGTCAATCCCGACCAGGAACGCGCGTTCCGTTGGAGCACGACCAGCAGTCGTCGAAATCGAGCCACGCCGCGTGCGCTCTGTCTTGCCTGACACTCTGGACTCTGAACTGCGCAAAAATTCTCTGCCTTATCCGTCCGTACCGGACGCGCTGGGGGGCGGCCCAGACTCGGTAGCGGGGCCTGCCGGCGGTGGAACCATGGCGGGCTTATCTCCGTGGCCATGCGCCACCCTTCCCATTGCTACCGTTGAAATGGCATGCTTGAAGATCAACTGCTCCTGATTATTGGTCTCAAGCACGACGGAATATTTATCAAACGAACGGATACGTCCGGTGAGCTTGACTCCGCTCAACAGGTAGATGGTGATATTCAGTCTTTCTTTGCGGGCGGTGTTGAGGAAGGTGTCCTGAATATTTTGCGCCGGCTTATTTTCCATGCCGATCTCCTTAGCTTTCTCAACCGCGAAAGCTTTCTGTACAGCACACGGTCAGATCCTCAGGCCGCAGCCAACACGGCACTCAGGAACATGTTGGGAGAGCTTGGGATGCGTAAGCGCCCATCCGCTTCCGCCGCCGCACCCAAAGCAACTCTCGGTACAATACGGCCTCGCCCTCGACTTTTCAAGCCGCGTCACCGGTTGACATAAATACACCAAAATGCAAACATTCGTGCGCTGCAACTAAGGTGGGAACCGGAAGTCGATTCTTCGACGCTCGCAACTGATGTTATTGGACGGTTCAGCAGCGCAATTTTTAAGCCGCACTTCACGGATGGCGGAGAAATATCGATGCAACATCTGATTGCTTTCGCAGCCTCATGGGTTATGCCTACGCATACGGGTACCGAAGCCCTGGCACTCATCCTGCGCTGGTTTCACTTCATTGCGGGAATCACCTGGGTTGGATTGCTTTACTTTTTCAACCTGGTCAACGTGCCTTTCATGAAGCAGGTGGACGCGGGCATGAAGCCGAGGGTGTTTCAATACATGACCCTGCCAGCCCTGAACTGGTTCCGCTGGAGCGCGTTGGTCACGGTTTTCGTTGGTTTCTGGTACTGGGGGCAAGTCTTTGTTGGACCAGACGCCGCGCGCATGGGGGTCAGCCCATTGAGCACAATTGGCCTGTTCCTGCTCATCTGGATCGCGGCTTGGGGAATTCTCTTTGCGGTTATCAAGCAAGCGCCGACCGGATATGTTCTTGGCGTCATCGTCGCAGTGGTTGCAATTGCCGGAGCGTGGCTGTTCGTGAACTACACGCCGGTGGGCCAGGATGACAATCACGTGCTCTCGATCGGCGTCGGTGGCGGCTTTGGGATCATTATGCTGTTCAACGTTTGGGGAATCATCTGGCCCAACCAAAAGAAAATTATTCGGGGAACTCTCGCGGGGACGCCGCCGGCCAACGCCGCCGTGCTGGCCCGGCAGGCATTTCTGGCGTCGCGAACGAATTTCTTCCTATCGGTACCTTTGCTGTTTTTCATGGCCGTCAGCTCTCACTACGGGATGTTCGGTCGTTAGGCCCGCAGCCGAAGACTGTAGAGACGAAGCTTGCCACGTCTCCTTGCCCGCTATGCCAAAATGTAGGGGTGGAGTCCGATAAGTATCTGCAAGGAATCGCCCTGTTGAACGAAGCTGAGTTCTTCGACGCTCACGAAGCCCTCGAAGACGTTTGGCGCGCTGCGCCGCCCGAAAACAAGAAATTTCTTCAGGGACTGATTCAGGTCGCCGTGGCATTCCATCACTACTCCACAGGAAACCGGGTGGGTATGCGGTCGGTGCTCGAGCGCGCCATAAAGAATCTCTCTCAACCAGGGGGAATCTTTGGAGAGATTCAGTTGACAGCCCTGCTTCACTCACTCGGCCAATGGCGCGAAGCCCTCGACCATAACACGCCACTTCCACCGCTGCCACGCATCGATATCAGTTAGAGACACGATGCGCGGCGAACGCCCGCGTCCACTGGCCCTGCGAAGCCCGCCGAGTGGTAGAATCGCTTTTTCTCCGTGACTCGCCCCGTGACCCAGTCTTCTACAGCAAAGCCGCGAGCGTCCCAATCTCCGGCCAGAAAGTTCGACCCCATTCCCTTGCTGGACCTGCAGCGGCAATACCAGCAGATTCGCGAAGAAGTGCTGGCGGCGGTAGAGCGCGTGTGCTCGTCGCAGCAATATATTTTGGGCGCGGAGGTCGAAACCCTCGAACGCGAGATCGCTGCCTTCGCGGGGGCCAGCGCGGCCGTCGGTTGCGCTTCGGGTACCGATGCTCTCTGGCTGGCATTGGTGGCCGCTGGAGTTCAGCCCGGCGATGCGGTCGTCACGACGAGCTTCAGCTTCTTTGCCTCGGCCAGCGCCATCGTGCGGGCTGGGGCGAGGCCTGTGCTGGTGGACGTTGATTCTGAGACGCTGAATCTGAGTCCGGAGTGCGTCAAGGCTCGGCTCCGTGCAGGAGGATCGTACAAGATCCGAGCTCTGCTACCGGTGCATCTTTACGGCCAGTGTGCCGACATGGATGCGTTGCAGCAGATCGCAGACGATTTCCAGTTGTCCATCGTCGAAGATGCGGCGCAGGCTATTGGGGCGAAATGGCGAGGCCGGAGGGTTGGCTCGCTGGGCGCAGCGGCGACGTTTAGTTTTTATCCCACCAAGAATCTAAGCGCGTATGGCGACGCGGGAATGGTGACAACTTCTGATTTGAATTTGGCCGAGCACATGCGGAACTTGCGCAATCACGGCAGCCCGCGCCGCTACCATCACGAAGAATTCGGCTGGAACTGCCGCATGGACGCGATTCAGGCGGCCATCCTGCGGGTTAAGCTGCCGCACCTCGAAATCTGGAACCAGCAGCGGCGGCAACGTGCGGCAACCTACGATCGTTTGTTGGCCGATGCGGGGCTGGCATCGAAACGATTCGACTCACCGGTCAAACCGCTCAAGACTTCTCCGCATGCCTTTCACGTCTTTCATCAATACGTGATCCGGGCGCAGCGCCGCGATGAACTGCGCAAGTTTCTTGGCGACAGAAACATCGGCACCGAGATCTACTATCCCATCCCGCTGCATCTTCAACCCTGTTTTGCTTACCTGGGCTACGGCACCGGCGACTTGCCAGAATCGGAACGCGCCGCGGCTGAAGTGCTGGCGCTCCCCATGTTCCCGGAGTTGACGGAGCCCGAACAGAAATGCGTGGTTCATACCATCGCAGATTTCTACTCGTAGCTCCGAGTCGTTCATCCGCGCCTAGTGATGCCGCGACTTTTTCCTCAATGTGGAGGGTTCCTTTACCTCTCCCGGCGCCAGTACGCGGCGCACAATTGGGGAGTTCATTTTGTACTTGCGCTCGCTTATGTTGCCGTTGTCGTCTGTCACGCTCAGTACAAACACCGGGAGCATTCCTTCTTTATCGAAATTCTCCTGCGAAACCGTTACCGGCAAGACTCCATTCAGGTTGTGCTCGCGATAGGCGGTTTCATAGCGATGGTGTTTGACATTCCAGGTGAAAACACGGATCTGGTTGAAGTCGAAGGGTAGGCCATCCTTGGGTTCGCTGAGGGCGACCAGATATTGTGGAACCTTTTTGTCTCCGTCGGCCACCTGGTCCAGAACAAAAAAGGCGACGGGCCGCTGGCCCTCGGCATATTGCGCGATTTCGAGGGGCACATCCATATCCACCATGCGCGCCAGCACCCAGCCCACGCGGCCGTCGGGATCGCGGATGAGCCACCAGTCTTCCATCGCAGGCGTGGTTGGCTTTGGTGATTCGTTTTTGTTCGGATTTGCGGGCTTCGCGACCGCGCCAGGCACGGTTTTCTCGGCGGTTGCGCGCTTCAGGATGACAACTTTGGATCCCTGGTTCAACTGGTAGAGATGTTCGGTTTCGCGTCCAGGTTCAAGGTGAATATTAGTGTCGTTGCGGGTTGTGCCAGCAGCCTGGACCGGAGCGTTTTGCTGTTGCTGCGCCAGTTGCTGAAAGCCTTGGTAAACCGACTCTGGCACTAGCGAGCGCTGCTCCATCCAGCCTTCGACGCCACTCGCCGTGCGTACTCGCGCAAACCGCTTTTCGCGTTCGAGTATCTGGACTCTATCTCCGTTCTTGACCACGCCGGTCTTGGTGAAGACTGCAGATACGCGGTCGCGAAGTATTGCCTGCGGTGCCGAGACGTAGGCGATTTCCTGCACCCGGCCTCGTCCACGACACGCGGAGAAGAGTGAGAGCGCTACCAGCAACGTCAGAAACCACAGAGATCGCCAACTCGTTTTCGCAGAGACCACAAAACAATATAGCGCAGGGCGGATCAAAATCTTAAAACGCAAAGGTCGCTGAGAGATTCCGCAGACAGTACGAGCCTGGGGTTTTGAGTCAGAGATACGCGATCTATATGTTTTGGCGTTCAATGCCCGCGTAACATTGTCGCGCTACAAACACGGTGCAGAGATCCTTGAGCTTTTGCTCAGGATGACCGGGTGCCTGCTTGGAGCTTTCCGGACGCACACCAGTTTTCAGTCGCCAAAACTGATCCCGATTGCGCGAGCGGTGTTCACGATTTGTCCGTGGGGATCCACGGTTTTCAATTGTCCAATGGCATCGGCGATGCTGACAGCGTCGATTTCTCCCCTGTGCAAACAAACCATTTTGCCGAATCCTCCTTCGGCGATCAGTTCGACCGCAGACACGCCGAAGCGCGTGGCCAGGATGCGGTCGAAGGGAGTCGGCGAGCCGCCGCGCTGGATGTGGCCTAACACACTGACCCGCACATCTTTCTTCGCACCGCGGGAAACAGCATCGCCAATCCGATTCGCCACTGCGCCCGTCCGACGATGTTCTTGCCATTCCGAGGGCATCTTGATCCCCTCAGCCACGACGATGATGGTAAAACGCTTGCCGTAGGATTCGCGCAAGGCTACGTGCTCACAGATTTTATCGATGGTGAACGGGATCTCGGGAATCAGGATCACGTGGGCACCTCCGGCGATTCCGGCTTCGAGCGCGATCCAGCCGGCGTCCCGGCCCATGACCTCTACCACCATGATGCGATGGTGCGCCTCGGCCGTGGTGTGGATTTTGTCGACAGCGTCGGTCGCGGTTACGAGCGCGGTATCGAAACCGAACGTGACCTCGGTGGCGGATAGATCGTTGTCGATGGTCTTGGGGACGCCGACGATGTTCATTCCCTTCTGGAAAGGCTCCAGCGCGATCGTCTGCGAGCCATCCCCGCCAATGCTGATCACAGCATCGATTCCAAGCTTGCGCGAGTTGGCGATGACCTCATCAGAAATATCGCGGACGACTTCCACGCCGTTCTCGACCGTGCAGTAGTGGAAAGGATTGCCGCGATTCGTAGTTCCCAGGATGGTGCCGCCGCGGGGCAGAATTCCGCTGACATCGTCGAGGGTGAGGGGACGCGATTTCTCCGGCCAGATCAGGCCATCGAAGCCATCCGGAATGCCGATGACCTGCCAATTGTATTTGAGAATGGCGGCTTTCACGGCCGCGCGGATGACCGCATTCAGGCCCGGTGCATCTCCGCCTCCGGTGCAAATGCCGATACAGCGGATGTCAGACATTGTGGCCGGTTATTGGATCGTGGTGATCGTCACGAGGGGCGCCGTAACCGTCGTGGTGCTCGGGTAACTAACCGAAAGCGTGGTCTGCACGCCTGGGCTCGCGGTTATGGTCGTAATGGTCACCGGGTCTCCCTGAGATATCGAGAAATCGGTAGTGTCGGACAAGGTCCAAGTTGCGGTTGAGGAGACGTCAACCGGGCTGCTCTCTCCGGTCACGGTGGCATACGCAAAGAACGTTTGGCTTCCGCCACTCACCTTAATGCTTACGTTACCCGAGGGCTGGGTCTTGAGAGCGGTTACGTTTCCCAGAGCCACTGTGATACTCGAAGTACCGCTCGTCGCCTGAAAACCCGCCGTGATGGTTGCGGTGCCAACGGAATTGCCCGTCACCAACCCTGAAGAATTCACGCTAGCAGTAGTTGACGCGCTGCTGCTCCATTGCACACCTGAGCCGAGGGCCTTGGTAGACCCATCGTTATAACTTCCGATGGCGCTTTCCTGCACGGTCGCACCTTGGTTGATGGTCGCAGTGGGACCTACGGTGATAGAAGTCAATACCGGATCGACGAAAAACCCGTTGCATGCCATACCTGTGGCGAACAATACGAGGGTTGCAAAAGCAGCCGCGAGTTGAAGTTTCTTCTTACTGCTCAGCATGTTAGGAAAGCCCTCAAGGAAACCGTCTTTCCGGACGGTTCGCAAGCGGCGTCAATAAATTGTAGCAGAGAAGATTGCCAGCCAGCGTATCCCTTCATACACGGCGGTACCTGTCCTGTCACGTCGCGCCACAGTAAAGAACGCCGGTGCGTAGCAGGAGTTGCAGGCTAAATTTTTGATGGAGTTGCTCGAATCCCATCGCCAGTACAACATAGAAGCTGACCGTGCGGAACATCATACCGAGGATGAAGGAGGGCTGCTGCCCGGAAAGCCCGAAAGTTCAGCATGACCCTTCGAGCGTGAATGCTAGGAAGCTCAGAATGTGCAAATCTTGAAGGTTGCCTGAAATTTTCACGGCGCCCCCAATTGGTCAACACGAACAGCCTCGAAAGCCAATAAACACCTTAAAAATAAACAGCTTGCGCGGGTACTGATGCACGCGGCATAACTTGTGCGAAGGTCACTGGCACAAGCGACCGATTGCACCATGCACGGTTCCACAGCCTTTCCACAGCCTGTAGGCATCGCCGTTGTGACGGAAAACCCATGCTAGTCCGGCGGCGCCATACCGTCCGCGAGCATGGACTCAAAGCGCGTGGAATTCTTCAGGAATGCCAGGTTCACGCGGCCGGTGGGGCCGTTGCGCTGTTTGGCGATGATGAGTTCCGCTTTGCCCTGCAGGTCGGGATCGTCCTGCTTGTAAACCTCTTCGCGGAAGATGAAAGCCACGACGTCGGCGTCCTGCTCGATCGATCCAGATTCGCGCAGGTCCGAGAGCTGCGGACGGTGGTCGCCACCTCTGCTCTCGGGCGCACGGCTCAACTGAGAAAGCGCGACCACTGGGACCGTCAATTCTTTCGCCAATGCCTTCAAACCACGCGAGATGGCAGAAACTTCCTGGGTACGGTTCTCATAGCGGCGGCCGCCGCCCGACATGAGCTGCAGGTAATCGACGATCAACAAATCAAGCCTGCCTTGTGATTGTTGCAGGCGTCGGGCCTTGGCCCGCATTTCGCTGAGCGCGATGCCCGGCGTGTCATCGATAAAAATGGGGGCATGCGCCAGTTGCTCCATGGCGTGTACGACTTTGGTCATGTCATCGCGCCAGAGCGAGCCGGTGCGCATCTTATGCGAGTCCACTCGCGCTCGTGAACAAAGCAGACGCAACAGCAATGCCTCGCGCGACATTTCGAGCGAGAACATGCCAACCACTTTCTGATCTTCGATGGAAGCGTTTTCGGCAATGTTCATGGCGAATGCTGTTTTTCCCATCGAGGGGCGGGCAGCGATGATGATCAGGTCGGAGCGCTGGAATCCGCTGGTCATCTCATCCAGATCGGTGTAGTGGGTGGCCAGGCCAGTGATGCGTTGACCGCGCTGCAGCAATGCATCCACTGAGCCGAAAGATTCTTTGACGATGTCCTGAACGCCCATAAACCCGCGGCCGATCCGCTTTTCAGATAGCTGGAAGATGGCGGCTTCGGCATCGTTCAGGATTTCCTCGGCGGGATCGCTTTGGTCGGACGCCCGCGCAATGGCGGCGTTGGCGGCGTGAATCAGTCCCCGCAGCAGTGCTTTGTCGCGGACGATCTTGATGTAGTGCTCGATGCTCGGGCGGTCAGGGACGCCGTCCACCAATCCGGAGATGTAGCCGACATCGCCAATCGCCTCCAGTTCCTTGCGGCGGTCCAGTTCTTCGACCAGGGTGATCATGTCGATCGGGCGCGAAGATTCCGCCAGATCCACCATGCGGGTAAAGATGCGGCGATGAGAATCGAGCGAGAAGTCCTCCGGCTTCAAGTGCTCGGCGGCTTCGTTGTAGGCCAGATTGTCCAGCAGGATCGCGCCCAGAATGGAGCGCTCGGCTTCAACGTTTGCCGGCAGGGTATGCGCGGGGCTGTAATCAGCGGTTGCCAAGGTTCCTTATTTGTCCGGCTAAGATGTTAGGAAACGCGAGAGCGATACTACTCACGAACGAGTTGTGCATGTGAAGAATGTTCTTCGGAAAACGAGGAACAAACCCAAATTTTTCGGTGGTCCAGTTGCGTGGCAAAAGGTGTATCGTCCAGCGCCGCTCCATTACGCCGAAGTATAGGTGAAATAAAAGCGAAGATCAATCGGGAGGCATCTCTTCGGAAAACACCGTTGGATCATTCTTGATCCGTGTAATCCGTGGCAAACGCTTTCCAAACACAAAAATAAATGCGGCGCAGGCCAGCCACCCGCGCCGCATTGCATGTGGACGTCTCGCTGCTCTGTCACCGCACCATGCAGTGAGGCGCCTCTCGAAACCGCGTTCCCGGAGGAACGCTCGTTTCTGGGCGCGCTCTCCGAGCCGTGAATCTGCGGACAAGGTCCGCGTTCCATGGCGGCTCGCAGTGATTGCTCAAGCTGACGGCTCAATCCTGCCTGTGGGGAGGATTTTCGAGGAGGCCGCAACGCCCGGTTGTCCTCAAAACGCGCCATTCGGCGTGTTGCCCGGCACATTCCGAGAAACCCTCCGGCAGTTCACCCTCGAGAACCACCGGAAACGCCAGCTCTGCTGCAATCTAACAGCGCTCTCAAGACATCGCACATCTGCACTGGCGGTACTTTGCTTGAATCACAAAACGTCCGCAACAGAAATTTCATGCCGAGTTGTGCACAAGCTGTGGAGGACAAGTATTCTCTGTGGAAAGCGCAGGAAAAGAAGAAAGAAATGCCTCACCGGGGAATTCCTCCGCGCAAGCCTTGATGTCTCCGTCAAACTCTGGCTCTCGTAGCAGATCCCACGCCTCAAGATATTTCTCATACTTGGATTCCGCACACTGCGTACCCAAAGAAATCGACCACTTCCCCCGAGTCTCCTCCTCCGGAATGATGTACCAGACATCCCTGCAAACCAAATAAGCTGCGAGAAAATCGAACGATCCCTGCGGATACTGCTTATGGCTGCTGCATACCGAGCACATATAACCGGATCCATTCGCTGTAGAGAAGACGGTGCATTTCACCTGCACTGCCACAAAGTGCCCCGGACGCCCCACGACAAAGTCGTAACTGTTCGAGTCTCCCCAAGGCTTGCTGACGCACAACCCATGCTCGGCCGCGGCCGTCATGAACTTCATCTCCGCCCACTCGCCCCGAACTTTCTTATCCTTCATTTTCGCCATCTTCAGCTTCTTCATTCACCCTACCTTCAGAGACAGAAATGGCGGCAATTCGTGGAAACTCGCGAATGCCGCCTTATCTTCTTATTGGAACGTGCTGGAAAACAGAATGCAAGAAAATTGAAAGAAAAAGCGGAACTGATTCCCACAACGGGAAATAATCTGGCCGGAGCACCTGGGTTCTCGCTCCTCAAGAGTTTCGAGTGATCTGTAACGCCGGAACCATGAATGATATTGTTGCGCGTATACTGAGCAGTCATTCTGACCGAAAGTATGCCAAACGCCCGCCATGTACTTGCATTGCTGAAAACCCACATCCGTGGGGATGATCAAGAATTCATGTCAGTTGCGATGCAGGTTGCAGCGCAAGAAGCGAGGCAAGGCCACGTCAAGCTCGCGGAGCAGATACGTGAATTGATTGATCGAGCCAAGCTAGAGCGAACCCACCTCAGCAACGCCTTTTGGTTTTGGAGCCAAAGGGCGACCTTGCAAGCCTCGTCACGCTACAAGAACCCACCGCTCGCCTCAATAGTTTGGTCTTGCCAGCGGAGCTAGAGGCACGGCTGCTACGAGTGCTTCTCGAATACAGGCAGCAGCGCAGATTGCGAGATCACGATCTCCAGCCGCGCCGGAAACTGCTATTTGTTGGTGCCCCTGGGACTGGAAAGACGACCGCAGCCGCTGCCATGGCCGCTGAGCTTCATATACCGCTGTTGGTGGCACGCCTTGAAGGGATTATTACGAAGTTCATGGGCGAAACGGCGGCAAAGCTACGAACCATTTTCGATGCGATGCCTATACGTGCTGGGGTATATCTCTTTGACGAGTTTGACGCCTTAGGCACGAAACGAAACCAAGCGAACGACGTCGGAGAAATACGTCGGGTTTTGAATTCATTTCTCCAATTCCTCGAGAAGGACACCTCGGAAAGCTTAGTTATCGCCGCCACGAACCATCCCGAGCTTTTGGACAGAGCCCTCTTCAGACGTTTTGATGACATCATCGAATTTGCTGCCCCAAGCCGCGAACTGGCAGAAGCGTTAATGAAGAGCCGCCTCGCCAATTTTGATTTGCGCGTCCTGCGTTGGAGCGAGTTATTAGCTGAAGGAGAAGGATTGAGTCAGGCCGAACTCGTGCGCGCTAGCGATGACGCAGCCAAGGACGCAGTTCTGGCTGAGTCCAGCACCATAGCCCACGACCGGCTGCTTGCCGCCATCCGTGAGCGGAAGAGGACTCACCCTTCTGACTCGCACTGATGCCGGAATATCCACACAATCGCCATCACATCTTTCTACACGGTCGAGCTGCCAGCGAGGCGTATGTCGGCCCCAGCGCGCCCCGGACGTATTCAATCCCACCCCGGAACCGCGAGGAGCACGCGCAACGTCTCGCAGCAGACCTAATGCAAGCTCTCGCATCGGCGAATCAATTTGCGAACGTCACCGTGCAACATGCACCCCACGAGACGCCTGGTTATTATCTTGACTTCGCTCTGAGACCGCAAAGCCTGGAATTCATTCAAGGTCTTGAGAACCGACAACAAGGTATCGAGCTGCTATCGGTCAAGACCTACGACCCTGACGGTGAGATTCACGCAACTGTATTCGTTCCTTCTGGGGCGGAGAAGTTCTTCCTCAAGAGAATTGAGATCTATCGAACCGAAGACACGAAGAAGGGCAAGCCCAAGAACGAAAGACTTATCGCAAGCATCGATAGTGTCAGCGTAGCTATCGTGCGTTCGATGTTCACCGATTCTCCCGACCGCTTCCCAGTTGAAGATGTCCCGGTCTGGTGGGAGGTCTGGCTGCGAAAGGCCGCATCTGACGCTTTTATGAACGCGGCTGCGGTTATGAGGGTGCGGGTGAATCCGACGGAGCGCCTAACCTTTCCCGAGCGCGAAGTTGTTCTTGCGAACGCAACCGTCAGCGAGATGGCGAGTCTAATGACGAGCACGGGTGCCATTGCTGAACTGCGCATCGCATCGGACAGCCCAGCACTGTTTCTCGGATTTCAAAACTTCGAGCAAGCCGCGTGGACGCGCGATCTCGCCGAGAGACTTCGACTTCCAAGCGCCGATGCTCCGGCAGTGTGTATTCTCGACAGCGGCATTACTCACACCCACACACTATTGTCCTCTTCTCTTCGGTCAGCAGACGCCCACACGTACGATCCCACGTGGGGGACGGGCGATAGTGCAGCTTGGCAAGGCCACGGGACCACGATGGCGGGCGTGGCCTTGTACGGAGATCTCCAAAGTCGATTGCTGAATGGCGGTCCGGTTTTTCTCCAACATGGACTTGAGTCCGTCAAGATGCTCAATCCGTCGGGCATCCAACATGACCCTATGTTGTACGGCGCCGTAACGCGCGAATGTGTCGCCCGGCCAGAAGTCCAAGCACCAAACCGGCGTCGCGCTATCTGCATGGCAGTTACCAGTAACACTCCCGCACCCGGCGGCCGGCCCTCCTCGTGGTCAGCGGAGCTCGACGCTTTAGCTTATGGGGATGGGGCGAACGAACGTTTGATTCTTGTCTCTGCCGGTAACATCGCAAGAGAAGACATTGATCCTAACCGCTACCCAGGCAGGAATGATGAGCAGCCCATCCAGAGCCCGGCCCAGGCTTGGAATGCACTGACGGTTGGATCCTACACCGAGAAAACTGCCATTACCGACGCCCAATTTCGTGGCTGGAACTCCATAGCGCCTGCGGGCGAGATCGGTCCAGCGAGCCGGACTTCCGTTCGATGGCACAAACAGTGGCCGGTGAAACCGGACGTGGTGAGCGAGGGTGGGAATTGGGCGTCAGACGGAAACAGTGTCGATTCCCCGAGCGACCTCGGCCTCCTCACGACATATTATCAGCCCACGGTTCAGCAATTCACCACGATCCACGATACGAGCACGGCTACCGCAACAGTTGCGGAGATCACAGGGAAAATGTTGGCGGCACGGCCTGATCTTTGGCAAGAGCGTTCGCGGACTCGTCGTCCACTCAGCAAAATGGACGCCCTCAATGCGCAGCAGGATGGATGCTGCTACCTCACAAGCACAGAGAGTAGCAGTATTAAGAAGGTACGGATTTGGCGTTCCGGACTACACCCGCACGCTCCTCAGCTCGATAAACGATGTCACCCTTGTAGCACAAGACCGCCTTAGGCCGTTCCGGCGCGCGGGGGCCGGTAATATAGTCAGCCACCACATGAACCTTCATCGGTTGCCGTGGCCTAGGGCGGAACTTCAAACACTCGGTGCAACTGAAGTCGAGGCTAGGGTGACTCTTTCTTACTACGTTGAACCGAATCCGGGTGAGCGTGGTTGGATCCGACGCCACCGATACGGTTCCCATGGGCTGCGCTTAGCGGAAGACCGGGCCCAGATGACATTCGTAATCCGCCCAAGTGCTTTTACATGGCGGAAGCTTTTGCCAGCTGTTATGTTTTTGCCAGCGTACGCGCACCTCGCGTGCCCGGGCCATGAAACTGCAAGCGCCATGGTCAGACGCAAATAATCGAGATGAACACGATCAAGACAATCCTCTGTTGCCTTCTGCTGACAATCGGAGCCACGGCGCAGAGTGCTCGTGACAAAGACGATCCCCAGTCGACCAAGTTGGTCGTGCTCGAGCACCTCTGGAACGAGGCGCAGGTTCATCGTGACGAGCGCGCATTGGAAGGCATGATCGCCGATTCTTTCTCCAACACCGAATGGGACGGCGAGGTCAGCGAGCGCGGCAAGTTCCTGGCCGACATCAAAGACCCGAAGTTCAAGCCTGACTTGGTCACCATCCAGGATGTGAAGGTGAACCTGTATCACAATACCGGAGTGGTGACCGGCTACTATCACACCAAAGGTTCCTACAACGGCAAACCCTACGACCACCTCGGCCGCTTCACCGACACCTGGGTCTTTGAAGACGGCAAGTGGGAGTGCGTAGCCAGCCACACCAGCCTGCTGAAGAAGTAGCGTTCAAAATATGGGCCAAACGGCCTAGCTTAAGGGATCATTCTGAGGCACCTCGCTTTCGCCAGCGAGGCGAAGGGTCTTGTGCGCAGTATTTTTACCGAGCCGCGTCTCGATTGAGAACAAGTGCGAGGCGGAAGGCACGAATCACCAGACCTGATGTTTCTAAGAAATGAAAGAACGAATTGGTCGGGGCGATAGGATTTGAACCTACGACCCCCTGCGCCCAAGGCAGGTGCGCTACCAGGCTGCGCTACGCCCCGACTTCTTCGATTATAGCTGACCGCTTTCGATCAGTTGAACCCACGCCACTCGCTTCCGGAGGTATAATCTCGGGTTGACATGCAAAATCCCCGTTATGCCCTGGTGGCTTATGTTAGAAATGCCGTCGGGGAATTTGTTGAGAACCTCCGGCAGGAACTTCATCCCGATCTGCCCCATCTGCCCGCTCATGTGACCATCCTTCCCCCTCGCCGGTTGCAGGGTGGGGAACTGGCGGCGCTGGAGACTCTCGAAGACATCTGCAGTCAGGCTCAGCCTTTCGAGGTCACTCTCGGGGACGTCGAAACTTTCATCCCCGTGACTCCAACGGTTTTCATCCGGGTGGCCCACGGCGCCCGCCGCATGCACGAACTGCATGATCGATTGAACACCCAGGCGCTCGCTTCCGTCGAGGAGTGGCCTTACATGCCGCACCTGACGATCGTGAAAGTCAGCACCGAGGAACTGGCGCAGAAGGCGTATATTTTCGCCCGTGACCGTTGGGCGATGTTCGAGGGCAGCCGTCATATCCCGCTAAGCGAGCTCACCTTCGTACGTGAGCAGGAACAGAATCGTTGGGTGGACTTGGCTGGAATCCCGCTGGGCCGCAGCCTGGTTCGCCCGTGAAGCGGTGAATCGCCCGGCGTTGTCGTACACGCGCAGGATCCTTCGGGACTGGAAGTCCCTCAGGATGACGTCAAGACAATGACGAAAAATGACATCACAGGGGAGAAGGGCCAGCCTCACACTCTTCCACCCGGCACGTGACCTTCTGATTGTCCAGATTCCCGCCTCCATCGGTAGGTCATGTCCCTAAGTACAAATCCCTCCCGTGCGTTGCTAAGCACTCAAGGCGAGCGTAAACAGGAAGTTGGACTCGCTGTGCAAGCCGCCTCGGGCACCCTTCCCCAGCGAATTCAGAGTGGGCTTCTGGAGGTTTCATGCAGATTGGGGTCTACGGAGCAGGGTACTTAGGTACAGTCGTTTCCGCCTGTCTGGCGGACTTCGGCACCCCCGTCAGCTGCTGTCATCCCGATAGCTCACAGATGGTCGCGATGGCCCAGGGCAACGTCCCGTTTCACGAAAAGAACCTTACCGAAGTCATCAAGCGTAACGTGCGCTCCGGGCGGCTGGCGTATTCGACCGACATCGAATCCTTTGCCCGTAAAGCGCAAGTGATCTTTCTGGCCGAGGACAGCCCGCAGCATCTGACCGATCTGGCGATTCGCATCGCGCGCGCAGCCCCTAAGCCTTCGATCCTCACAATCGTAACTCCGGTACCAGTGGGCACTGCGTCAGCGGTCGAAAAAAGGATTGCGGAGGCTGGCTTGCGGGCCACAATCGTTTCGCAGCCCATGTTCTTTACGCCGGGATGCGCGATTGAAGACTTCAATTGGCCGGACCGCATCATTCTGGGCACTGATTCGAACGACGCCGTGCTGGCTATCAAACAGATTTTCCATTCCCTGGTGATGCGCGGAGTCCCCGTGATCGTAACCAATCACGAGACGGCCGAACTGGTGCGAGAATCCGCAACTGCTTTTGTGGCCACCAAGATTTCGTTCATCAACGAGCTGGCGAGTTTGTGTGAACGGGTGAACGCGGATGCGGTCAGCCTTTCACTTGCTCTGGGCTTGGACAAGAAGATCGCACCCCGCTGCCTTCAGCCCGGAGCCGGGATGGGTGGTTTGTTCGCGGAGTCCGATATGGATTCGCTGGCCGACTTGGCCCAGCGTAACGGAGTGTCGCTCAAGGTTTTGAGTGCCGCGCGCGAGGTGAATCACGGCCTGGCCGATCAGGTGATCGAAAAGATTTCGAGGTGCGTCCAGTCGGTTCAGAATAAGGACGTAGGAATCCTGGGCCTGGCTTTCAAGCCCAATACCAATTCCGTCGCTGGTTCTTCGTCGGTGCGGCTGGCCAAGAACCTGATTGCTCAAGGTGCGCGGGTGCGGGCCTACGATCCCGTCGCCCTGCCGGACGCGCGCCTCGAACTGAATGGATCGGTGTTTTACTGCGAATCGCCCTACGCCGCGGCCGAAGGGGTGGATGCCTTAGTGGTCGGCACCGGGTGGCCTGAATTTCGCGGACTCGATTTCAACCGCATCAAGCAGATGCTTCGCCGCCCCCTCATCGTGGATACAAAAAACCTCCTCGACTTCGTCCGCCTGCGCGCCATGGGATTCGAGTACGTCGGCGTAGGGCGCGCATAACCAGCGTTCGCATTTCATAGTCTTCAATCTCTATCAATCCCAATCGCCGCCATCATCCTGAGGGACGCAGTCCCGAAGGATCTGGCGCGTAGTAACGAAAGCCGCCGGTGTGGTCGGAGCGCGCACGGCACTCCGTCCGAGTTGTTATAATCGCAAGTACGCGGTGGGAGTAGCTCAACTGGCAGAGCACCGGACTGTGGCTCCGGACGTTGCGGGTTCGATTCCCGTCTCCCACCCCAGAATTTAGCCCCTGGAGAGATCCCGGGCGCCAACGGTCCTTCCTAAGAATCTGAGGCGCGCCCTACATCGTTTCCGCATACGCGAATGGCCTGTCTCCGCTGCTTTTCCAGAAGTACCAAAGAATGATCACACTCGCGACCGCGGCGTAGGCACACCACAATGAGGTGAACGCGTAACGCTTAAAAGCCATCACGACCAGTAGAATCGCCAGGTTCGCGGCGCCGAAAATCACCATGTCCTTGACCTTCGAAAAGAAGAGCGAGCCGCAGGTTGCAATCACGTAGAGGACGGCAACCGTCATATTGTTTGTGGCTGGGTTGATGTACACGAGGCTATTCCCCTTGATGTAGACCTGGAAAGAATACGCGGTGAGCCCCCACAGGATGTAGAGCGCGGTCGCGGTGCCAATCGCCAGAAACGGCAGCATTCGCCTGCGACTCTTGACGTTCGGCTCGAACAGCAACACGCTCAGCGGCAGAATAAATGGCAGAAGCCCCTGGGCATAAAGCATGAACGCCGCACCCATGTTGTGAGCAATCGTGGGCGAAAGAATGCCGTCCAAGCCGAGCCAGACGAATCCTTCCATAAATTGATGAACTGCGAAGAGTGCGGGCAGGGCGGCAAAGAGGAGTTCGCGCCTGTGTTTCACTTTCGTCAGTGTCACTACGCCGATCGTCCCCAGAACTCCGCTGCCCACAAAGTTAGCTGTCGCTGAGAAACACATGTCCCCGTCCCCTTGTCGCGTAACATCATACGGCCTTTACCTTCAGGCTGCAGAGGTCAGAGGGGCGACGGTCATCGTCACTGTGATTCCGTGATCCGCGGACGGTGCCAGTTCGACTGCATTTTCCAAGATGTTGCCGCCTTCGACGCAAACCATGTCCTGCCATTCGTCATCGCCCAGATCGGATAATGCGCGCGCTCCCTCGGCCCACGGATTCCAGATCACGGTGGAGTCTGAATTCTGCTTGGTCACCTGGACGGTACGATTGAGGACAGGATCGATCAACTGCAGCGGGTTCTGGGTATTCATATAGGCGTTGTCGGTTGGCGAACTTATGACCACGTCGCCATTCTGCTTTTTCTTCTTGTTCGAGTCGGTGTTGTCCAGATAGGTGACGCCATCCAACCCGCGGACGCGAACCTTGCGCACGTCTCCCACCTTGTAATAAGTATGCAAGGCCTCTTCAAAGCGGAACGGCTTGACGCCCGTATTGGTTACTGTGAGCTCGAGTTTCAATTCGCTCCCGAAAGTCACACGATAGAGCAGTCGGAAATCAGCAGGCCACCATCGTTGTGTGTCTGGGTCGCTCTGTGTCGACATGCTGATGGTGACGCCGTTGCCATTTTGCTCGATGGAGTCAAGCGTCCATATTTTTGTTCGAACGACACCATGCGCCGGGGCGTGGGAATCATCAGCTTTGGCTCGAAACCAGGGAAAGCAGATCGGTATGCCGCCGCGAATGGCTTTCCCTTCTTCCCAACGAGCTTGACGGCTCAGGAAAATGGCTTCCTCGGCGTCGGCCGGCTTCCAGGAAGTCACTTGCGCGCCGTGCAGATGCATCTCTCCGTCGCACAGTGGCGCGGTTACGCGGACCTCGGGTAGTCCGGCGTCGTCGGCCAAAACCTGCGCGCGGCCCGGGATTCCTAGGCGGCTATTGAGCTCCTTGATTGTGAGTCCGGTGTGCTCCATAAGTTGCGGCATGCAAGCGCGAGGATTTCGTCAGGTTCAAACGGAGTCTACGGGTGATCGCTGAATGGCACAACTGGGACTTTTCGTAGTTGGGAGTAACTGGGCGGCTGGCCGGTGCGAGGTTATTTTAACTTGGATTTCCATCCGTGGATTCTTATCTTTAATCTTGTCGCTTCTTATGGCTTTGTCTTTGGCCTCCTAGTTTTGCTAGTGGTGCAAGCTCCCGGCATCAAATATAAATTCAGCCTGAATTCTTGAGTCAGCCGGGCACACCTACTTTTACCCATGGCTACGTGATTCGAGGCAGACATGGAACCTTCAGCAAACCCGAAACGCATTCTCATCCTCGGCGGTGGTTTTGCCGGCGCTTACACCGCGGTGTACCTGCAGAAGGCGCTGTCCGGAACGCCGGACGTTGAAGTGATGCTGGTGGCGCAGGAGAATTTTGTACTCTTTACGCCAATGCTCCACGAGGTCGCTGGAAGCGACGCCGCAGCCACGGACGTGGTTCAACCGCTGCGAAAAATGCTACGGCACACGAACGTCTTGATCGGAGACCTCGAATCCGTTGACCTCGAAAAAAAACAGGTGCGAGTCCGGCAAAGTAATTTGGTGCACCATCGCGACTTGACCTACGATCACCTCGTTTTGGCATTGGGGTCGGTGTCGAATTTCTACCACACGCCTGGGATCGAAGAGCATGCATTGACCATGAAGACGCTGGGCGACGCGCTGGCGGTGCGGAATCGGGCCATTGATGCGCTGGAGCTGGCGGACGGCGAACCGGATGAAGCGCTCCGCAAGGCCATGATGACGGTAGTTGTAGTGGGCGCCGGTTTCGCCGGGGTTGAGACCGTAGGGGCAGTGAACGACCTGATGCGGGAGGCGTTGAAGTTTTATAACAACTTGAACGAGAACATGCTCCGAATTGTTCTGGTCGACGCCGGCAAAATGATCCTTCCAGAGTTGGGCGAGAGCCTCGGCCGTTATTCGGAGATCCAGCTTGGCCGGCGTGGCGTTGAAATTCATATGAACACTGCAGTTAAGGGTTACGACGGGAAGGAAGTCGTCCTCGGGGACGGTACCAGAATCGCCAGCAAGCTCATTATTTGGACTGCGGGCATCACGCCGGTCCCCATCGTCGTGAATCTGCCGTGCGGCAAAGAGCGCGGTCATGTCATCGCCAACGAATATCTTCAAGTGCCAAGCTGGCCGGGGCTTTGGGCGTTAGGGGATTGCGCGCAAGTGCCCGATTTGACAAACCCGGGAAAGTTTTGCCCACCGACGGCGCAGCATGCCACGCGACAAGCTCCCGTGGTGGCTCACAATATTGTGGCGACCATGCGTGGCCAGCCTCTGAAACCGTTCAAGTTCAAAACCCTGGGCTTGCTTGCCACCATCGGACGACGCACCGGCGTGGCGGAGATCATGGGCTTCCATTTCTCGGGAATTATTGCCTGGGCGATGTGGCGCGCCATTTACCTGGCCAAGCTTCCCGGCATGCAAAAGAAAGTTCGCGTGTTACTCGATTGGACGCTCGATCTGTTTTTCTCGAAGGACATCGTGCAATTGCGGGCATTGCCGTCGCCGACCTTGTCTGGCGTGAAAGGTAGTCCGGCTGTCCTGGTCAATGATAAAACATCTCCCGCAGGCGAACGCAGGGAGAAGATTGCATGATCTTCGACCTGGTAAATAAACGGCTGCTGCGGGACTCAAATTAGAGAATCGCGACGAGAAGCACTGGCTGCAGACCATGTACCGTCAATGGGGACTCAAAATGATTGTTGTTCTCTGCTGGTTCGGGACAGCCTCGTTTGCTGGGGCTGCCGACCCGCCGTTGAGCCCTACGAATATCTTTGCGCCAGCGTCCACGCCGGCGAACACAATTTTTGGCCTCTCTGTTTTTGTGCTGGCCGTTACAGCAACAATATTTGTCGTCGTGTTCAGCCTTCTGGCGTATGCGGTCGTGCGATTCAGGAAAAGGACGGATGACGACGGCCGAGAGCCGCCACAAGTTTACGGCAGCAATCAAGTGGAGCTGGCGTGGACCGTTATTCCGGTGCTCATCGTAGTGGCGCTGTTCATGGCGACGGCGCGAGTGATCGGCAGCGTACAAAAAGCTGCCCAGCCTAGCAACGCAATCGAGGTGATTGCTATCGGCCATCAGTTTTGGTGGGAGTATCGCTATCCGGCGCTTCATGTCGTGACTGCGAATGAACTGCACGTTCCGGTGAGCGACCCGGAGCATCCTACTCCGACCTTCATCAGATTGCTTTCGGCTGATACGGATCACAGCTTCTGGGTTCCGCGCCTCAATGGCAAAACGGACCTGATTCCCAACCATCCGAACAGCATGTGGATTGATCCGCATGAAACCGGGCTTTATCTGGGACAGTGCGCCCAGTATTGCGGAACGCAGCACGCCAAGATGCTGCTGCGAGTTTATGTTCAGACGCGAGACGAGTTTGATCGTTGGATTCAGGAACAAGGTCAACCCGCCCACTTGAGCGACACAGCTTCCGAGGGACAACACATTTTCGAGACAACTGCGTGCATCAACTGCCATGCGGTTGCAGGAACTGTGGCGGATGGGCGCTTTGGGCCCGATCTGTCGCACCTGATGAGCCGGGATACGATTGCCGCGGGAGCCGTGCCGAATACGGCAGAGAATCTTCGGCGCTGGATTCGAAATCCTGACGCCATAAAGCCAGGATCGCGAATGCCGGCGATGGAGTTGAGCGATCGAGAACTGGATGCCGTGACAGCCTATCTGACGACGCTTCGCTGAGCGAGTTGAGGAGGAAAACTTTCGATGTCGACTGATTCAATCGCTTTGCCCGGGAGTTACGAGGCTTCTCGGCCGCTCGTCGATCGGCTTCACGAGTGGGTGACCACGGTTGATCACAAGCGGCTGGGAATTCTGTACATCCTTTTTGCTTTGTTCTTTCTCGTGGTCGGCGGGATTGAAGCGACGATCATGCGTATCCAGCTCATCCGCCCGCAGAATGACTTCGTCTCGCCTGAAGTGTTTAACCGGATGTTCACCATGCACGGAACCACGATGATTTTCTTCGTGGCCATGCCGCTCGTTTTCGGATTTGCGAATTATCTAGTACCGCTTATGATTGGCGCGCGAGACATGGCATTTCCGCGTCTCAATGCTTTTAGTTTTTGGCTGTCGGCATTTGGAGGTCTTCTTCTTTACTTCAGCCTGGTGGGAGCGAATGGCCTGTACGGGGCGGGGAATGCTCCGGATGTGGGATGGTTTGCTTACGCTCCCTTGACGGCGCAGACGTTCTCTCGCGGGCACAGCACGGATTTCTGGACGCTGGCGGTTTTGGTTTCGGGCTTTGGAAGTATCGGCACGGCGATCAATATCTTGACTACGATCTTGTGCCTGCGCTGCCCCGGCATGAAGCTGGGGAAAATGCCGCTGCTCGCTTGGCTGAATCTCGTAATGGCCGGTCTGGTGCTGCTTGCGATTGGTCCACTGACCGCGGCACAAATCATGCTGAGCCTTGATCGCTACCTTGGCGCACATTTTTTCGACACGCAGGCCGGGGGGTCAGCCGTCATCTGGATGCACTTCTTCTGGATCTTCGGGCATCCCGAAGTGTACATTCTCGTAATTCCGGCGTTCGCCGTCGTTTCTGAAATCATTCCGGTATTTTCCCGCAAGGCGATGTTTGGATATCCGATCATGGTGGCCGCGACCGTGGCCATTGGCTTTTTGAGTATGGCCGTTTGGGCTCATCACATGTTCACCGTCGGGATGAGCTCGAACGCAAATACATTCTTTGTGCTTTCGACCATGGCCATTGGAGTTCCCACAGGGATCAAGATATTTAACTGGCTAGCCACGATGTGGGGCGGAAAGATTCACTTCCAGGCGCCCATGCTATTTTGCATTGCGTTTCTGTTTCAGTTCTTGATTGCTGGCCTTACCGGGATCATGTTGAGTGCAGCGCCCTTCGATTGGCAACTCGGCAATTCCTATTTTGTGGTTGCGCACTTTCACTACGTGATCGTGGGCGGAATCCTGTTCGCTCTTTTCGGGGCGTTCTACTACTGGTTCCCGAAGATGACAGGAAGAATGTATGACGAAACCGTAGGTAAGCTGCACTTCTGGCTGTTCGTCATAGGATTTCACCTGACGTTTGACTTCATGCATGTTCCCGGATTGTTGGGCATGCCACGAAGAATTTATACCTACGAGCCCGGCCGCGGCTGGGATACTTGGAATCTGATTGTGACGATCGGAGTGTTTTTTCAAGGGCTGAGTATTTTGATATTTGTCGGCAACCTGCTGTGGTCCCGCGTCAAGGGGAAACATTCCGGCAGCGATCCCTGGGACGCGTGGACATTGGAGTGGACCACCAGTTCACCGCCGCCGGCGTATAACTTCGCGACAATTCCGACCGTGAAGAGTCGGCGTCCGCTGTGGGACCTCAAGCATCCGGAAGATCCTGACTGGAAGTACGAATAGCCGAGGAAAATGCAATGAGCGCGAACGTAATGACGATGCCGCAGAGAGAACGGACCTGGGAGCTACCCTCGCGCGGACACGTAGCGATGTTTGCGCTGATCGTCGCCGAGTCTGCGATTTTCGTCATCTTCGTCGTCGCTTACCTTTTCTATCTGGGCAAGAGTCTGACCGGACCCACGCCAAAGCAAGTTCTCGAAGCACCGATCTTTTACAGCATCTGTTTGCTTTCCAGCAGCATCACGATTCACTTGGCGGTGAAGGCCCTCCGTGCAGGGGACATCCGGACTTTCAGAGCCTGGTGGTTCGGGACGATCGCTCTGGGCGCAGCTTTTCTTTACGGAACCGCGCACGAATGGCATCGGCTTATTTATAAAGATGGACTGACCATCAGCACGAACCTGTTCGGGACAACCTACTATTCCCTGGTCGGCCTGCATGGGTTTCACGTGATCGTGGGCCTCATTTGCCTCTCCACAGTAATGGCGTTCGCGTTGCTTGGGGACGTTCAGCAACAGCACACGTATCGCGTCGACGTATTGTCTCTCTACTGGCATTTTGTGGATGTGGTATGGGTTGTGGTCTTCACGGTGGTTTACATCATTGGACGATGAGGACGACGGGTATGACCTCGGATCGGGTGAACACACGAGCGGATGCGCCGGGCAAAATTGAATTGCCGGCGCCGACGGCGTGGCCGATTGTCGCGGCGTTTGGCGTGGCCCTGTTATTCGCTGGACTGGTGACGACGGCGACGGTCAGCATCCTGGGTGCAATCCTGACTGTCATTGGATGGGTCGGATGGTTTTGCGACGTACTGCCGCACGAGAAGCACGAATCTGTTCCGGTTTCAGCCGAAGTGATACCCATCGTCACGACGCGCCCCGGAGTGGCGCGAGTGGATTTGATTACCCACGAACCACACCGGGCACGGCTGCCCCTTGAAATCTATCCAATTTCCGCCGGAGTGAAAGGTGGTTTGGCGGGGAGTGTTGTGATGGCGGTTCTCGCTGTAGTTTACGGAATCGTTGCGTACCACAGCATCTGGTATCCAATTAACATTCTGGCCACCGGATTTTTCCCCGCGCTGGAGACCACCGAGCAGATCTCGGCCTTTCATTTCGATGCTTTCATCATCGCATCTATCGTCCATTTGATTACGTCGTTGCTGGTCGGGCTCCTTTACGGCGCCATGCTTCCGATGTTTCCGCGACGCCCTATTTTGTTGGGAGGCGTGATCGCTCCCATTTTATGGACCGGTTTGCTGCACAGCGCTCTGCAGTTGTTGAATCCCGCGCTCAGCGACAGGATTAACTGGGCGTGGTTCGTGGTTACTCAAATGGGATTCGGCATCGTGGCTGGCATCGTCGTCTCAAAGCAAGAGCGGGTGCGTACCTGGCAGCATCTACCTTTCGCGATTCGCGCCGGCATGGAGGCGCCGGGCGCGATGGACGAGAAGAACGAAGAGGACCATCGGCCATGAAGGGGCAAGCTACCTTACTTATTTTCGCAATGGCCGCCCTGGTGGCCTGCCTTGGATGTAATAGTGCACCGGGCCGGCCCGGCCCCGATTCTGAGGTTATCCCGCCCGACCAGATCATGGAGTTTAATGTTCTCTACGCGAGCAACTGTTCGGGATGTCACGGCGCGAACGGCAAAGGAGGAGCGGCGGTTTCTCTCAGCGATCCTGTCTTTCTCGCCATCGCGGACGATACCGTGATTCGCCGCGTCGCCACTAACGGCGTGCCCGGCACATCGATGCCGGCATTCGCGAGGAGCGCAGGCGGCATGCTTACTGACAAGCAAATCGACGCCATCATCACCGGAATCCGCTCGTGGGCGAAACCGGATGCTATGCCCGGCGTCAGCCCTCCTCCTTATGCAGTGCAGCCTACTGGCGATCCGCATCGCGGCGCAGATGTGTACGCGACCTACTGCTCGGCCTGCCATGGTCCTGACGGTAAAGGAGGCGAGAAAGCCAGTTCGATCGTAAGCGGGTCATACCTCGCTTTAGTGAGCGATCAGGACCTGCGAACGAATGTGATTGTCGGACGGCCAGAGTTGGGTGCTCCGGACTGGCGCGGTGACGTGCCTGGTCGACCGATGTCAACGCAAGAAATCTCTGACGTCGTCGCCTGGCTGGCGGCACAGCGGCCACAGTTCCCGGGCCAACCATATCCAAAAACGTCGATGGACCGCGCTGCGGGAGGGCTTCCATGACTGCGACCGACGGAGTATCAAGACGCGCGATGCTGGTTAAACTGGGATTGTTCCTGAATGGTGTTGTCGGCTTGATTCTGGCAATACCGATTGTGCGCTACATCCTTTCGCCCGTCGCTCACGCGCGCAAGATTGGCTATGAGTCGTGGCTGTCTCTGGGCGATCTGCAGCAATTTCCCGCGGGTCAGACCCGGCTGGCCACATATCGAAATCCAGTGGTGAATCCCTGGGATGGAGAAACCGCGGATATTGCCTGCTGGGTCCGAAATGTCGACGGGGAGAATTTCCAGGTCTTTGCCATCAATTGCGCTCACCTTGGATGCCCGGTTCGCTGGTTCCCGCAATCGAACCTCTTTATGTGTCCGTGCCACGGCGGCGCTTACTATCAGGATGGTTCGCGCGCTTCCGGGCCTCCGCCACGCGGTCTCTTTACTTATCACTACAAGGTGGCGGACGGAAAACTGTTCATCAAGGCTGGCGAAATGCCGACCACGGGGAGTTCAACCGCGAGTAGGGCCGGTGCGAGGAATACATGCGCGTGATCAGGGAAGTCTGGGGGTGGCTTGATCAACGGCTTCAGCTTGGCGCGGAGATTCGCGAAACCGCCGAGCATCGCGTGCCGCGCGAGACTGCAAGTTGGTTTTATGTTTTCGGAAGTGCTGCGTTGACCTGCTTCATGCTTCAGATTGTCACCGGGATTCTCCTGGCTCTCATTTATGTGCCTTCCGCCGGAGAGGCCTGGAACAGCCTGCAGATTCTCAATCACGGTATTTCGCTGGGTTGGTTCATTCGAGGATTGCACGGTTGGGGCTCGAATTTCATGGTGGCGATCGTCCTGATCCATATGGTGCAGGTCTTCCTTTTCGGAGCGTACAAATTTCCGCGAGAGTTGACCTGGATGATTGGCGTGTTCCTCTTGCTGATGACGCTCGCCATGGCCTTCACCGGCCAGGTACTGCGATTCGACCAGGACGCCTATTGGGGATTGGGAATTGGGGCATCGATTGCGAGTCGAGTGCCAGTGATTGGGCCCTGGGCTGTGAATCTTATGCTGGGCGGCCCGATTATTGCGGGTGCGACACTTTCCCGGTTTTTCGCGGTGCACGTTTTTGTTGTTCCAGGACTGCTGATCGCATTCGTTGGCGTGCATCTACTTATGGTGTTGAAACTGGGAGTGAATGAGTGGCCCATGCCTGGGCGGATCGTGCGGCGCGCCAGCTATCTGCAGGAATATCACGAGCTGACGCATAAAGAAGGCGTTCCATTCGTGCCGTACGCGGTTTGGAAAGACGTCTTCTTTTCAGGCTTCATTCTTCTTTCGATCGCCGCGTGCGCTGTCTTTCTTGGGCCATTCGGTCCGAGCGGTCAGCCCGACCCGACGATTATTCAGACAGCTCCGCGTCCGGATTTCTTTTTCCTTTGGCTTTATGCAGTCTTGTCATACCTACCGCCATCGGCAGAAACTCCGATACTCATGATTGGGCCTGCAATCGGAATTGTTGCGCTGTTGCTGCTCCCGTTTATCGCTGGCGAAGGTGAGAAGAGCTGGAAGCGCCGGCCCATTGCCGTTCTCACGATTCTGTTGGTTGCGGTAATGCTGGGCAGTTTGACACAGTTGGGCCTGCATACGCCCTGGAGTCCGATTATGGACGCGTGGAGCAGCGTGCCGATCCCCTCTGAATATTTGCAAGGACGCACTGCTCTCGAGCGCCGGGGCGCTCTGGTTTTCCAGGCCAAGCAATGTCGCAACTGCCATTCACTTGACGACATGGGCGGTAAGCGCGGACCGGCGCTCGACCGCGTCGCGCTTCGCCTCACGCAGGACCAACTGATCCGCCAAGTGATCCAGGGCGGCGGAAATATGCCAGCCTACGGAAAAAACTTGAACCCGGCTGAGACGACGGCGCTGGTGGCGTTTCTCGAGACGTTGCATCCAGCAGGACAGCCTCCGGCCGGGAACGCTGCACACGCCGCAATGCTCGGCGCGAGCGTTGCGGGATCACCGTCCACGGGCCCCTGAGGTCGCCTATGTCTCCCGCGATCCAAACCGTATTGCAATCGTGGGTTTTCCCGGTGCCGGTTACACTTTGTCTGGTCATCACGGCGGTCGTCTACCTGCGAGGTTGGCATCGCCTGCATGGCCTTCTTCCGAACGTGATATCGGTTTGGCACCAGATTGCTTTCATGAGTGGGCTATTCGCCCTCTGGATCGCTGTGGGATCTCCTCTCGCAGCTTTTGATGATGAACTACTTTCGATCCACATGATTCAGCACATCCTTCTCATGGCAGTTGCTCCACCTTTGATTTTGTTGGGAGCGCCTGCCCTGCCACTTCTGCACGGGCTGCCGAAGATCTTCGTTCGTTCCGGCTTGGGTCTGGTTCTGCGCCGGCCACCGGTGCAATGGGTGGGGCACACACTGACCCACCCTGTATTCTGCTGGCTGGCTGCTACCGTCACTTTGATTGGTTGGCACTCTCCGGCTGCTTTTGAATTTGCGCTGCGTTCGAATTTTTGGCACGAGATCGAACACACGTGCTTTTTTGTGACCTCGATTTTGTTCTGGTGGCCTGTCATCCAGCCGTGGCCGAGCGTAGCGAAGTGGCCACGATGGTCGATTCCGCTCTACCTTTTTATTGGAATGATGGCAAACGACGCGTTATCGGCGTTTCTTGCCTTCTGCGATCGGGTTCTGTACCCCTCGTATGCATCCGCTTCCCCACTCTTCGCAATTTCGCCGCTTGACGACCAGGCTCTGGCGGGCGCTTTGATGTGGGTCTTTGGGAGCTTTGTTTATCTCATCCCGGCGGTTGCCATCACGCTTCAGATGCTCTCGCCTCGTGGCTCATATCGCCCCAATTCTTACGATTGTAGCCCGGAATCGCCTACAGCCGCTTGATGATTACGGCTGTCAGGTCATCCTGTTGTTTGGTTCCGTTGGAGAATTTCGTAACCGCGTTGTAGAGTTGCGCGATAATCTCCGGCGGAGCGAGTTGTCGTGAGGCGCGAATTGCTTCTTCCATCCGCTCGACACCAAATTGTTCGCCTTGATCGTTTTCCCATTCGAAGAAGCCATCTGTGGGCAAGATCACCAGATCGCCCGGGCCGAGCCGAAGCTGTGCTGGCGGATCCGAGCGGAAGAAAGGAAGGATGCCGAACGGAACAGCTTGCGGGCTCACATCGATGAATCGATCTTCGGCGCGGGAATAAATAAAGAGTGGGCCATGGCCCGCGGAGAGGATTTGCAGCTCCGAACTATCAGGTCTGCACACAGCAGCCACGAAGGTGACAAAGCGTCCGGTCTGAAGGTCAGCGCCGAGGGCTTGATTGATGTGCTCGAAGGCTCCCATCAGGTCGTGATCCATGCTGAAGCTGGAGCGTGCGTATGCATGGCAGATCGCGGCAACTAGCGCCGGGCCGATGCCGTGGCCGGTGACGTCAGCCAGGCTCACGACCAGTTTCCCGTCGCGTTGTGCCTTCCAGTCGAAATAATCGCCTCCGGTATCGTCCGCGGGCTGTTCCATCCGGCGATGTCAAACCCTGCAATCTGGGGGCGTTCTTTTGGAAGAAGAGACTGCTGGATGGATCGTGCGACTTGTAGATCGTGCTCAACCGCTTCCAGCTTGCGTTTGGTTTCCGCTTCGCGAAGAGCCGCCTCGACGTGCTTGTGGATTTGTCCCGCGACGGCGGCAGCGATCAAACCGCCGATCAGAAGAATAATGGCATTCAGGCTGACGCTGGTCTGCGTCACTGGCGCTGGCAATCCGGGAACCGGAGGACGCCAGCCGAGGTACAGAGCAGCAGCAAAGTAGGTAACACACGCGACCACTCCGGAAAGCAGGCAGATTCCGGGATTCAACCGCAAAGTTGAAAGAATGATGAAGATAAAGAAAACCAGCACTGCGGGGGTCGCCAGCGGCCGATAGGCGGGCTCGTACTGTTCGCTGGTAAGGAAGGCGATTGCGAACGCCGGGATGGAAGTCTCCAGAATTGTGCTGAGAACCCAGAATCCAGGAGGAAGACTGCGCTGCGATCTCAGGGCGAGATTTACGCGCCACAACATCCATACTTCGTAAATTATGATCGAGGCCGCCAACCCAAATTGCCAGGCCCATGGAGTGGTATTGGAAACCGTGCGGACAACAAATACCCGCACGACCGTGACCACAATGAAAATTGCAACGACGCTCAAAACACCGCAGATGCGCAGGCGCTCGCTCTGCAGTTCGGCATGATGGAACGCAGCGGATTGAATCTCATGGGCATGGTTGTTCGGCTGGTCTTTTTTCACCACCAGAGACCTCCAAAGTCTGGAACTCTTAAGTAATGAGCTGAAGCTTGCGTTTCTCGCGGCTCAATCGGTACCGCCGAACCTGTGCCCTGACGCGGAGCACGCCGAGCATCGTTCGGTTGACCGGACGGGGGGCGTCGCCTACGCGGTCGTTGGCTCTGTGCTGGCGTAAAGCACGACCACCGAGCGCGGTCCGACCCGATAGGTGCAGCCGGGGGCGGGTGGAGCGGCTTGCCATGCGACGATGTCCCGCGGTGAATCGAGATTGGTGTCGATCCATCGGCGCCATGGATCTCGCGAACCGTTAAGCACCGCCGGCAGTTCAAAGTCGAGTGGCTCCCAGTAGGCATTTGCGATCAGATGAAAGAGCAGGTTTTCTTTTGGCAGCTCCGCTCCGAATGCGAAGCTGCGCGAGTCATCGCTCCAATCTGGTTGGTTCAGTTTTACGCCGTGCCAGGCTTTGTTCGCTGCCAGTAGCATTTGGTGCAGAGTTCTGCGTTGGAGTTCCGTCTCCAAGTCTCGCAACAGCCGCCGTTCGATCAGCAGGCAGAGGAAGCGATGCACGTCCGCATGCTTCTCCACGAGACTCCAATCGAACCAACTGGTTTTATTGTCCTGGCAGTAAGCGTTGTTGTTGCCGTACTGGGTGCGTCGTACCTCATCGCCCATGGTGATCATGGGCACGCCGAGTGAGAGCAGAGTGATGGTCAAGAAGTTCTTTACCTGCCGATTTCGCAGTTTCTCGACACGCGGATGATCGGTAGGACCCTCAACGCCACAATTCCAGCTTCGATTGTCGTTGGTGCCGTCGCTGTTGTTTTCACGGTTTTCTTCGTTGTGTTTGTAGTCGTAGGAGACAAGATCGTTGAGTGTGAAGCCGTCGTGACAGGTCACAAAGTTCACGCTCTGCTCAGCCTCACGCTCCTTGTGGCCGTAGATCTCCGGGCTACCAAGAAACCGGTCGGCGACGCGGCCTACGGAACCTGGTTCGCCACGGACAAAACTGCGAACGTCGTCGCGGAACCGGCCGTTCCATTCTTTCCAACTGTCTCCGATAAAGCTGCCGACCTGATACAAACCAGCCGCATCCCACGCCTCGGCGATGATTTTGGTTTCTGCGAGCGAGGGATCTGTGTCAATGTCCCAGAGCACGGGCGGGCTGGCCATCAACTGGCCTTGCGGATCGCGTGCCAGGATCGACGCGAGATCAAAGCGGAAGCCATCCACATGCATTTCCTCAACCCAGTAGCGCAGGCTGTCAATGATCATGCGACGGACGATGGGATTGTTTGCGTTGAGAGAGTTTCCCGTGCCGCTGTAGTTGGCATAGCGGGAGCGATCCTGTTCCAGGATGTAATAGGTGTTGTTGTCGAGGCCGCGGAAGCTGAACGTCGGTCCGCAGTGGTCGCCCTCCGCGGTGTGGTTGTATACCACGTCGAGAATGACTTCGATGCCCGCACGATGGAGTGCTTTGACCATGTCGCGAAACTCGTTCACCGGGCCGAGCCGGTCCTGACGTGAACTGTATGCCTGGTGCGGCGCGAAGAACGAAACCGGTGCGTAGCCCCAATAGTTGACCAGCCCCGGAGGACAATCTTGGGCATCGAATTGAAAGATAGGCAAAAGCTCAACTGCAGTGATGCCAAGCTTCTGAAGGTACGGAATTTTCTCGATCAATCCGGCAAATGTACCGCATATGTTTTTGGAAACACCGGAACTTGGATCGCAGGTGAAGCCGCGCACGTGCATCTCGTAAATAATTGTCTGTGAAGACGGCCTCCCGAGTGGCATGTCGCCTTCCCAGTCGTATACGCTGGGATCGATCACGACACTCTTCATGGCGGTCGCGGCGTTGCCCTCGACTTGTTGAGCAGCTTCGCGGCTGTAGTTCTTAGGAACCACGACACCCCTTGCGTACGGGTCAAGGAGGACTTTGCTGGAATCAAATCGCATCCCGATCGCGGGGTCGTGGGGTCCGTGAACTCGATAGCCATAGATCTGACCCGGTTGTACGTCCGGCACAAAAACGTGCCAGTAGTGATAGGTCCGGTGAGTTGCCGAATCAATGGGGATCACACGTTCCGGCCGGGGATCGTCTTCGTGGTCGAAGAGCAGCAAATCCACGCCAGTCGCTGCGCGGGAGAAAATACTGAAGTTGACGCCACCTTCGCAAATGGTGCTCCCGAGAGGAGCGCTTCGGCTTCTCTTCATGGCCGTTGGTGAGATTCCTGAGTCTGGTGCGACAGCGCGATCCAGCGCGACACTCATGGTTTACTTCCTGCCCAGTTGATTTTTCGCCGCAGCCACCACTTCGTCCGGCTGAAATCCGAATTTCCTTTGAAGCTCTTTAAGTGGCGCGGATGCTCCAAATGTATTCATGCCGATGATGTGCCCCGAAGTACCGACGTAGCGCTCCCATCCGAAGGTCGAGGCCTGCTCGATTGCCACGCGAGCAGTCACATCAGGGGGCAGCACGCTATCTCGATATTCTTTTGTCTGATGGTCGAAAATATCCCAGGACGGCATGGAGACCACCCGCGAACGAATGCCCTCGGACAACAATTTCTCGTGAGCTTCGACCGCGAGCGAGACCTCACTGCCGGAAGCGATGAGAATGACTTCCGGCTTACCACCCGGAGCGTCGGCAAGCACATAGGCGCCGTGCGCGACTCCCGATGCGGACGCATATTTGCTGCGATCGAGCGTGGGCAGCGGCTGGCGCGAGAGCGCCAGTACGGCAGGCTGGTGGCGCAACTGCACGATGTAGCGGTAAGCCTCAACCACTTCATTGGCGTCGCCTGGGCGCAACAAAACCAAGCCGGGTATGGCGCGCAGGGATGCGAGATGCTCCACTGGCTGGTGGGTTGGGCCATCTTCTCCGTCGCCCATGGCGTCGTGTGTGAAGATCAGGATAGTCGGCAACTCCATCACGGCCGAAAGGCGGATGGCCGGCCTGGCATAGTCGCTGAAGATGAAAAAAGTTGCGCCGAACGCACGGAGCTTCGATAAAGAGAGCCCGTTCACGATCGCCGCCATCGAGTGTTCACGGATGCCGTAGTGCAGCATCTTCCCGCCGGGCGTATCGGCTTGAAGGCTTCCCGCACCGGGGAAGGTAAACGTAGTTTTGTTCGAGGGGCCCAGATCCGCCGAGCCCCCAAGGAACCACGAAATATTTTGGGCAAGCACGTTCAGCACCTTGCCCGAGGCATCTCGACCAGCGATGCCCTTCGGGTCAGCGGGAAAAACGGGGAGATTGCGATCCCACCCTGTCGGAAGTTCGCGCCGCTGCATCATATCGATCTCGGCCGCCAGGTCGGGATACTTGGCCCGGTACGAATCGAAAAGTTTGACCCACTGCTGCCGAGTCGATGCACCGCGCGCTCCTACACCAGCCTCAAAGTGATCGTAGACGCCATCGGGAACGTAGAACTTCGCGTCCTCGGGCCATCCGTAAGAGCGTTTGGTCAGCCGACATTCCTCTTCTCCAAGCGGCTCACCATGGGCTTCAGGCGTGTCCTGCTTGTTCGGAGAGCCGTAGCCGATGTGGCTGTCCAAAACGATGAAAGTCGGACGCCCCGGGGTCTTGCGGAAAACTTCGAGAGCGTGCTCGATGCGGTCGATATCGTTGGCGTCGCCGACGCGCAGAACGTTCCATCCGTACGCCAGAAACCTGGCCGCGACGTCTTCCGTAAATGTGATGTCGGTGTGACCTTCGATGGTGATGTGGTTGTTGTCGTAAACCCAGCAAAGATTATCCACGCCGAGGTGGCCGGCCAGCGACGCCGCTTCGGATGAAACACCTTCCATCATGCAGCCATCGCCGCAAACCGCGTAAATGTTGTAATTGAAAATTTCGAAGCCCGGCCGGTTATACCGGTCGGCGAGCCACTTCTGAGCAATCGCCATTCCGACGCTTGTAGCCACACCTTGCCCGAGCGGTCCGGTTGTGGTTTCGACGCCTGAGACCCAGTGATACTCGGGATGACCGGGGGCCCTGCTATCGAGCTGGCGAAAGTGGCGGATATCGTCGAGTGAAACCGAAGGTTTGCCTAGCGCTTCATATTCGGCGTCGACCGCCTGAGTCTTGGTGAGATGGAGCACCGACCAGAGCAGCATGGAGGCGTGTCCGTTCGAGAGCACGAAGCGATCACGGTTCGGCCAGATCGGATCCTGGGGATCGAAGCGCAAGACCCGGTTCCACAGCGTATAGACCAGCGGTGCGAGCGCCATGGGCGTGCCCGGGTGACCGGACTTGGCCTGCTGAACTGCATCAATCGAAAGCGTGCGGATAGTGTTGATACAGAGCTGATCCGCTTCCGTCTCTGTCATTTTGGGAGTGATTGGACGAACAAGTGCGGCACTCATGGTGATCTCTCCTCTTGATTACTTCTCGATATGTCGCGTAGACGCGTGCGCAGTCTCAGTACATTTCTTCTTCGTGCACCTTTGTGGTTGACGAAGTACAAAATGCTGGAACCACAAAGGACACAAAGGTTCACAAAGTGGGACTGCTACCCTTACGCTGCGAGTTGTCCCGCAGCAGCTTTATCAGCAAACACCACCGCTTGACCCTGGCGGACCCGGCCGGCCGGGATCGACGTATCAGCCTTACGCAAGCGGCCAAGCATTTCGACTTTTTCACTCCCGGTGACAAGCCACAGAATCTGCCGAGATCGATTGATAATCGGGTAGGTCAACGTCATTCGACGCCGGCCTTGGTAGATTCCGGTCAGCGCAACGTCGGCGTCCGTGACTTCAAGCACCGCGTCACCGGGAACCAGAGATGCAGTGTGGCCGTCGGGCCCGAGGCCTAAGTGGACAAGATCGAGTATGGGTGGCGAGCCGGCAATCTCCCGAAGAATTGTCGCATAACGGGCGGCTGCCGCTTCCAGATCGGGAGATTCAACCGGCATGGCAAGAATTTGTTCGGGACGCAGTGGTGCATGCAGGCTTTCCTTCAGGTGAGTGAGATTTCTGTCCGGGTCTCCTGGGGGTGCCACGCGCTCATCGACTTGCGCCAGGTAGAGGTTTTGCCAGGGAACTTCTTCCGCAGTCAGTGCGCGCAACATCACCCAAGGAGTGTGGCCCCCGCTGACCGCAATGACGAAGCGACCGCGAGCGGCGACGGCAGCCCGAGCTTCCGCGGCAATGAGTGCAGCAGCTTGTCGGGCGACTGACTCTGCATCCGCAAACACTTCGACTTTCATGTTCTCTCCGCTCCAACCATTCACGCAGCTTGCGCGGCGCCGGTTGATCCGGCAGCCGCAACCGTCGGGTTGTGCCATCCTGAGGCTGGCGTGACCTGCTTCACCTCATGCGGCCCCCAGGTTTTCGGGTCGTACTGATAGACCGGCGTAGCCTCCTTCAGTACCGGATCCACAATGCGCCACGCTTCTTCCACATAATCCTGCCGCGCGAATAGCGTAGCATCGCCTTCCATGGCATCGCCCAGCACGCGCTCGTAAGCGTCCATCTCCTCCGCGCTGGGGTGGCGGCTTGCCACCATTTCCGCAGTCTGACCAGTCATGTCGTCCCCCGGAGTCATCACCGTCATTCCCATGGCGATGGTTACATCCGGACTCACCCGGAACCGCAGATGGTTGTGCTTTAGAGTACTGGCAGGGAGCACCGCGGGAGGTTTGCGGAACCGGCCCAGGATTTCGGTGCACGTCACAGGCAAATTCTTTCCTGCTCTGATGTAGAAAGGGACCCCTTGCCAGCGCCATGAATTAATTTCCAGTCGCAACGCTGCGAAGGTCTCTGTTTGCGAGTTGGGCTTCACTCCTTTTTCATTGAGGTAACCTTTGAACTGTCCGCGGACAACGTTTTTCTCATCGAGCGGTGCCATCGCTTTCAGAACCTTGACCTTTTCATCGCGAAGGGCTTCGCTGTCCGTCCTGACGGGAGGCTCCATCGCCAGGTTGCAGAGCACCTGAAACAAGTGATTCTGGATTACGTCTCGAATGGTGCCGGTTTCATCGTAGAAAGCGCCACGACCCTGGACGCCAAAATCCTCGGCCATTGTGATCTGCACGCTTTCGATGTAGGTGCGGTTCCAGAACGACTCCATGAAAGCGTTGGCGAAGCGGAACATAAACATGTTGCGAACCGGCCGCTTGCCCAGGTAGTGGTCGATGCGGAAAATGTTGCTCTCGGCAAACGCTGCATGCAGGATGCGGTTGAGGTCCTGGGCGGATTTCAGGTCGCTTCCGAAAGGCTTTTCAACAACCACGCGAGCGCCTTGGGCAGATCCGGAGTTCGCGAGATGTTCGACAACGGGTCCAAACAGCGGAGGCGGAATAGCCAAGTAATGCGCCGGATGCTGAGCCCCACCAAGCTCTTTGCGAAGCGTGTCAAAGGTCGCACGATCTCCGTAGTCACCGTCCACATAATGCAGCAAGCCGCTAAGTTTCTCGAAAGCCGCCGGATCCAACCCGCCGTGTTTTTCCAGGCTGTCTTTAGCCCGGGCGCGGAGTTGATCCAGGTTCCAGCCTGCCTTCGCGACCCCAATAACGGGTACTTCGAGATGCCCCCGTTTGATCATCGCCTGCAGTGCGGGGAAAATTTTCTTGTAGGCCAGGTCGCCGGTTGCCCCGAAAAAGACCAGCGCGTCCGAATGGACAGCATTATTCATGTTGATCTCCTTTAAGCGGCCTGAGATTTTTCGACTGGTTTCTCATGGTGTCCACCGAACTGAAAGCGCATGGCGGACAATAGTTTGTTAGCGAAATCGGCCTCGCCGCGCGAGCTGAACCGCTCGTAGAGTGCGGTTGTCAGAACCGGCGTGGGTACGGCTTCGTCGATGGCGGCCTTGATCGTCCAGCGACCTTCGCCTGAGTCGGAAACTCTTCCGGCAAACTGAGAAAGAGCCGGATCCTGCAGCAATGCGGATGCGGTCAAATCGAGCAGCCACGAAGCGATGACGCTGCCGCGCCGCCACACTTCCGCAACGTCTGGCAAATTGAGGTCGTACTGATAGTGCTCAGGATTGCGCAACGGGGTGGTCTCGGCGTCAATCGCGTGTTCCTGCTTGCCGACATTGGCGGAGCGCAGAATTCCTAACCCCTCGGCATAGGCGGCCATAATTCCATACTCGATTCCGTTGTGAACCATCTTTACGAAATGGCCGGCGCCATTGGGTCCGCAGTGCAGGTAGCCCTGCTCAGATGTACCCGAGGCTTTGTCGCGTCCTGGGGTACGCGCGATGTCACCGATGCCGGGAGCCAGCGTAGAGAAGATGGGATCGAGGTGCTTCACGACATCGTTCTCGCCGCCAATCATCATGCAATAGCCTCGCTCCAGGCCCCACACGCCGCCGCTCGTGCCCACGTCCACATAGTGGATTCCCTTTGGCGCGAGTTCCTTTGCCCGACGAATGTCGTCGATGTAGTACGAATTGCCACCATCAATCAGGATGTCTCCCGATTCCAGGTGTGGCAGCAGGCCGGCGATGGTGTCATCGACGGCTGCGGCCGGGACCATCAACCAGACGGCGCGCGGCTTCTCCAGTTTCTTCACGAACTCCTGCAGCGTTGCGGAACCGACCGCCTTCTGCTGAACCAATTCCTCAACCGCTTTCGGTGATCTGTCGAAGGCCACGCAACTGTGGCCATTCTTGAGAAGGCGCAGTACCATATTTGCTCCCATTCTTCCGAGACCAACCATTCCGAGCTGCATGTGTAACTCCTTTTATAGAGAAAGTTTGTTAGACCGCTGTCTCGCAGCGGTGATTCTTCCTGTATCGACATTCGTACAGATGCGCGTCACGCCGCCTCCTTGAGCTTCCGGTAGCGACGGATCAATGTGTTCGTGGAACTGTCGTGGCTGAGTGCGGGATCTGTTTTGCTTTCAAGTTCTGGAATGATTCGCTGGGCCAGCGCCTTACCAAGTTCGACTCCCCACTGGTCGAACGAATTAATGTTCCAGATAGTTCCCTGGGTGAAGACCGAGTGTTCGTAGAGGGCGACGAGCTTGCCCAATATTTCCGGTGTGAGTTGCTCGGCGAGAATCGTATTCGAGGGGCGGTTGCCCTCGAAAACGCGATGGGGCACAAGCCAATCGGGTGTGCCTTCAGCCTTGACCTGCTCGGGCGTTTTGCCGAAAGCCAGTGCCTCAGTCTGTGCGAAAACATTCGCCAGTAGCATGTCGTGGTGCCGTCCCAGCGGATTCAGTGCTTTCGCAAAACCGATGAAGTCGCACGGGATGAGCCTCGTGCCTTGATGGATCAATTGATAGAACGAGTGTTGGCCATTAGTCCCAGGCTCGCCCCAGTAGATGGGGCCGGTATCGTAATCGACCGGCGTCCCTTCGAGCGTGACATGCTTGCCATTGCTCTCCATGGTCAGCTGTTGCAGATACGCTGGGAACCGCTTCAGGTATTGCTCATATGGCAAAACCGCAACTGTCTGCGCGCCAAAAAAATTGTTGTACCAGACGGCGAGAAGTCCCATCACCACCGGCAAATTGCGCTCGAAAGGAGTGCTGCGAAAGTGCTCGTCTACCTGGTGAAAGCCATTCAGCATGGAGCGGAAATTCTCCGGACCGATGGCAAGCATGGTGGACAGGCCGATCGCCGAGTCCATCGAGTAACGGCCGCCGACCCAGTCCCAAAATCCGAACATGTTGGCGGTATCGATACCGAACTTTGAAACTTCCGCGGTGTTGGTTGAGACCGCGACAAAATGCTTCGCGATCGATTTTTCGTCGCCTCCCAGACCTGCGAGCGCCCAGTCGCGGGCGCTATGCGCATTGGTCATGGTTTCCAGTGTCGTAAAGGTCTTTGAAGAGACGATGAAAAGGGTTTCCGTTGGATCGAGATCCAGGACGGCCTCTGCGAAGTCGGTGCTGTCGACATTGGAGACGAAGCGGAAGGTCATCGCACGATCGCTGTAATGCTTCAGCGCCTCGTACGCCATTACCGGACCGAGGTCCGATCCGCCGATACCGACGTTGATGACATTGCGGATGCGTTTGCCGGTATGGCCTTTCCACGCTCCGCTTCGCACCCGATTGCTGAAATCGGTCATCTTGTCGAGCACGGCATGCACCCCGGGCACCACATTCTCTCCGTCTACGACGATGGATGTTTCCCTTGGGGCCCGCAGGGCGACATGCAGGACCGCCCGCTTTTCCGTGATATTGATCTTCTCGCCCCGGAACATGGCATCGATTCGCGCCTGAAGCCCGGATGCTTCGGCGAGTTGAACCAGAAGCTTGAGAGTTTCGTCCGTGATTCGGTTTTTCGAATAATCCAGATAGATGCCCAGGGCTTCTACTGTTAGACGCTCGCCGCGCTTGGGATCATCCGCAAAGAGATTGCGGAGATGTGTCTTCTGGATGCTCTTATAATGATCTTCGAGAGCTTTCCAGGCTGGGCGCTTGACGGTTGACTTTCCCGTGATTGGTTCGACGCGTGCTGCCATATCCATTTTCCTTTCGTCTCTTCTGGTTATCTGAAGCGCTCTCAGCGCGAAGGGAAGGCCGCGACTCATCGGCTTGCTCCCACAGTCGAAATCCGCCGCTGAAAGCATTGGCGTTGTTTCCGGCTCGGCAGTTTGGAGGCAGCCGTTTCAATTCTTTAACATTGCCTCCTCCCAGAACTACATCATCGGGTTCAAGAGCGGCGATCAGGCGCGCCACTACATCCGCCACATCGCGCCGCCACTTTTTCTTGCCTCGTTCTTCGAATGCCTGACGCCCCACGTAGTCCTCGTACGTGCCCTTTTTGTAAGGGAGATGGCCCAGTTCCATTGGCTCCAAAATGCCATTCACAACCAAAGCTGAACCGAGGCCTGTGCCCAGACCGAGGAAGAGCATCTTGCCGCCCTTATAGCTCCCCAGGGCCTGCATCGCCGCATCGTTAATGATCTTAATCGGACACCCGAACGCGGCTCCAAAATCAAAACCAATCCACCCCGCTGCCAGGTTATGCGGATCGGCGACCGGTCTGTTCTGGACAACCGCGCCGGGATAGCCCATCGAGACCGCGTCATACTTCCACGTTCCAGCGAGCCGCTTGACGCCGGCGACCATCTGTTGCGGCGTCATCTTGGGACCGGACGGAAACTTCCGCGGCGTGTCATGCCCGGTGGCAAGAATTTTCACATGAGTTCCGCCGACATCAATCACCAGCACGTTCATGCAGAGCCTCTTATCGCGCAAATGCGGCAGTTCTTAACTCGCTGCTTTCAGGGTCGGGCCCTTGGATTTCATGTCGGTTTCCTTGGACTTAATCACCGTCAGCAGATCGGTCCACGATTTGACGAATGACTTGGCGCCTTCATCCTGCAACTGAGCGGCGAGTGCATCGACGTCGATGCCCGCCTCGGCAAACTGTGCCAGCACTTGTTCACAATCACCGCCGTCTGCCGGCAGGATTGGACCGAGGTCAGTATGTTCGGCGAGAGCCTTCAACGTGGCTTCGGGCATGGTGTTCACTGTGAAAGGTGCGGCAAGCGCCTTAATGTAGAGAATGTCGGAAGCTTGGGGATCTTTCGTGCCCGTGCTGGCCCACAGCAGACGTTGCGGACGAGCGCCGAGATTGTACACACGCTGCCAGCGCGGCGAGCTGAGCAGAGTGCGGCACGCCTTATAAGTACGCTTGGCGATGGCGATACCGAGTTTGTTGCGTAGCGCTTCCGGCACTTTGCTGGCAACCGCTGCGTCCCAACGGCTAACGAACACCGACGCTACTGATCCGACCGTTGGTTCGAGCCCAGCTTCGATGCGTCGCTCGATGCCGCGCAAGAAAGCTTCGGCAGCCGCCACGTAGTGCTCCCGGGAAAATAACAGCGTGACATTGATCGGTATGCCAGCGAAGATGGCTTCCTCAATCGCAGGCAGACCTTCTTTTGTGCCTGGAATCTTGATCAGGAGGTTGGACCGCCCCGCGCGGGCGTGCAATTCTTTGGCGGCGGCGAGAGTGCTGGCCGTATCGTAGGCAAGCAACGGGGACACTTCCAGCGACACCCAGCCATCCACTCCGTCTGTTCGATCGTGGATCGGTCGAAATAGATCGGCCGCGCGCGTGAGATCGTCGATTGCCAGGTCGAAGAAGAGAGCCTCGCCCGATTTACCCTTTTTCAAGTCTTCGTGGATTGCCTTGTCATAAGCGGTGCTGTTCTTGATGGCATGGTCAAATATCGTAGGATTCGAGGTAAGGCCGGTGACCGATAGGTCTTTGATGTAGGTCTCCAGCGTACCCCTATCCAGCAGGTCCCGTGTGATGTTGTCCAGCCAGATGCTTTGGCCAAGATCGTAAAGCAGTTGTGTCGCTTTCATAATTCCACCTCAGTAAATTGAAAACTCGTGCGTGAGCTCTCCAACCATCAGGCTCGGGGTCATGACGCCGCCTCCAGCGTGCTTGCGGCAGGACGCGCAACACCGACGGTGCGGTGCGAGGTTTCCGTCACCTCCCGTAGCGATTGGAAAGCCGGTCCGCAAAACATGTCTATGGTGCTCCGCCAGCGCCAGTTACCGTCGGCCCGGCCAGGTACATTCATGCGAGCGTCGCTGCCCAGGTTAAGCACATCTTGCAAAGGGGCGATTGCGAGTGCGGCTGGCGATGACCACGCCAAGCGAATCAGATCCCACGCCGCCTCCTGAGCCCGGCCACCAGGTCGTCCCAGATAATTCCAGAAATTGTGCCGCTGCCAATCCGGCAGCGCCTCATACCAGCCACGACTCGTGTCATTGTCATGCGTGCCGGTATACACAACCGTATTGTGCACGAAGTTGTTCGGGAAGTAGGGGTTATCCGCGTGGCCGTCAAAGGCGAACTGCAGAACTCGTGTTCCAGGTATGTGGAAAGAATCGCGGAGTGCAGACACATCCGGAGTAATGACCCCCAGGTCTTCGGCTATGAACGGCAGGCTGCCCAACTCCCGTTGGACCGCGTTGAAGAAATCGGCGCCTGGACCCGGAACCCATTGCCCACTTTGAGCGGTCGGCGCGCCTGCCGGTACGTGCCAGGCCGCCGCAAAACCGCGGAAGTGATCGAGCCGAATCACGTCCACATGAACCAGCAGAGCTCGCAAGCGGTCGATACACCAGCGAAATCCGCTCTGGCGAAGCGCGTCCCAGTTGTAAACCGGATTGCCCCAGAGCTGTCCTTGAGCGCTGAAATAGTCGGGAGGCACTCCGGCGACGAAGCGCGGCCGGTGTTTGTCATCCAGCAGAAACAGTTCCGGGTTGGCCCATACATCACTCGAATCCGGAGAAACAAAAAATGGCAAGTCACCGATCAACCGTACGCCTTTCGCGCGAGCGTAGTCCTTCAAGTGTTTTGCCTGGCGGAACAGCAAAAATTGTGCAAATCGAACCTGATCGATCTGCCGGCCCACGTCCTGTCGCGCCTGGGCCAGCGCCGCCGGTGTTCTCAGGATCAAGTCGGTTGGCCATTCCAGATAAAAGGTATTGTTGTACTTGGCCTTCAGCGCTCGAAAGAGAGCGTAATCCTCGAGCCAGTGTGCTTCGTCATGGCAGAATTGCTCATAGTCAGCCTGCAGATCTTTGCGTGAGCCCGCAGCGAACTCCGTCCACGCCCGCTCGAGCAACCAGTGCCTGAAAGGAATGACGGCGTCGTAGTCGATGGTCGTCACTGGAAATGTGGGTCGTTCAAAATCGGACGTCAGCAACCCTTCTTGAATCAGGTCGTCCGGACTGATCAGGAGTCCGTTACCCGCAAAAGACGAAAGTGATTGATAAGGCGAGTTGCCATAACCGGTAGGACCGAGCGGCAGTGCCTGCCACCAGCCTTGACCTGACTCGTGAAGTTGATCGAGCCATGACAAGGCTGTGGGCCCCAGGTCGCCAATGCCGTAAGGCGAAGGCAGCGACGTCACGTGCAGTAACACGCCGGAGGCGCGGTAGTCCGGCGGAAACGGGGAAAGAGTTCCGTGGCGACCGCTATCGCTCATGCTTTTCCTTTCGCCGGACCTAACGCATTGCTAACAATTGCCTGCGCTTCACCGAGGATGGTGTTCAAGTGAGCCTCGTCCTTGAAGCTCTCGGCGTAAATCTTGTAGATGTTTTCGGTGCCGGACGGACGGGCCGCAAACCAGCCGCTGGCGGCTACGACTTTAAGGCCCCCAATGGATGCGTTGTTGCCGGGGGCGCGAGTCAGCTTCGCGGTGATCGGCTCGCCAGCAAGGCTCGATTCCTTGACCGCCTCGGGTGACAGCTTCTGCAGATTAGCTTTTTGCTCGGGGGTGGCGGGCGCATCGATGCGAGTGTAATACGGGGTGCCGAACTCCGCCGTCAGATCACGATAATGTTCGCCCGGATCCTTGCCCGTGCGGGCCATAATCTCGGCCGCGAGTAAATCCATGATCGGGCCGTCCTTGTCGGTCGTCCAGACCGTGCCGTCCAGGCGCAGAAAGCTCGCGCCCGCGCTCTCTTCTCCACCGAAGCACATTGAGCCGTCTACCAACCCCGGCACAAACCACTTGAATCCTACGGGCACTTCGCTGAGTTTACGGCCAAGCTTTTTCACCACCCGATCAATCATGCTGCTGCTGACTAACGTCTTGCCCACCGAAACGTGGGCGCCCCAGCGTGGACGATGCTGCAGAAGGTATCCGATGGACACCGCGAGATAATGATTCGGGTTCATCAACCCAGATGAGGGCGTAACAATGCCGTGCCGGTCCGAGTCCGGATCGTTAGCGAAGGCAACTTGATATTGATCCTTGAGACCAACGAGCCGGGCCATCGCGTAAGGACTGGAGCAGTCCATGCGGATCTTGCCGTCATGATCGACCGTCATAAACGAGAAGGTCGGGTCGATCACGGGGTTTACGACAACGACGTTCAGGCCGTAGATCGAGTTGATCGGTTCCCAGTAAATCCGCGCCGCGCCGCCTAGCGGATCGACCGCCAGCTTAAGACCGGCGCCGCGGATCGCATCGGTATCAACTACGTTTTTCAGGTCACGCACGTAGGGCAGAATGAAATCTTCCTGATGCGTGGTTACCGCCTTGATGGCTGCAGAGAAGGGAATTCGCTTGACACCAGAGTTATTGCCGCGCAGCAATTCGTTGGCTCGATCCTCGACCCACTGAGTCACGTGGGTGTCGGCTGGCCCGCCGTTGGTGGGGTTGTACTTAAAGCCGCCATCCTCCGGCGGATTATGCGATGGAGTTATAACGATGCCATCGGCGAGATGATCTTTGCGATCGCGGTTATAGACGAGGATGGCACGAGAGATGACCGGCGTCGGAGTTACTTTGTCATCTTCCTGGATGATGGTTTCCACGCGGTTCGCGGCCAGCACTTCGAGCGCGGTACGCTGCGCGGGTCCGGATACGCCGTGGGTGTCTTTGCCCATATAGAGTGGGCCATCCGTGCCCTCACCACGACGGTAGTCGCAGATGGCCTGCGTCATGGCAAGGATGTGGGCTTCGGTAAAGGTGCCATTGAACGGCGAACCTCGATGTCCACTGGTGCCGAAGATGACCATCTGATTGGGATCTCCGAGATCCGGCCGGCGCTCGTAGTACTCACGTTCCAGCTTGGCCACGTCCACCAGCATGTTTTTGGGTGCAGGAAGGCCTGCGAGGGGAGAGATCATCTGCTTATTATCACTCGGGCCGATTGCCTGCGGACGCGTTTCTAGGGCACTGGGCATGGTTTTGCCTCCCATATCTCAGACGCGTACTCGTGAATGGTTCGATCGCTGGAGAACTTTCCCGAACCCGCCACATTGAGGATGGCCTTGCGCGCCCAGGCATCGGGGTCAGCATACAACTCGAGAAGCCGCTGGTCCGCCTCGAGATACGACTTGAGGTCCGCAAGGTGCATGTAGTGGTCGCCATGAGTCAGAAGCGTGTCGCGCAACGGCTCGAAGACACCCGGTTCATTGCGGCTGAAATAGTTCGAGAAGATCAAGTCCAGCGCGGCGCGGGTCTCCGGTTCGTTGTCGTAGTGCCAGCGCGGATTGTACCAACTGGCGCTGTCCTCCACCTGTTTCGCGGTGAGGCCGAACAGAAAGAAATTTTCTTCTCCGGCTTCCTCCGCCATCTCGATGGTTGCTCCGTCGCGAGTGCCGATGGTAAGAGCGCCATTCATCATGAACTTCATATTGCTTGTGCCGCTCGCTTCGTATCCCGCAGTTGAGATTTGATTAGAGACGTCGCTGGCAGGTATGAGTTTCTCGGCAAGCGACACGTTGTATTCAGGCACGAACAGAACCCTGAGCCGCCCGCGCACAATGGGATCACCGTCGATCGTTCCCGCCAGGTTGTTGATGAACTTGATGATCAGCTTCGCCAGTTGATACGCCGGCGCGGCCTTACCGGAAAATATAAACGTCCGCGGCGGCATCTTCAGATCCGGGTTCTTACGGAGCCGGTTGTAGAGCACCACGATCCGAAGCGCATTCAGCAATTGGCGTTTGTATTCGTGAATGCGCTTCACCTGGGAATCAAGAATGGTGTCCGGGTCCACGGTCTGGCCCGAAGTCAATTTGAGCCATTCGGCAAATTGACACTTCGCCTCGCGCTTGGCCTTGAGGAAAGCGGCATGAAGATTCCTATCGCCGGCAAGTGGCTGGAGCTTGCTCAGTTCACTCAGGTCGCTGATCCATCCATTGCCGATTGCTTCCGTGATGGTCTTTGCCAGTGGCGGGTTTGCCAGCAGCAACCAGCGTCGTGGCGTCACACCGTTAGTCTTGTTGCTGAAACGGTCAGGGAACACTTCCGCCAGGTCTTTGACCGTCATGGTGCGCAACAGATGAGAGTGAATGGCGGCCACGCCGTTGGTGCTGTGCGAACCTACGATTGCCAGGTTGGCCATGCGGACCTGTTTGGCCGGGCCTTCCTCAATGAGGCTCACGTGTTGGATTCGGCTTTCTTCGCCGGGGAAGCGCGTCTGCACGGCATCGAGCAGCCTGCGATTGATCTCGTAGATGATATCCAGATGACGCGGTATCATCGTCTCAAACCACGCGACCGGCCATTTCTCAAGGGCCTCGGGTAACAGCGTGTGATTGGTGTAGGCCAGGGTCCGGTTCGTAAGATCCCATGCCTGGTCCCATCCCAGCTGTGCCTCATCCAGCAGGATCCGCATCAGTTCGGGCACTGACAGCGTCGGGTGCGTGTCGTTCAGTTGGATGGCAACTTTCTCGGGAAGTGCATTCCAATCCGAATTATCGCGACGGAAACGGCGCACGAGGTCTCCGATGGAGCAGGCGACAAGAAAATATTCCTGCACGAAGCGCAACGCCTTCCCCATGGTCGTAGAGTCGTCGGGATAGAGCACACGCGTGAGCGACTCGGCGCTCAGAGTCTGGGCCAGCGCCGCGACGAAATCACCGCTGCTGAATTCCTGAAAGTCGAAGTAGTCGGGAGCGGCCGCAGCCCAAAGCCGAAGCGTATTGATGTTTTTGCCGCCGTAACCTACAACAGGACGATCATACGGAATACCGATCAGGGTGGAGGGGTGACCCGGCACTGCACGCAAACTGCCTCCGTGCAGCTCGAACGAGCTATTCAGCTTGACTTCGACATGTTCGTGCCGGCGATGGACCTCCCACGGGTCTGGACGGCGCAGCCAGTTGTCGGGCTGTTCGTGTTGCCAGCCATCCTGTATGGTTTGTTTGAAAATGCCATATTCGTAACGCAGTCCGTAGCCCATGGCGGGCAATTGCATGGTAGCCATCGAGTCCAGGAAGCACGCTGCCAAACGCCCGAGGCCGCCATTGCCCAAGCCCGCATCGGGTTCGTGCTCGAGGATATTGAGCCAGTCAAGATTCTTTTGCTTGACCGCTTGCTTCATGATGGGATCGAGCAGAAGGTTGTTGACATTGTTGGCCAGCGAACGGCCGATGAGAAACTCCATCGAGAGATAATAGACACGCTTGGGATTCGCGCGGTCGTAGGTTTTATCGGTATAAATCCAGCGCTGCGAGAGGACATCCCGAACGGAGTGAGCGACGGCCTCGAAGCGCTCACGCGCATCGGCGACCGTTATGTCGACGACGTTGTCAAACAAGAGATGTCGTTCGTAAAGCGCGCTCTCCGTTCCCGTCAGGTGAATCGGTCCAACCCCATATTGGCTGCGAAGCTTCGCAAGTTCCTCGGACGCTGGTGGCATCGGTACGACCGTCGCAGGCTTTTCGCTGGCTGGGCTTTGGCTGGCAGGCTTTGTGCTCATCGGAATACCCTTCGGCTGAGATTGGTGTTACTTGTGCCTCAAATGTTTCAGCGCAGACGGCTGCGGTAGCGGTTCAAGCTGCGACGTGATGAGTGTCATTCCACAATCGGATGACTGGCCGGGAAATACTGCCCTCATAACCCAGCGCACTCAGGCTCGCAGTCGTGAGCATGAAGTGAGCGCCATTCGTCAAAGGCTCGATGTCGGCCCAACGCGCGGCCAGCACGCGAATGAAATGCCCACTCGAGAAGAGCAACACGTTTCCCTCGATCGGGCGCACCCGACTTACTACGCGATCAGCCCGTGCAGCCACTAACGCCGGCGATTCTCCACCCGGACAGCCGTCACGAAAAAGGTTCCAGTCCGGGCGAGTCTTATGGATATCGGTGCTGCGAAGGCCCTCATAGTCGCCGTAATCCCACTCCACCAGGTCGGGATCGATTTCGGCGGCGGATCCGAATCCTGCCAATTCACAGGTTCTCATCGCACGCTGCAAGGGGCTGGTGAAGACCCTGGCGAACGTCAATCCTTGGAGTCGTTTTGCCAGGCCGCGGGCATTTTGTTCGCCGTGCTGCGTCAGGGGTAGGTCGGTAAGTCCCGTATGTTGCCCCGTGAGACTCCACGCGGTCTCTCCGTGCCGGGCCACGTAAATGATGGGAAGTTCGGCGTTCATGCGGCTTTGCTCCTCACGCACTGGTCGTTACGCCTGGTGGCAGCGACAACCGTTTTAGCGGACCCAGTCCCCCGGCATGCAAGGGAAAGGAAAAATCCTCACCACGGCAGGGTAGAGGTAAACAGAGATTCTGGCCACTAGCAGAAGTCGTAGCTTCCCGCCAAAATCCGTCGTTCTTGGCTCCAGCCTAACGCTCGGGAACAAGACGTAAGTGTCAAACGAGCGCGTTTTTGTCCGAGGCCAATGCATCAAAAGCTAAGTTTTCTGGCGCATGGTCATTCAGCTTTTGACGTCATCCTGAGGGACCGAAGGTCCCGAAGGATCTCGCGCAACGCCACACGCTTCACGTCACGCGAAACTCCGCTTCCGCAATGCAATCTAAGGCTGCCACCCGCCCCCGAGCGACTGGTAGAGCTGAGTATAGTTATTCAATTCCGCAAACCACGCCTGCGCTAATTGTAGCTCGGACGTGAAGTACTGTTGTTGGGTGACCAGGACTTCGAGGAAGCTGGTGTATCCGCCCTCAAAGCGCACATTGGCCAGGCGCGCGGTTTCCTTGTACGTGTCGGTTTGTTCCTGGATCTTTATGCGGAACAAGCGGGATTGGGTGTACCCGACCAGCGAATTAGAGACGTCCTCGAATGCCAGTTGCACGGTTTGCTTGTAGAGCAACTCGGCCTCATCGCGCTGGGCCAAGGCCAACCGATAGTTCGACCTGATACGACCTCCTTGGTAGAGGGGTTGCGTAACTTGTCCCGCAACTGTCCATGCACCCGTAGTAGGTCCTGCCAGGAAGCTGGTCAACGAAGCGCTCTGCACTCCAAACGCTCCGGTTAGTGCAATTTGAGGAAAGAAAGCCGCCTTAGCGACGCCGATGTTCGCATTGGCCGCAACCAACGATTCCTCCGCCCGCCGCACATCCGGACGGCGCTCGAGGATCGCTGACGGGAGTCCGGTCGGCACTTCGGGCTCATGAGGTTGCGCCGTAATGGTCAGCCCGCGTGTTACCGGTCCGGGATTCCGGCCGAGCAGAATGCTGATCTGGTTCTCGGTCTGCTCGATCGACTGTTTCAGAGTAATGACCTGTGCTTCGGATTGTTGCAGCAATATCTCTGCCTGCAATTCATCGGTGATCGCTGCGTCTCCACCCTGAAATTTTATGGTGGTGAGCTTTACCATATCCTTATCTGCAGCAACTGTTTGTTTCGAAATCTCGAGCTGGGAGTCGAATGCCCGCAATGCAAAATAGTCGTTTGCCACGCTGGAAATCAAAGTCACGAAAACTACCTTTTGTCCGTACTCAGTAGCAAGCAGGTTGGCGCGTGCCGCCTCGGTCGCCCTCCGATACTGGCCCCAGAAATCGAGAATCCAGGATGCCTGAACGCTGATCGAGCCGATAGTCGAGTTTCCCTGGAACGGTTGGGTGCGTGTGTTTCCCAGGGACCCGCCCAAATCAACCTGCGGAAACTGATTCGCCCGGGTAATCCCCAGAACAGCGCCCGCCTCCAGAATGCGCGCGGCGGCAATGCGCACGTCGTAGTTGTTGGTCAACGCTTCCTTGATCAGACCTTGAAGGACTTCATCCTGGAACACAGCAGACCATTGCAACTCCGCGAACGGTTGACCGGTTGGTTGCGTTGTGTCCGGCGCGAGCCCTCGGTACTGCCCGGGCACGTCAACGGCAGGACGCTTGTAGTTCGGCCCCACTGTGCACGCGCATAGGGGAAGAATCAGCAAGAGGGCAGAGAATTTTCTCAACATCACGCCTGTCCTCCTTCCTTGACTGAGCCCGGCTGCGATTTGGCGGTTTCCTTCTTTCCGAAGTACTCACCAAAGCGCTCGACCACATCGAAGGAAACCGGAATGAAGAAGATTGCCAGTACGGAGGCTGCGAGCATGCCGCCGATCACGACAGTGCCCAGCACCTGTCGCGAAATAGCGCCCGCCCCGGAGGCTCTCCACAACGGAACGCAGCCAAGAATGAAAGCGAAAGCGGTCATCAGGATGGGGCGCAGGCGCAGCCTTGCGCCGGTGAGAGCGGCGTCGATCAGAGTCTTGCCGCCGTCGTATTCCATCTTGGCGAATTCGACAATCAGAATAGCGTTCTTGGCGGACAAGCCGATCAGCATGACCAGTCCGATCTGGGCATAAACGTCGTTGTCAAGACGCCGGAAGTAGAGTGCGATGAAGGCGCCGAACACTGCGATGGGGACGCCAAGTAACACACTGAAGGGAAGCGTCCAACTCTCGTATTGCGCAGCCATGATCAGGAAGACGACAAAAAATGCGAGGCCAAAAACTACGCTGGGGGAAACGCCCTGTGCTGCCTTCTGCTCCTGGTACGACATGCCGCTGTAGTCGAAGCCCATCTGGGTGGGCATGGTTTTGTGGAAGACGTCCTCCAGCGCCGCCATCACCTGGCCGGAGCTGTAGCCGGGCGCCGCCGAGGCATTAATCTGCACACAATTGAACAGGTTGTAACGCATCACGAACTCCGCGCCGCTGCGCGGATAGGTGCTAGTCAATGTGCTCAGCGGTACCATCTCACCCGAAGCATTGCGGACGTAGAACTTGCCGAGGTTCGAGGCCTTGGTGCGGAAGTCACCATCAGCCTGGACATAGACCTGCCATTGCAGCCCGAAGCGGTTGAAGTAATTGACCAACGCACCGCCCATGAATGTCTGTATGGTCTCGTACAGACCGCTCAGCTGGATCTGCTGCGTCATCGCCTTGGCGTTGTCAACCTTAACTCCTACTTGCGGAACCCCAAACAGCGCCGTGGTCATCACGCCTTGGAGTTCGGGGCGCTTGCGGAGTTCCGCCATGAAGATTTGCGTGTTCTTCCCGAGAAACTCGATGCCACTGCCGGACCGGTCTTCGAGAATGAACGTGGCGCCCCCCGAAGTTCCTACGCCAGGGATGGCGGGTGGCGGGAACGAGAACGCGATTCCAGACGGTACTCTGGACAGAGCCTGTTGCAGGTGGGCCTTGATTCCCTTGTAGCTGGTCTCGGGAGTCTTCCGTTCATCCCAAGGTTTCAACGACACGAAGAAGAACGAACTATAGGTTGCGTTGACACCGCTCAACATGCTGTAGCCCATCACCGAGCTGACATATTGGACCCCGGGCGTATCCATAATTACTTTTTCGACTTCGCGGGCAGCTTCTGACGAGCGTTGCAGCGACGATGCGTCAGGCAGTTGAAGGCCAGCGTAAAGATATCCCTGATCTTCGTCGGGAAGAAAACTGCCGGGTATCTTCTTGCCGAAGAATCCGGCGGCCACGGTCAGCAGGCCGAGCATGAGGAAGGCAAGTCCCGCTTTTCGGATCAGATGATGACAAGCACCGACATACCCATCTGTTGCCTTCCCAAAGGCGCGATTGAACCAGCGAAAGAAAGCGCCCAGCGGTCCCCACGCCTCTTTCTTCGGCCGCAGCAGCATGGCAGAGAGCGCGGGGCTGAGGGTGAGCGCATTGAATGCTGAGAACAGCACCGAAATGGCGATGGTAACGGCGAACTGTTTATAGAGTTGTCCGGTGATGCCGGGCACGAAGGCTGTGGGGATAAAAACTGCTGCCAGGATCAGGGCGATGGCAATCACAGGGGCGGCGACTTCCTCCATTGCCTTGACAGTAGCGTCATGAGGCGATAGGCCATGCTCGATGTGGTGCTCCACCGCCTCCACCACAACAATGGCATCGTCGACCACCAATCCGATCGCCAGCACCAGGCCGAACAGCGAAAGCGTATTGATGGAAAACCCCAGCATGGGAAAAACCACGAAGGTTCCCACCAACGAAACCGGAACTGCGAGCAGCGGGATCAGCGTTGCTCTCCAACCCTGCAGGAAGATGTAGACCACCAGAATCACGAGGAGCAAAGCTTCGATCAAAGTCTTTTTGATTTCGTCGATGCCAGCGCTGACGGCAAGCGTCGTATCGAGCGCAACAATGTAGTCCAGCCCCTCGGGGAACCTCCCTTGCGCTTCCTGCATCATCTTGAGGACCTTCCCTCGGGTTTCCAACGCATTGCTTCCCGGGGTCAGGTAGATCGCGATGAGGGCCGCGGGCTGCGCCGGCTTGCTCGTTCCCGCAACGCCTAACCGCGCCATGTAGGAATAGTATTGCGATCCCAGTTCCACCCGCGCCACGTCTTTCAGGCGCAGAATTGAGCCGTCGGGCTGAGCCCGCACGATGATCTGGTCGAACTCCTCCGCCGTCGGCAGGCGTCCGGGAGCGCGCACATTGTAAGTAAACTGTTGACCATTGGGAACCGGTTCGCCGCCGACCTGGCCCGCAGGATTAACCCGGTTCTGTGCCTGCACTGCATTTGTGATGTCAGGCACGGTCACCCCAAGGCTGGCCAGCTTGTCTGGATTGACCCAAATTCGCATCGCATACGGTCCGGCGCCGAAAATCTGAACCTGCCCAACCCCCGAAACGCGGGTTAACGCATACTGCAGGTTGATCGTCGCGTAGTTGGCGAGGAAGACGTTGTCGTACCGGCCACCGGCAGAATAGAGGTCGAGCAGCATGAAAGGCGCGGTTGTGCCCGGTTGCACGATCACTCCCTGCTGCGTGACCTGGCTGGGCAATTGCGAGTTCGCTTGTCCGCTCCTCATCTGCGCCAAGATCTGGTCGGTGTTGGAATCGGTTCCGAGTTGGAAATCGATGTACAGCGTCATTCCCCCGCCCGAACTCGCGCTCAACGAATACATGTAGTTCATGCCGCTGACGCCCGACATCTGCTGCTCAATCGGAGTCGCGACGGACTCTGCAATCGTTTGGGCGTCCGCGCCGGGATAGGTCGCTTTTACCTGAATCATGGGGTCGGCGATGTTGGGAAACTGCGCCGTCGGCAGGCTGAGCATTGAGATCACGCCGACCAGGACCATCAGGATGGCGATTACGATGGCGACGATGGGTCGATTAATGAAGAACTTCGACATGGTCAGTTCCCGCCCTCCGCCGGCCTTGCTGGCGCATATGGCTTGGGACTGACTGGCACGCCTTCGCGTACCTTCATGAAGCCTTCGACGATCACTTTCTCACCAGGTTTCAGGCCTTCGCTGATCACCCAGTTCGGGCCGACGCGTTCTCCGACCTTCACCGGACGGAAGCTGGCCTTGTTGTCCGGTGTCAGCACTACGACCTGATATAACGACTGAACTTCGATAACGGCGGCCTGCGGAATTAACAGCGCATCCTTGTCCATGCCAGTCTGGATGCGAACCTGTCCATAGCCTCCCGGACGGAGCGTGGCACCTTCATTGGGAAACTGAGCAGCAATCTGGATGGTGCCGGTTTGAGTTCCAACCTGGCGATTCACGTAGATAATCTGGCCGCGCCTTGGGTAGGGAAGTCCGTCGGCCTGAATGAACTCCACCGACGGACCATTCTTCAGGCTTCCGGCTCCGCGGATGATCTGGGTAATTCGCGGGGCAACGTTGAGAAACGCGCTCTCGCTGACATTGAAGTACGCCCAGATTGGATTTACCTCGGAGATCGTGGTCATCTTGGTGCTCGTCCCCACCAGATCGCCAATCTGTGAATTCGTGACGCCGGCAATTCCGTCCACCGGGGAATAAACTTTGGTCCAGGCGAGATTCAATTCCGCCTGCTGCATCGCCGCCTGCTTAGCTTGCAGTTGAGCTTTCCATGAAGCCAGATTTGCTACATCGTTGTCGAGTTGTTTCTTCGGGATCGCGTTTTGCGCAGCCAGCGGAGTGTCGCGGTCCACGTCAGCTTGGGTCCGCGATACATTCGCATCCGCCACTGCCACCTCGGCCTTGGCCTGATCGAGTTGAGCTATGAACGGTCGCGGGTCGATTGTGTAAAGCAGTTGGCCCTTCTTGACGAAGTAGCCGTTTTCGTAATTCTGAGTGAGCAGGTAGCCTTGAACTTTAGGAGTGATTTCGGCGTTGGTCGGGCCGTTCAGTTGCGCTACCCATTCCTCAAAAATGGGAACATCCTGTTGCACAACCTCGGTGTACTCGACTTCGGGGGGAGCCATCTGAGGGCGCGCTTCTTTTTCTTCACAACCGGTGAGCACGAGTGCGATCACGCACAAGCAGGAAACAGTTGCGATACGGGGAAAATTCCGGAAAACCGGTCCCTGGTCCAGTTCTCGCTCGTTTATCTGTGATCCAAAATTCTTGTGCTCTACTTCAGTTCGCATGGGCACCCTCCAGATGACCGGGCAGACAGCCTAGCGGTGGTTCGACGCTGAACCTAGGCAGATTAGAGCTAATGCGGGGCCGAGCGAACTAGCAGAATTCATAGTTCGGTGTGAAAATCTTTGGTGATATATGAAGAGTCTGATGTCCGCGGACACTCCCCCTTCGAGGACCATTCTCCCCATTGAAGTGATTACAAGTCCGTTCGCGCGTTTTGCACGCATGGAGGCGGCTGGCGGCATACTGCTTTTGATCAGCACTTTTGCGGCGCTAGTCTGGGCGAACTCACCCTGGGAACAGAGTTATCACGCGATTTGGAGCACCCAGGTCGATGTGGGATTTGGCCGTTTCTTTTTATCTGAAACTCGTCACCAATGGATCAATGACGGGCTGATGTCCGTCTTTTTCTTTCTGGTCGGACTCGAGATCAAACGCGAGGTCTTGATCGGCGAGCTGTCCTCGTTAAAGCAAGCAGCTTTCCCTTTAATCGCGGCCGTTGGCGGGACGATCGTCCCGGCCCTCATCTATGTATCGCTCAACCATGGCGGTGTTGCCCACAAAGGGTGGGGAATACCTATGGCGACCGATATAGCGTTTGCTCTCGGTGTGCTTGCCCTGCTCGGGGACCGCGTTCCCGTGTCCCTGAAGATTTTCGTAACTGCTCTCGCTATTGTGGACGACATCATCGCTGTGTTGGTAATCGCTCTTTTTTACACCGCGCAAATCCACTACCTTAGTCTAGCTGCGGGTGTTCTCGGAGTTGCTGTCTCTTTTGGATTGAATCTGTTGGGAGTTCGCAAGCCGGCGGTCTATGCCTTCCTGGGCCTATGTGTTTGGAGTGCGGTACTCAAGTCAGGAGTTCACGCTACCGTCGCCGGTGTTATGTTCGCCTTCACAATCCCGGCTCGAACCTATATTGATCGGGCTCATTTCCTGAAGCAGGGCCGCTGGCTGTTTGATCAGTTTGAGGCCGCGCGGCCGGATTCTTTCGAAGAGCACGCGGCAGTTCACACGCTCGAAACTCAATGCGAACTGATCCAGTCGCCGTTGCACCGTATTGAGCGCATACTTCAACCGTGGGTTGCCTTTTTCGTAATGCCGGTCTTTGCTTTCTCAAACGCCGGAGTACACGTTCTCGGAAAGGTCGCATCAGCGGCGACAGATCCGATCAGCTTGGGCGTAGCACTCGGACTCTTTGTAGGCAAGCCCATCGGAATCTCGCTGTTTGCCTGGCTGGCCGCAAAGGCTAAGGTCGCAACCCGGCCGACCGCGGTCTCCTGGGCTCAGATCTTCGGAGGCAGTTGGCTGTGCGGAATCGGATTCACCATGTCACTATTCATTGCGACTTTGGCGTTCGGAGAGGGAGAATTGCTAGACCTGTCCAAAATCGGAACCCTCGCTGCGTCGCTTGCAGCGGCAACCTGCGGAAGCCTGTTCTTGTTGGGCAAGTTCGTTCAGGCAGAGTGAAAAATCCCCGCACAGATCTTTGAAATCCACAGAGACCAGGGCGGGGCAATCTCGACGGTTTGCGCCTGCTTAGTTCGAGACTCCGTTTGTCCGCGCAGCTCGCGCTGGAATCCTCCCAGCTGGCTGACTGGGGTCGATCAATGTAATGGGAATCGCTTGAATCCGCTCGCGGGCTAGTATTAGCGATATCGAAGTGTAGCGCTGATCCACGTCGTCGTACTCAATAATAAAGCGCACAGGTTGGGGACTTATGTAAGCGGTTGTGAACTGGCTGCCGTCACTACCAACGAAAAAGGCATTGTGACGCCGCGTAATCTTCCCGCCGTCATCGACCAAATCAACCCCTCCACCCCCCGACCAGATACTGGTGTCGGCTTGCAAATTGTTCTGGCTAGTTGTGTCAAAATCGCAAAACAGACGGGTGGCACTGCGGAAGCAACCGTATGCCGTCAGAGTCCAGCCGCCTGGCCACAGAAAGCTTCCGACACCTTGCGCCGCAACCGGAGCGCGGGAATCGCCTGGCGCAGCCGCGGTACCGGCCGAAGTGGCCGCGCCATTCGTGGATGTCAGCGCGCTCGCCGCGGTCGCGGCAGTCGAGCCCGGAGTGGAGGACAGGACGCTCGAGACCGGAGCTGCCGACATTACGCTCGACACCGGGGCCGAGGACATGACGCTCGAGACAGTTTGAAGATGTAACCGTCGAGAGCGCGTTCGCCGGCGTAAGAACAGTTTGGGACGAGGCCGGGGTCACCGCCGTGCCCGCCACTGGAGCTGTCTGGCTCGTGCTGGTGGTCGTCGTCGCCGTCTTCGCAGAAGCTGGATGGGCAGCTACTTTTTTCGCCGGTACCGGTTTTACAGGCACAGGGGTCGTCTGCGCCCCGGCAGTTAAACATGCCATAAGAGTGATTGCACCCACCGCTACCGCGAAATGGTTTATAGGTTGTGTAGGATTCAAGCGGGTCATTGCGTTACTCCTTCTTGAGATGTCGGGTGGTACTCGGGGGCCCAGATTGGCGGGATTGTAACACGGCAATGCTCGTCCGTGCCTTCCTTATCGGAAGATCGGAAGCTGATCTAATAGCGACATTCGTCTGCAAAACAGGCCAGGCTTCACGCCGTGCGCAGCGGCGCGGATCCCCTGAAGCCGTAGTAAACGATGTAAAGATAGCAAATCGCCGGAAGGATAAAGGAGTGGTGGATCCCAATCCGGTCTGCCAAGACCCCAACCAAAACCGGCACTACTGCACCTCCCACAATCGCCATAATCATGATTCCGGAACCTTCTCCGGTCAGCGGTCCCAGCTTTGCGATGCCCAAAGTGAAAATGCTGGGGAACATGATGGAGTTAAAGAATCCGACCAGAAGAATGCTCCACATCGCAAGCGGCCCCACGCTCAGCATGGAAACGACGACGAGAAGGCACGCCACAATGGCCGCTGTGCCCAGGACGATTCCAGTTTGTACCTTTTGCAGAATCGCTGAACCAATGAATCGGCCGACCATTGCGCCGCCCCAGTAGAAGGACAAGTATCCGGCGGCGACTTTCTCTGCGAGATGGCCGATGTTGGGCTGACTCAGGTAGTTCACCATGAAGCTGCCAATGGAGACCTCCGCACCAACATATACGAAGATTCCAACTGCGCCGAGAACGAGATTCCGATAATTCCACAGGCTGGTGTGAGATGACTGGTCGCCCGTGTGGCGCTCCGCTTCCGGCACCGGCGGAAGTTTAAATGCCGCAATCGCGATTCCTAGTGCAATCGCGATTAATCCCAGGGCAAGATATGGACCTTTGATGGATGAAGCCTGCTGCAATCTGTAGGCCTGAAGCACGTCGGACGACATTTGACGAATCTCGTCCATGCTTTTCGGTGCGGCGCTGAGGATGAACAACCCGCCGATATATGGAGCAATCGTCGTGCCCAGAGAATTGAAAGCCTGCGCCAGGTTCAATCGGCTCGACGCAGTTTTTGCTGGCCCCAACACTGCGACATAGGGATTCGCCGCAACCTGCAAGGCCGTGATCCCTCCCGCGAGGACCATCAACGCGATTAAGAATAGGGGATACGACGGCACGGCGGCAGCGGGGATGAACAAAATGGCTCCCGCCCCCATGGTGAACAGGCCGGCTACCATCGTCCACTTGTAGCCGATCCACTCCACGATTTTTCCCATGGGAACCGAAAACAGGAAGTACGCCGAGAAAAATGCGAACTGAATGAACATGATCTTCGCATAGCTCAGATCGAAGATCGGCTTCAGGTGAGGAACCAGAATATCGTTGAGACAAGTGAGAAATCCCCACATGAAGAATAGCGTCGTGACCACCACCAGGGCGCTCTTATAGTTGCCGGAGGGCGCGGTGGTCGTGGCCGTCGTGTTTGGGACGTTTGTTGTCATTGCCATAAGAGTTTGCTACGTGGCCGCCAGTTCCTTCTGCATCTCCTCTAAGGTGAGGCCTTTGGTCTCGGGATACACAAACAGAACCACGAAGAATTGCAGCACCATCATTACTGAAAAAAAGACGAACGGGTACGCACCGGAAGACGCGGCCATAAGAGGAAATATGCCAGAGATCAATGCGTTCATAAACCAGTGCGAGAAAGTGCCCAGACTCTGTCCTTTGGCTCGAACCGAGTTGGGGAAGACTTCCGAGAGATAGACCCAGATCACAGCGCCTTGCGAAAATGCGAAGAAGGCGATGTATCCCACCAGCAGCCACACTAGAAGACTCTCATGGCTATGGGTAAAGAAAATTGCGGACACTCCAGCCAGGCATATGGCGGTTCCCACCGAACCTACCAGCAACAGCGTTTTGCGGCCGAGTTTGTCGATCACCGACATTGCGATCATTGTGAAGGCGAGGTTGGTGGCCCCGATCGCGACCGCTTGAAGATCGCCGGACATGCGGCTGAATCCAGCGTGCGCGAAAATGTCATTCAGATAATAAAGGATTGCATTGATGCCCGATAGTTGATTGAACAGGCCGATGCTCACCGCCAGGAAAATCGGAAACGCATGCTTTCTGGTTAATAATCTCTCGCCCGACTGCTTCCGTTCAATCTCGATCGATTCGACAATTTCTTGCAGGTCATGCTCGTAGTTCTGATCCCCCGTCATCTGGAGGACCGTTCTTGCCTCGGCGACGCGCCCTTTCTTGACCAGCCATCGCGGACTTCGCGGGATGGTGAACAACATGACAAAAAATAGAGCCGCCGGAAATGCTGCGACCCCCAGGTCCCAGCGCCACTCCGCCGGGCCGAACTGTACTAAAGCAATGACGTAGTTTGAAAAGTACGCGACCAGAATGCCGAAGACCACATTGAACTGAAACAACCCAACCAATCGTCCCCGCCATTTCGCGGGGGCAATTTCGGCAATATACATCGGAGCTAGCACAGACGAGCCGCCAATGCCCAGCCCACCGATGAAGCGAAAGACAAGCAGAGACGACCAGTTCCAGGCCAGCGCGCAGCCCAGTGCGGAGACTAAATAGAAAAGCGCCATTACTCGCAGGCTATCGCGCCGTCCGAAACGTTCGCCGATGAACCCGGCGAGCATGGCGCCCACAACCGTGCCCCAAATTGCGATCGAGACCGTGATTCCCAGGCTCTTCGAAGATAGTCCGTAGACTTGTGTTAGCGCGCCAGTGGTGCCCGAAATGACGGCCGTATCGAAGCCAAACAACAGCCCGCCCAGGGCGGCTACACCCGTGCTCTTCAACAAAACCGAGTTCAGCTTCATGCCGTCTCCAGCCGTCCGATTTTTGCTTCAAGGGCATTCGCTTCAGAAATCGTCCAATCCGGGATTGCGCCCCGGCGACTGGCGACCAGAGCCCCGACGCGATTGGCGAAGTCCGCAGTCTCCAGGGTGGGCCATCCATTACCTAAACCGTGCAAGAACGCTGCCGCGAAGGCATCTCCCGCACCCACTGTATCCACAACTTGAACTGGATAGCCGCGTGCTTCCATGTATTTCCCGCCCATCAGAACCGCGCACCCAATTGGTCCACGAGTTACGCATACGCCTGTCCATTTGTACAAGTCCGCGTAACTTCGGCAGAACTCTTCCAGCGAACCATGCCGGGTGCCGAACATGCGGGCAATTGCTTCGACCTCTTCATGATTCAGTTTCACGATCGTTGCCCGCGACATGAGTGCTCGGATCAATTCCGGCGTGTAGCCATCGGAGCGTAGGTTCACGTCGTAAAAGCGGCGCGTTCGTGGGGCTCGATCGAGAAAGTCCGCGGTCAGTTGCCGAGCTTGAGGATAAATCTGGTGCAGGGTTCCGAAATAAATCCAATCGACGGGATGCGAGAACAATCGATCGGACTGAGCCGGCGTGAGCAGTGGAAAATCATAAGCCGCGGGCCGGTGCAGAACAAACTTCGGTTGTCCATCGCTGGCCAGGGCAACCGAAGTGGTGCCTGTGGGATGATCCTTATCTATTGCCAGATATTCAGTGGTCATGCCCAGCCCACACATGCGGTCGATGACCTTCTGGCCCAGTTCGTCTTTGCCAACTGCGCTGATGAATGAAACCCGGTGTCCCAGTCTGCTGAGGTGAGCTGAAAAATTAAACGTCGCGCCGCCGAGGTGTTCTTCTTGTCCGACGATATCCCAAAGTACCTCACCGATGCTGAGAACGTTCACGCGTGATCCTCGGAGCCTACGTCTGGCGTGCGCATGGTGGCTTCAAATTCTGGCACAGTATACACTTCCGTCCAGAATTGAAGGCGGTTCAATTTGCTGCGTAAGCCTCCGTCAGCGACGTGATTTTCAGCGCATTCTTAAGTTGATCGATTGTGGCAGCTGACTTAACAGTGACGGTGGCAGGCTCTCCCGGAAGCAGATCGAAATAATTATCCGAGGTTTCGACATCAATATCTCCGAAGGCAATATTGACCCCGCGAGCGAGCTTCGATGACTGCAACGTGACGGTGTAGTCCGCGCCAGCTTTGTTGAGAGTGGCCTCAATCTTCGGCATGACCGGCAGATCCAGGCTCTGCATGGAATCAAAGAAGATAAGGTTTCGCGAAATCTTTTTTCCCGCAACTGCCAAGTCGAATGCTAGAAAACTGCGGTGGGGATCGCCCTTCGCCGCGAGTTCTGCTTTGTCGAAGGCGAGATAGATCGCACTGGATTGAGCTGGGATTTGAATATCTTTGGTTTGATCGAGCAAAACATTTCCCGAGAAATCGAGAAGCCGCATGTGGATGGTTCCGGAAAGTGGCTGAAGCTTGTCCGAAACGACGTACACGTCCACCTTGTCGTCGTGCAAAAAGGGCGAAATCAGCAGATCGTCATAGAATCGACGGGCATAGTAGTGAAGGGCCTTCCAGCGTCCGTAGTAGTCGATGCTTGCCCACGAAGCCACCGGCCAGCAGTCATTCAACTGCCAGTAGAGTGAGCCCATGACGCGCGGCTTCTGCCGCCGCAAATGTTCCGCGCCGATCTTAATGATCTCGGCCTGCTGGACCTGGCTCAAATACACGAACGAAGCAAAATCCTTGGGCTGGCGGTATTCGCGCAACATGTAAGTCAAAATGCGCTCATTACCGCCCTTGTTCTTCTGGTGCGCCTGCATGACGGTCGATCGAATATCGAAGTCCTCAGGCTTTTCAGCAAATGTCCGAATGGTTCGCATCTCGGGAAAAGATTGAAATCCGTATTCCGTCATGAAGCGGGGAAACTGCTTCGTGTAATCTTGCGCGGGCGCTTGTGCATGCCACACTTGCCAGTAGTGCATATCGCCGTTGTGCTGGTTATCCGGGATCTCCTCGAAGTCCGCGCTGGGAGAACTCGGCCAGTAGGGCACGAGATCGGTATATTCGGCGACGGCGCTTTTGAGGATGTCTGCAAACATGATCACGTAATCCTGCCAAACGCGATCACGGGCTTCCGGTGAGATGGAGTTCTTAAATTCCTGGCGATCGCCCCAGTGGTACCAGCCGGTCTCAACCTCATTATTTCCGCACCAGATAACGATGCTAGGGTGATCGCGGAGCCGCTTAATCTGGTCGATGGCTTCTCGCCGGACATTTTCCTGGAACGCTACGTCTCCTGGAATCATGTCGCCGCCGAACGAGAACTCCTGCCAAACCATGAGGCCGAGTTCGTCGCAGATATCGTAGAAATCGTCGGACTCGTAATAGCCCCCACCCCACTCGCGGAGCATGTTCATATTCGCGTCACGAGCCGCCTGAAGAATTTTTCGGTGGACTTCGGGAGTGACGCGGTTGGGAAAACTGTCGAACGGAATCACATCCGCGCCTTTGCCGAACACTGCAATACCGTTTACCACGAACTCGAAGCTCTTGCCCCATTGATCAGGAACGCGGCGCAGTTCGACTGAACGCAGTCCGGTTTTGACCTGGGCTTGGGCTGCGACTTCGCGACCAGCGCGGATCACGGCAGAAAACCGGTAGCGGCTTTGCGCCCCATACCCGAGCGGATACCACAACTTCGGTTTAGCAATGCGAATGGGAAATGAAACGTGATTCATGCCGGCGTCAAGCTGCAGGGTCTGGGTTCCGTCGGCGGTTTGCGCTCCCGACAGTTCATCGTGAGCCAGGTTGAGAGTAGCTGTCGTAGCCTTGCCCGCTTCAATATCGAGTTCCGCTGTGACGCTGGCCATGTCGGTAGCGATTTTCTGTTGGTGGATATGGAAATTGTCAATGCTGAGCGCGTCCCAAGTCTCCAGACGGACCGGCTGCCAGATACCTTCCGTCAGAAAACGCGGTCCCCAGTCCCAGCCGTACTGGTAGGGCGCTTTGCGCGTGTATGGGGCGGTCGCTATGTTCTCCTCATTCCCAAAGTTATGAGTCGATATCGAAGGCAAAACATACGGCAGCGACTTGACGTAGGGGAGCATCTTCGTAACTGCGGAATGGAAAACGATACGCAGCGTGTTCTGACCGGGTTTCAGCAGCGCTTTCGTCGGGATTCGCCAACTGCGAAACATATTGTCAGCTTGCAGAATCGCTTGATCATTGAGATAAACATCGGCAAACGTATCCAACCCCTCGAACACTAAATCGACGTGGTCGTGCCCGAGCGCGCCTGCGTCGACTTGAAACGTTGTCTGGTACTCCCAATCGGTTAGGCCGATCCACTGCAGGTGGAATTCGTTGTCCCGATCGAATGGGTCGGGGATGAGACTGTTGCGCAACAAGTCGGTGTGCACAACGCCCGGAACCTGCGCGGGATGCCATTGCTTGACGTCAGCATGGTCCGTACTTCCGACGGCGTGAAACTGCCAACCCGAATCCAGAGTTCGGGAAGAGGGTTCGGACGCGGTGAGTGGCGACGCTCCAAGCAGAGAAAAGAAGAGCACGGAAAATACGAAAGCACCGAGGCGGCGACAGGATTGCGGCCGAGTCAAAATCATAAATAAGGGCTCCTTCCTAAGTGGTCAGAAGATACATCTTGGTGCATCGGCCGGTCGGTTCGCTGAGTAGATCTAAAACAATTTGATTATTCCGAGCAAAGCGCCGCCCCGCCGGCAATACCAGCATCCGCACCATAATGCGCTTTCAGCAACGGAATCTCCCGGCAGCGTGAAATGATGCAGTACTTCGCAATTCCCTCGGCGATATCGCTAAAAAATTGACTGAGCATCGCCGCCACGCCACCGCCGAGAATGATCACATCCGGCTCCAGCAGATCGATGATGTTACTCAACCACAATGAAAGCAGATCGACCGTTTCCTGCAAAACCTGCTTGGCGACTGAATCACCAGCGGCATAAGCCTGGCCCACCATTTCACTAGTCACGGCGTCGATGTTGCCTTTGGCGAGATCAAGAATGGCTGAGTCGGGACCTTGCGCAGACGCAAGTTTGGCACGCGCTCTCCGCGCGATTGCCGGTCCAGCAGCCAGAATTTCGATGCAGCCCGGCTTGCCGCATCCGCATCGTGGCCCATCGTAGGCGATACTCATATGCCCGCCTTCGGCCGCGGCACCCGTCCGCCCGTTATAGATCCGCCCGTCGAACACAATGCCAGAACCGATACCCGTGCCGATGCCCGCGTAAAAGATGTGGCGATAGCCGCGGCCGGCGCCCCAACGAGCTTCAGCCAGAGCAGCCGCGTTTGCGTCATTCTCGACTTTCACGGGCACGCGGTAGACCTTTTCGACCTCGGTCGCCAGCGGAAAATCGCGCCAGCACGGAACGTTGGGGGGATTGATGACGACTCCGGTTTTCGGATCCAGAGGACCGGGCGCACAGATGCCAATTCCACGAATCAGAGTTCGAGCTTTCGGATCGTGGGAAAGAAGAAGGTCAATTGCGGAAACGACTGCCGCGAGTCCTTCGCCTGCCCCGCGGTTCGCCACCATCGGAGTGCGGATTTGAGATTTGATTTCACCATTGCAGTCCACCAGGCCGGCCGCAACTTTGGTGCCGCCAATATCCACGCCAACCACGAGAATTTCGTTAGCTTCTGTCATCGCCGGCTTTCTCGGCGAAACTCGTCGCGGGGCTTCACTCCGAATCTCGTGCAGATGGATTTGTACTACGCCCTTATCTATCCTGCAACGCTGCGTCCAATCCTGCGTTAAGAACTCGCAAGTATACGCCGCCTACCTGGAGATCGCGGAGACCTTCTCGCGGCGCACAACCGAGCGCGTTGTGGCCACGAATCTTGAGATCAACTCCGCCTTGTCCGAGAGCCGATTCCAGGCGATACCAATCCGCCATTTTGCCTCCGGCACGCCGAGGTCGTAGAACCGCACTCCGGGGACGCCCATTCGCTTCGCGGCGCTGGGGACCAGAGACACTCCGAGTCCCGCGCGGACCAGATTTAGGATGGTAAAAAGTTCGCTGGCCTCCTGAACGACGGTCGGAGAAAACCCCGCCCTGCGGCACAAGCCGAGTACGTGATCGTGCAAAGTAGCAGAAGTCGCCCGCGGGAAAAACACAAAGGGCTGGTTTCGCAGAGCAGCCAGTCCTTGTCTCGAGTTGTACGACAGCGAGCCGGAAGTTGCGACCACCAACTGCTCGTGAAATAGCGGCAGACTGTCGAGTTCAGTATGAGCAATGGGTAGGCGGACAATCCCGATGTCAATATTTCCCTCAACCAAAGCGGCAATCTGCGCAGGGGTCGACATATCGCGCATTTTGAGTTCGACCTGGGAGTATGTTTTTCGAAAGCGCAGGATGGTGCGTGGCAGTATCTCTGAAACCGAGGCGATTCCGAATCCAATACGCAACGTCCCGGCTCGCCCCAGGGCGGCTTCTCTCGCGAGACTCAGGGCGGCCTCGTCCTCCCGCAATACTTTGTCAGCACTGACCAACAGCACTCTGCCGGCCTCCGTGATTTCTACTTTCCGGCGGGTTCGGGTGAATAGAGCGCCTCCAACTTTCTCTTCCAACCTTCGGATCTGTTTGCTGAGAGCAGGTTGAGAAACGAAAAGCCGTTTCGATGCTCTGCCGAAGTGCAATTCGTCAGCAAGCACAACGAAGGAGTGCAGTTCCTCAACCTGGAGATACATGAACTCAAGTTATCACAGACCGGAAACAAATTCATTGGACGAAAGACTGTGGATAGAGAGAGTATTTAGGAATGCAGGAGACTCCAGTGCCCACAGAGCGTCGCAACGGTTTTCATGGTATCACTGCCGTAATTCTCGATTACGGTTTGGTGCTGGCGCGGTGCCCCACGGTGGAAGAGTTCGGGCGTCTGGCGAAAATGTTTAATGTGAGTTTCGACTTGTTTTACGAGTTGTGGGAAGCTAGCCGAGGGCCGTATGACCGCGGCGATCTCACGGCCGATGAATATTGGTTGAAGTTGGCGGCGCAAACGGATACTTCGCTGGACCGCGGACAGATCGAGATGCTCCGCAAAATCGAAGTTGAAATCTGGGCCCATCCCATTCCGCGTATGTTCGATTGGGTGAGCCAGCTTCGTGCGGCAGGATTTAAGACCGGACTGCTCTCCAACATGCCTTGGGACCTGGTGAACCATGTGCGGACAAACTGTCGCTGGATGGAGAACTTTGACTTTAAGACATTGTCGGCAGAGGTGAGGTTGATCAAGCCCGACCCCGCCATTTATCAGCACACTCTTCTGGGCCTCGGGGTCTCGGCGGCGGAAACGCTGTTTGTCGACGATCGCGAGCCCAACGTCCGGGCTGCCCGTACATTGGGGATGCGTGCCGTCCAGTTCCTATCAATCTCACAGCTCAAGGATGACCTGGAAGCATTGGGCTTTCCCCTATTGCCGGCGGACGAACAATCACCTGCCTCAGGATCGAAAGTGGCGAGTGCTGATGATCGAACCGATCGACAAACCAAGTTTTCTGTTTTGCTGTAGAAATACGCCGCTGCACGGCTGGCTAATGCGCCGGTTCGTCTTTGCCGGAAGCTTGAGACTGACTAGAGCCGGCCTGCAATCTTTGGAACTCCTGCATTTCATGTTGTGCGGCTGCTGTTTTTCCCTGTTTCCGATAGATGCCTGCGAGCGCGAAATGCGCTTGCGCCGCGAGTGGAGTTTCCTTCTCGATGGAAAGAAGCTTGGTCCATTCTTTCTCGGCAGTTGCGGTGTCGCCTTCGAGCGAAGCTGCTTTTCCTAACGAATAGAGTGTCTCGGGCATGTCTGGCATCAGCTTGTCGGCACGCACCAGTTCTGCCCGCGCCTCGCGCGCTTTCCCTTGTTCCAGCAACGCTGTCCCCAGACGATAGGCAGCCTCAGCGTTCCCGGGCTGCAGCTTGGCTTGCGCCCGAAACTCTTCTTCGGCTTTCGTCCATTGGAAAGCGCCTGCATACACTTCTCCCAGTTCCAGGTGAAGCTCCGGAGTATCCGGTCGCAGCCGCAGCGCTTCGCGGTACTCCTTCTCGGCCTCGAGCATTTGTCGCAGCACAAAGTAATTTTCCGCCAGCGCCTGGTGTGCGCGAGCAGAGTCAGGATAAGCAGCCAGCAGAGTATCAATCGATTGCTTTGACAGCAGGCCACTGGCCCGGCCGAGGTAATACAGCAGATCCTGATCATTAGGATGTTCGGCCAACGCGGCTTGCAGATTTGCGACCGCCTCTGGCAGCTGCCCCGTCTGGATCTCAGCAATTCCCAGCCCAGTCTTGTCCTGCACTTTTTGGAGGTGGGGAATCGCTTGGGCCGCGTAGCCTTGCGCGAGCAAGGCATAGCCCAGTAACTGATGAGCTGGCGCCAGGTCTGGATCCACCTCCAGCGCGCGCTTCAGCGGCGTAACCGCGGAAGCGAAATCATGCTTCTCCATGTAAGTCTGGCCGAGGCCGACGAATCCGTCCGCAAAAGTCGGCTCAAGTTCGGTAACTTTTTTGAACTCCGTAACGGCAACGTCGAATTGTCTCTGCTTGTCAGCGGCGATTCCGGCCTGCATGTGCTGGGCAGCTTCCGGCGATATGGTCTGCGATGCGAACCACAAAAGTAATAGGGCGCGAATCACGGCTTCTCCGGCTCACGGACTTCCAGGAACTGGTCGGCGCGAACATCATTCAAAGTCTGATGAATACCCGATGGCCACACCACCTCCACCTTAGCGCTTTCCGCCGTTCCCAGTCCAAAATGCAGACGCTTGTCGCTTGCGGATGCGTAGCTGCCGGCGGAAGTCGCGAATCGCGTTTGTCCATTTACTTTGACTCGCGCGCCGAATCCATCACGGTTGCTGCGCGTGCCGCGTAGTGAAATCGCCAACCAGTGCAGTTTGCCCCCGTGGTTGAGAAACACCTGCGGGTGGCCTCCGAGATAGGTCATCACGACGTCTTCCCATCCGTCATTATTCAGATCGCCGAACGCGGCTCCACGTCCGGCTACGGGAGTCGTGCTTCCGGAATCGGCGCGTTCGAACCGGCCATTGTGATTCATCGCGACCAGCGGCAACTCCAGATAGTGCAACGAAGGGTCGATGTGCTCGACGTTATCCAACACGTGGCCCTGGGCGACGAAGAAGTCTTTCCAACCGTCGTTGTCAAAATCTTCCAAGCCTACGCCCCAACCGGAGCTTCCACTCGAGAGCACGCCGAGACCGGTTTCGAGACTGCGATAACTGAACGAACCACCGCCGTCGTTGTGATAAACACCGTAAATCTCTCTAGGTAGTTCGGTCACGATGACGTCGGGTCGGCCATCGTTGTCATAGTCTTGAAAGACGACGCCCATGCCCGACAATCGTCTTCCGTCCGCAGAGAGCGCTGCACCTGCGTCAAGCCCAAGTTCGGTGAAGGTTCCGTTCCCATTGTTGTGAAACAGATATTGCTGCATCCCGTCGTTGGCTACAAATATGTCGGTAAAGCCGTCTTCATCGTAGTCGGCAAAGGCGACCCCCAAAGCCCGACCCTTTTTCGCTGCGATACCGGAGCGTTGGCTCACATCGGTAAAGGTTCCGTCGCCGTTGTTGTGATACAGGAAATTGGTGGTGGCGGGAAATTCCTCCGGCGGGCAATAGGTGTGGTAATTGCCGCCGCAATCTTTATTGTGCTTCGTATCCCAGTCCATGTATCGGGTAACGAACAGATCTAACTTTCCGTCATTGTCATAGTCGAAAAATCCGGCGGAGACGGACCAGCCTCCTCCGGCTACTCCCGCCTTGGCAGTCACATCGGTGAAGGTGCCATCGCCGTTATTGTGATACAAAATATTCTTCCCATAATTTGTGACAAAGATGTCAGGGTAGCCATCGTTGTCATAGTCGCCGACGGCAACGCCCATGCCGTAATTTCCGTCACCCGCATTTGCCAACCCCGCTTGCTGGGTCACGTCGGTGAAACTTCCGTCCTTGTTCTGGCGGTAGAGGCGATTCCAGTAACGCGGATTTTGACGGTCGAAGTTCTCCGGCATCCGGATCGCGCTGGTTACGCTGCCGCCGTTCACCAGAAAGATGTCCAACAAGCCGTCGTTGTTGTAGTCGAGCAGGGCAACTCCTCCGGGCATGGTTTCGATCAGATACTTCTGAGGTGTGGGCGAATTCTGCAGCGTGAAATCTATTCCGAGCGGAAGGGTTACATCGAATACCGGCGTTACCGTCGCGGTAGCCGCCAGCACCAACGTTACGAGGATTGATAGGCGCAACAGAAGATTCGACAACCTGGGATTCCTTCAGCCACTTAGCATATCGCGTCCGTGGTGGTAGTTGCACATTCGGCTCCCGAGAGGTGAATCCGTCTTGCGGCGGTCACCAACATTCGCTTCCGCTGTTAACTCTCTTGGTCACCGCCGGGTCGATTCCCGTTCTACCAGTTTTGGCGAAATCAGGATTTTTTTTGGCTTTGCTGAGCGCTTCAGCACGATTCGCTCCATGAGCAGTTCGGCCGCCCGTGCTCCCATTTGGCAAGCACCCTGATCGACGGTGGTCAGAGGAACCGCCAATTGGTCGGAATAGTGAACATTGCCGGCTCCGACGACGGAAACGTCTCCGGGCACTTTAAGGCCGGCCTCGAGGATCGCCTTGATCGCACCGATGGCCACCGGGTCGCTGTAACAGAAAACTCCGTCTGGAATCGGGCGCACCCGAAGCAATCGCCGCATGCCCTCATACCCCGACTCATCTCCGTGCCCGCCGGCTACGATGTAACCTGCGTGCACACGCAAACCGTGTTTCTTTAGCGCTCGGCGGTAGCCTTCGAAGCGTTCGTTGGAGATTCCTATTTCGGGACCGCGCAGATGACCAATGCAACGGCATCCGCGCGCAATAAGATGCTCCGTCGCCAATCTGCCGATGGCGTGGTTGTCGGCCCCTACGAAGGATGCCTGTGCCCCAGTAATGGGGCGGTCAATCAAGACATAGGGTACGTTTCGATCATGAATCCGCCGGAACAGTTCGAGGCAACGGACAGGCTGAGCGGAAGCGATGATCAGGCCATCGACTTGCCGGGCCAATAGAGAATCAGCTTCGCTCCGTTCCAATTCGGGATCTTCCTCGAAATACGAAATGATGACGTGATACCCCTGGGGGCGCACAGTCTGCGCCACAGCGCGCGCAATCTCGGCGAAGAAGGGATGGGTGAAGTCCGGCAGCAGTAACCCGATTGTGTAGGTGCGCCTTGTCACCAGGCTGCGAGCCACCCAATTCATCTGGTAATGCAGCTCTTTCGCCCGTCGCAGCACGCGTTTGCGAGTAGCTGCGCTGATCCGGCCCTGGTTGCGTAAAGCCTTGGACACTGTCACCACTGAGACCTTAAGATCTCGCGCAATGTCCAGCATGGTCACGGCCATGGCAGCGAGGATCATAACACTACAATCGCGCAAAGTAATCGATTACTCACGGTTAACGATTACCCTGACGCAAAAAACGATTACCCCGCTCATCGAGAAAACCGATGCTCTAGTGCAAAAAGATTACTTTTTGCTTGACAACGAGCGCTCATGTGTTTCACACTTCCGCCGTTCCAAAAAATGTGGTGTGGGGGTGTGTATGCCGTCTCGCAAGTTGTGGGCGCTCCTTTTCTCGGCGGTTTTGGTCATCACGACTTCTGTTTCCCTTTATGGTCAAAGCACCTACGGCACCGTTGATGGATCGGTTTTGGATTCCTCCGGAGCGGCCATTGCCGACGCTCAAGTCACACTCACCAACAAAGGAACGCAGGAAAAACGTGTTCAAAACACGGGCGCTGAGGGATTGTTCCAGTTTGTGAACGTGTTCTCCGGCCAATATCGCTTGGACATCGAGAAGCCAGGATTCAAGCATTTCACCCGAGACCCTGTGGTGGTTGAAGTGTCGCAGGACAGTCACATTATTGCCACCTTACCGGTTGGTCAGGTCACAGAGACGGTGGAAGTGACAGCCGAGACTCCCTTGCTTCAGGTAGAGACTTCGTCTCTAGGCCAAGTCGTAGAACAGCGCAAAGCCAACGAACTTCCGTTGAATGGTCGCAATATTTTTAATCTGATTACGATTTCACCCGCCGCGGTTGCGCAGGGCGGATCAGGCGGCACGCCCGTGGGCCAAAACCCGTTTAGCTGGGGCAATTACCAGGTTGGAGGTTCTTTCGGGAATGAGAGCGCAGAGTACTTGGACGGCCAACCCCTGAACATTGGCTACATAAACCTGCCTATCGTGATTCCAACCCAGGATTCGATTGGCGAATTCAAGGTCCAATACAACAATCTGGGTGCGGATTGGGGCAAGTTCTCGGGCGGTGTGGTTAATTTGAGCACCAAGTCCGGCACTAATGCCTTCCACGGCGAAGCTCACGAGTTCTTGCGTAACAAGGTGCTGAACTCGAACGACTATTTCTTGAAGCAAGCGCAATTACTGGCTGGCCAAAGCAACGAACCACCTCCGTACGTTCAGAATCAGTATGGCGTGTCTGGCGGCGGCCCAATCATTAAGGACAAGCTTTTCTTCTTTGGGAGCTGGGAGCAATTTCGCCTCCGCACGGGTTCGGTCCTGACCACAACTGTTCCCCTCCCAGCATTCCGGCAGGGTGATTTCTCGGCGCTTTTGGCGCAGGGAATTCAACTCTATGATCCGTACACTGTGACAGCTTCAGGCGCTCGAACACCGTACCCTAACAATCAGATACCGCAAGCGGAGTTTAGCAAGGCGGGGACCACCATGTGGGATAAATATTTTGTCCCCCCGACAACAGGCGGTATCGTCAATAACTTTACCTCGGCCACTAGTTCGGGCGGGAACAACAACGAATTTGTTACCCGGGTCGACTATAACATCAACAGCACGACCCGTCTCTTCGGGCGGTTCACGTACTTCGGATTGCTTGACCTGCCGACCAATCCATTCAACACGGGTCTCTGTTTTGACCGCTGCGCGGAGAATTATCACTCCAAGCTGCTGGCGATTGATCTTAACCATTCTTTTTCCTCGAACATGGTTTTTGATATCAATGTCGCGGGAAGCCGCTTCGTCTATGCCCGCGCACCGATCCTTTCGGGATACGACCTCACTCAACTGGGCTGGCCAGCCAGTTACAACACCCCGCCCGACGTCATGAGAACTCCTCCCACGCCGGCTTTCCCTTTTCCTAACGATGTAGGCAAGTCGCAGGGAAACAGCGCTATCGGAGACCACAACACTCAATACAACATTACTCCCGAGCTGACCATCATCCACGGCAAACACACGTTCCAGGTCGGCGGACAGTACGAGTTGGGGTTGGACAATTACTACCAAACCAACATCGCGAGCGGAGCCTTTGCTTTCAGTGGAAGCTGGACGGCGAACAATGCCCTGACGCCAGGGGCTAACAGTGGATTTCCCTTCGCCGACTTCTTGCTCGGCTTGTCGCAGAACCAAGGCAGCTTCGTCAATCAGACAGAGGGCGTTGCCCAAGTTCCTGCCCAGACGGCCGGCCGGCAGACCTATCGCGCCTTCTACGGCAATGACACTTGGCGGGTCACCAGCAAGTTGACCCTGAATCTCGGCCTGCGCTACGAGCTGCAAGGCGGCTGGTCGGACCGGTACAACCGACTGAGCTACTTTGATCCCACAGTGGTGAACCGGACCGTTACCGGGTGCGGTGGAACCGTGGGTTCGCCTTGCCTGGGCGATGCGTTACTTGTGGGAATCCCCCCGAACTCGAGCCGGAACAACCTGCCATTGGACTATAAGCAATTCTCGCCACGGCTAGGGTTTGCCTATAGTTATAACACGAAGACCGTGATCCGCGGCGGCTATGGTGTGTTCTGGATTCCGAATTACGTCTCCTTCGGTCTGAATCCTGATAATGATCCGATCAATTTGGCAACTACACCCTTTACAGCCACGCTGAACTCGGGCCTCACCATGGTGAGCACACTCGACGGCTCCAACTGTAACTTACCCGTTGGCACTAGCTTTGCCAGTTTCACCTGCGCTCAAGCGGGCCCGTTTACTGCTGGAGGGATCCTGCCACCGCCGGGGCGAAACGGGAACACCTCAGCATTCATAGCGGCTTCCGGGTCACCGACTTTGGCTCCATACTTAAGGCCTCAGCCGGCGTACGTCGAGCAGTTCAATTTCGACATCCAGCGCGAGCTTCCCGCCGGGATCTTTCTCGATGTGGCCTATGCTGGCTCTCACGGAGTGCACTTGCCACAGTACTCGACCCATTTTGACCAGATAGGCGATTCCTACGTCGCGACCGCTGCTACCCAAGCCGCGGCTGGCCTTACACCCGACATCGCGAAGGTGATCCCTAATCCGATGGCGGGAACCAGCGGAAACGCCACCATCGGCGCTCCGACAATCGTTGCTGGCCAGCTCCTCCGGCCGTACCCGCAATACACGGACGTAAACCTTGCGGGATATGGCTGCTGTGGCAGTACTTATAATTCACTGCAGGTTACTGCTACCAGAAGATTCCAGGGTGGTGGAACTATGTTGGTGGCTTACACCAACGCAAAACTGCTCAGCAACACCGACACGCTCACCAGTTGGCTGGAGAATGGCACCACGGGCGGCGTTGGACAAGTCCAAGACTGGAACAATCTGAATGGGGAGAAGTCGCTTTCTTCTCAGGATGTATCTCAGCGGCTGATCATCAGTTACGTGCTCGATCTTCCTTTTGGGCATGGCAAGAAATTCCTTGGCGGAGTCTCTGGGGCGGAAGACAAGCTAGCATCCGGTTGGGGAATCGACGGCGTGACTACCTTCCAGCGGGGATTCCCACTGAAGATCGCTTGGGGGGGCGCAGGAACCCCACTGGAGGCGGCCAATCTCGGTGTCTCCAACGTCCGTCCCAACGTTATTTCAGGATGTAACAAATCCACCAGTGGCAGCGGGTTAGCCGGCCAACTGAATGAGTGGTTCAACGTAAATTGCTTCGCTGCGCCACCGGATTGGGGATTCGGAACTGAATCGCGCGTCGACGCCACCCTTCGCGCTAAGGGCATCAACAACTTTGATTTCGCCGTTTTCAAGAAAACCGCGATCACTGAAAGGTTTAACCTCGAGTTCCGCACCGAGTTCTTCAACTTGTTCAATCACCCGCAGTGGGGCTTCCCCGGCACCAATTTTGTTGCGGGAAACTCCAACGGCTTCGGACAGGTGACGTCCACGAATCCGAACAGCAACCCTCGTCTGATTCAGTTTGCGTTGAAGCTTATGTTCTGAGTTATACGAAGCTAACCGGGCTGGGCATTTTGCCCAGCCCGATTTTCTTGATTCCAAGGAGTTTTCTCTTAGCAAGAATCGGAAATCGTGCTGGTGTCTTTATTCACCCACATCCCCTCCAATCCGCATGAGGAATGTCCCCGTCATCGACTACTTAGAGGCCCAAAAGATTGTTGACCTGATCGTAGAAAGGGCCGCACACAAACAGAAATCGGTTGTGGTTGCCGTCGCTGACTCTCACGGCGAACTCATTGCTTTTGCGCGCATGGACGGCGCCCCCATTTCCTCGATCCGAATTGCGGCGAACAAAGCGTGGACGGCTGCCCGAGAACGAAAGCCGACAAAGGAGATCGGCGAAAAGGTGCGCCACCCTGAAAAGGGGCACGACATTGCCTACTACGGTGATCCCAGGTTCGTTGGCTGGGGCGGCGGTATTCCTATCTGGAAGGAGGGTGTCGTTGCCGGCGCAGTTGCCGTCAGTGGCCTCTCGTCCAGCGAGGACATCGAGCTAGCTACGCTTGCTTTGGAAATTGTGTCTGCGCAGAAGTCATGATGAAGTCCGACCGAATCCGGTCAACTAATTTAGCTAGCTCAGTAAGGTGGAGGTTCTAATGGCGCGAAGGCTTCGGCCTATTTTTCTTCTCTTGGCTTTCCCTGTTTTTCTGGCGTGTTCCCAGGCGCAGACATCCTCCACAGATGTGGACCTCCGCATCGACTCCCTTCTTAAGAAGCTGACTCTCGACGAGAAGATCGACTTGATCGGTGGTGTGAACGATTTCTACATTCGCGCCAATGAGAAGATCGGGCTGCCACGCTTGAAAATGGCGGATGGGCCGGTCGGCGTGCGGAACTATGGGCCTTCAACAGTCTTTGGCGGCATTGGGCTAGCTGCCACCTGGGATCCAGATCTTGCGGTTCGAATAGGAGCCACCATCGGCCAGGACGCCCGCGCCCGTGGCGTGCATTTTATGCTCGGGCCAGGCGTGAACATCTATCGCGCGCCGCTGAACGGGCGCAACTTTGAGTACTTCGGCGAAGATCCATTCCTCGCGGCACGCATTGCGGTGGCTTACATCAGCGGTATGCAAAGCCAGGGAGTGAGCGCGACCATCAAGCACTTCATGGGTAACAATTCGGAGTTCGACCGTCACAATACCGATTCCATAATCGATGAGCGCACCATGCGCGAAATCTACCTTCCGGTGTTCGAAGCTGCAGTCAAAGAGGCGAAGGTTGGCGCGATTATGGATTCTTACAACCTGACCAACGGCCTGCACATGACCCAGAACGGTTACCTGAACATTGATGTAGCCAAGAAGGAGTGGGGCTTCGCAGGAATCATGATGTCTGATTGGGATGCCACCTATGACGGTGTCGCCGCTGCGAATGGCGGTCTCGACCTGGAAATGCCCAAGGGAAAGTTTATGAACCGCGCGACTTTGTTGCCAGCCGTCAAAGCCGGCACGGTCAGCGAAGCGACCATCGACGACAAAGTGCGGCGCATTCTGCGGACGGCGATTCAATTTGGATGGCTCGACCGCGATCAAACCGACTTGTCAGTCTCGCTCTTGAATATTGCAGGAAACCAAACCGCATTGGAGGCGGCTCGCTCCGGCATGGTTCTCCTTAAGAACGACGGCAACCTTTTACCTCTTGAAAAGGGAAGCATCAAGTCCATCGCCGTCATCGGGCCCGACGCCTATCCCGCGCAGCCCGGCGGAGGAGGCAGCGCCGAAGCCAAGCCCTTCACTCCGGTGAGCTGTCTGGAAGGTATTCATGATTACCTGGGCGATGGCGCGAAAGTCTACTACGAGCCGGGACTGCCAACACTCGATGAAGTGTCGAAGCAGATGCAATTCACTACGCAGGCGACCGGCGGCCAGACAGGCTTGAAGATGGAGTTATTCAATAACGCGGATCTGAGCGGCCCGCCTGCGATTGTGCGATACGACAAATTCGTCCACTATGAGCCAGCCCGCGGAACAGACGGTGCTGCCAGCAATGTCTCCATTCGATGGAGTGGCTTCTTCACGCCGAGCGTCCCCGGGCAGTATCTTGCTTTCGTGCAAGGACCGGGTGAAAACGGCGGCTACCGGCTCTATATCGACAAGAAACTCGTGCTTGATAACTGGACGCAATGGTACGCCTTTGTTGGCGAGGTTTCGGTTGCTCTTACATCGGGCCCGCATGAGGTCGAACTCGATTATTACGCCAAGAACGGATGGGGCAAAACTACGGCCAACCTCGGCATCGTCCGTCCTGAAACGCTGGTGAGTGCAGAGGCGAAGTCGCTGGCTGCTCGCGTTGATGCCGTGATCCTCGCTCCGGGTTTTGACACGGCGAGCGAAGGCGAAAGCGCCGACCGGACTTTCCGGCTGCCTCCGGGACAGGACGAGCTCATCAACCAGATTGCCGCCTTGAACAAGAAAACCATCGTGGTCCTGACTTCGGGTGGCGGAGTTGACATGAGTGCGTGGATCGATCGAGTCCCTGCGCTTCTCGAAGCGTGGTATCCCGGTCAGGAGGGTGGCGCCGCGGCAGCTCAGCTACTCTTTGGTGAATCGAATCCGTCCGGACGGTTGCCGATTTCTATCGAACGTCGATGGGAAGACAATGCGACGCATGATTCCTACCATCCGAAGGATGGCAGCAAGAAAGTTGAATATAGCGAGGGAGTCTTCGTCGGATATCGCCACTTCGATATGTCGACCGTCAAGCCGCTGTTTCCCTTTGGCTACGGACTGTCCTACACAACGTTCGCGTATAAGAATCTGACAATATCTCCGCCGTCATCGGATCAAAAGGTCAGCGTCGCGTTCGACGTTACTAACACCGGCACTCGCGCCGGCGCGGATGTCGCCGAAGTGTACGTTGGCGATCGTCATGCTCCAGTACCTCGCCCGGTAAAGGAACTGAAGGGCTTCAAGAGAGTAAGCCTCAATCCGGGCGAGACCAAGAACGTCGTTGTGAAACTCGACAGGCGAGCCTTCTCCTATTATGACGTCAAGAACCACGCATGGACGGTGGCGCCGGGAGACTTCGATTTGTTTGTCGCTCGCTCGGCAGCAGAGATCACGCTGACAGGTAAGGTCGCTTTGCATTAATGCAACGAGGGCACCTTTGTGCCCTTTGTGGTTCTAGCATTTGTGCTTCATCAACCACAAAGGCCACGAAGGTTCACAAAGGATTCTCTGGGACTGACACGCCCGCGTTGCTTATGCGGCGTTCCCTTCCAGACTCACCCAACCACCCGAGCCGGAAGATCGTTCGACCGCATGCAGGATTCTCTGCACGGCGAGGGCATCCTCAAAATTGGCGTGGAAGGGTTCCTGCCGCGCTATCGAATTAAGAAAATCTCCAAGCGTCGCAATAAAAGGATGTTCGTATCCCAGAACATGGCCAGGCTTCCAGAAGTTTTTCCCATATGGATGGTCCAGCGCCGTGACGCCTATGCTGCGCTTGCCCTGCAAATTAGCGGGTTCGGTAGCATCGAAGAAATCAAGCTGGTTCATGTTGTCGAGAGTGAAACTCAGCATCCCCTTCGAGCCATTCACTTCGAACATATTCCGATTCTGGCACCCCACTCCATATCGAGTCGCTTCGAACGTGCCAATGCTGCCGTTTGCAAAGCGGGCCATCAGCAACGTCGCGTCGTCGACATCGCGGCCAGGAGCAAATGTGTGCATCAACGCGGAGAGCTCTTTGATCGGTCCATTGAGATAGAGCGCAATATCAATCGAGTGGGATAGCAAATCTCCCGCGGCCCCCATTCCTGCTTCGCTCCGTTTATAACGCCACGTGCTCGCCTTGCTGGGGTCATTGCCGGACTGATTCAAGTAGAGGGCCCGATAGTGAAAAGTCTGGCCGATGCGTCCTTCGGTGACGAGTTGCTTCGCAAAAACAATCGCGGGTATACGACGGAAGTTAAACCAAACCATGTTGGGAGTGTGCTCTACCGCCTTGGTCATGCGTTCCGCTTCTTCAATGGATGACGCCAGCGGCTTTTCGCAGAGCACGATTTTCCCGGCTTCAGCAGCCGCAATCGCAATCGTAGAATGCAGCGCGTTGGGGACGGCGATATCCACTGCGTCAATATCTTTTCTCGCGATGACCTTCTCCCAATCGGTTTCGACCTCGCTCCAACCCCATAGGGAGGCAGCCGCCTCCAGCTTCGCCCGATTGCGGCCGCAGACGACCTTGCACACAACTTCGTAAGGCGTGTCGAAGAAATGCCCGACTTGGCGAAAAGCATTCGAATGTACCTTGCCGATGAAACCAGACCCGATCATCCCCACGTTCAATTTCTTCTTGGACATTCGTACCCCCATGCGATTTTCGCACGAATTCAACTTCGCATGGCTTGTAGCGCTTTTACCCTGTGCCTCGGCACGACCACGGTTAGCTGCGCGACGCGTGTTCGCTTCCGAACGCTGGAATCCCACAACCGAACATCCACCCGATGAGTTTGTCCCCATAACCGCAATGCAAATCAATCGTCTAAATAAGAAGCTCGCAGGTTGCGTAAAGGCATTTAACCTGCAAGAAGAGCCAGGCAACCGCGTCAAGGACGACCGATGGAAATTCTGCTACAGGATCTTCGCTACGGCGTTCGGATGCTGCGCAAGAGCCCAGGCTTTAGCGCAGTGGTAATTGTCACTCTGGCCCTGGGCATCGGCGCCAACACGGCGTTGTTTTCGGTAGTCGACGCCATCCTTTTGCGGCCGCTCCCCTACTCACAACCGGAGCAACTGGTGTCGGTGAAGGAAGACATTCCGGGAGCCAACCTCACAGACGCCGGCATCTCTCAGCCCGAACTCGATGATTTCCAAAAGCGCTCTGGCGTGTTCGAGCACTTGTCCGCGGTCTGGCCCATCAACGCCAACATCACCGGACGAGAGAAACCACAGCGCGTCGAGGCCAATGCGGTCAGCACGAGCTATTTCACGCTACTGCGTGCGCGGCCTGCGATAGGCCGGGTCTGGAACGACGGCGATTCTCGCGAAGGATTTTCTGAAGGCGCGGTCATCAGCGATAGCCTGTGGCATACCATGTTCGGGGCGGATCCGAACGTCCTTGGTCAGGCAGTTCGGCTCGACACCGATCTTTACACCATCATCGGAGTCATGCCGCCGACCTTTCGACATCCCGGACGTACCCTTGGGCACGACGTAGAGGTTTGGATCGCGGCTGGATACGCGGCCCCACCGTTTCCGAAGCCTCCGCTGCGCACCCTACGATTTATTCCTGGCGCCATCGCGCGTTTGAAGCCTGGACTTTCCGTCGCGCAAGCCCAGGCGAAGCTCGACGCCTTCGCCGCGCAACTGCGCGAGCAATATCCCCCTGACTATCCCGCGACCGCACAATGGAGACTTCGAATCGTGCCGCTGCAGCAGGAAGTGACCGCTAACGTGAGCTTGATGCTATTCCTGCTCCTGGCCGCGGTGGGAGTGGTGTTGCTGATCGCGTGTGTGAACATCGCCAGCCTGCTGCTGGCGCGATCTTCGTCGCGACACCGCGAAATTGCTGTGCGACAGGCGCTCGGTGCAGGTAGCTGGAGGCTGATTCGTCAGACCCTGACCGAGAGCGTCGTGCTCTCGCTCTGTGGCGGAGCCCTCGCCCTGCCCCTCAGTTTTTGGCTTAAGGATATTTTGCTCACGCTCGTTCCAGCCAACCTTCCGAGACTTACGGAAGTCGCTTTGAACGGACGCGCACTTTTCTTCGCATTTGCGATTTCCGTAATCACCGGCATCCTGTTCGGCCTCGCTCCGGCACTGCAAATGTCGGACCGGCGATTGATGGACAAATTGGGTCAAGGGTCGCGGGGCGCGGGTCTTGCCTCGGGGCAACACCGCTTCCTGAGCGCGCTGGTCGCTTGCGAGTTTGCACTCTCATTCGTGCTCATGGTGAGCGCCGGCCTCTTGCTGCGCAGCTTTTGGAAGGTGCTCGACGTACAACCCGGCTTCAATACCGACAACGTGGTGACCGCCCGGTTATGGCTGCCTGTACCGAATGATCCCAAGAACAATCCGTATCCGACCCAGGAGAAACGAAATATTTTCGTGAGCGAGATGCTGCGTCGCGTCGGCACTGTGCCCGGCGTGAAGGAAGTCGCGATCGGCGGTGGAAACACTCCCTTTACCGGATTGCGCAACTCCAGAAGCTTCGAGATTGTCGGCCGCGTTGCCGCTGCAGGTGAAGCTCCAACCGCACAGTTGGGTGTGGCATCGCCCGAGCTTTTCCATGTCCTCGCCACGCCGCTCATCACAGGTAGATTCTTTACCGACGCCGACAACGAGAAAGGCGAACCGGTGGTGCTCATTGACCAAACAGCGGCGGAGCGCTTCTGGCCACACGAAGATCCAGTAGGGAAGCAAATTCACATGCAGCTTGGTCCTCAAATACAGCCTGGCCCTCAAAACCCTGACGTGCGGAGGATCGTGGGCGTGATAGGCAGGAGCAGAAATGAGGGCCTCGACGCACCCTACACTCCGCATTTGTTTCTTCCCTCACGACAGTTTCCGCTGAACGCTATGACTATCTACATCCGGACCACGAGCAGTCCCGAGGCTTTAGAGGAGCCGGTCCGCCGTGAAATCCAGGCTGTCGACCCGGACTTGCCGGTGTTCGGCGTGCGGGCGCTGCGCAGCATCATCTCCGATTCGTTAGCCCCGCGCCGTTTTGCCATGCAAATTCTTGGATTCTTTGCAGCCACGGCCATGCTGTTGGCCGCTATTGGCATTTATGGAGTGATGGCCTACTTTGTGAGTCAGCGGGTCCGCGAAATCGGAGTACGCATGGCACTCGGCGCCCAGCGTGCCGACGTGATGAAGCTCATCGTGTGGAAGGGAATGTCGCTTGCTTTGGCCGGAGTGACCGCAGGTCTGGTCGCGGCTCTCGCCCTGACGAGGCTGATTTCGCGCCTCTTGTTCGACGTCAGCGCCACCGATCCCTTAACCCTCGCGGCTTTTACCGCCTTGCTGGGCTTTGTGGCATTTCTCGCAAACTACGTTCCCGCCAGTCGCGCCGCCAAGGTCGATCCCATGGTCGCACTGCGATACGAATGAAGCCGCCGCACTCAGGGTGCATGCGGTTTCGTCAAGGCAGCGTGACGTTCCATGATCGACGCCGGCACCTCAGGAAATCCTTGCAGAGGCTTGCCCATCGTAATGGCCCAGTGATCGAGCCAGCTGGTTCCTTCTTCTCCGACGTAAGTGTCCGGCAGGCTGTAAGCCTGATCGCTGAGCGCATCTTCGAGGGTGATGAAGTGATATCCTCTTTTTCGCATCAGGTCTGCCAGTTCACCGATATGATCAGCCTCCAGCCAGTTTGCATGCAGCAGCAGAATTTGCTTGGGCTCGTAGCCCACGATCTGCTTTGAAAGCTGTTCGTAGTATGCGAATACCTCATCACTGTGCGCCAGGTAAGAGCTGACCATCTCTTGCTGCAATGCGGTGTCTCCTCGCTTCTTGGCGTCTTCGTAGATGGCGCCGTACATCCAATCCCAGGCATCGAGCGTGATCGGAGCGATGCGGTAACCCCGCCCCACGAGAAAGGCCTCAGCATCGCGTCGCGTCTGCAGGTCGCGCCCAGTATCCAAATAAGGATGCCGAAAATATCTCATTGTCATCTTGTGCTGCGCCATCAGCCACCGGGTCACGCTCTCGCCCTGAATGACGTCGTCCTCCCACGCCTTTAGCCCGGCTTTATTCAGCGAGGTGTGACTGAAAGTATGATTACCCAGTTCAAGGCCGGCGTCGAGCCACATATCGAGAACCTTGATTCGTTCGTCCACTTCTCCCGTTCGATATAGTTTCTTCTCATTCACGAACCCAACCGCCGGAATGTTCTGCTGGCGCAGGGCCGCCAGCAACTTTGTAGTCATCTGAGTAATGTCAGTGGCGGACATGTTATAGGCGTTGCCCGCCGGCAAGTCGTCGATCGTGATTGCGACCTGGCGATCGAGTGGAGCTGCGGCGAGGCAGGTCAGAGCCATGCACGTGCACGCCGCCAGGATTATCAATCTCTGCATCTTAGTCATGATAAGGTCCTCACTGACGACCAGTATTGGTGTTGAAAATTCTTTCCGCCGAACACGATCGTATAGGAATCAAGCAAGATCTTGAACCACAAAGGACACAAAGGTACACGAAGAAATCTTCTTGACCAAACCCTTGTGTACCTTCGTGTCCTTTGTGGTTAAAGGTTTTAGGCAAATTCACCAGACCACAGCTCCGGTTTCACAAGAAAACGCTGGTACGATTGAAGAGTGCAGCTGGGGATATTTTCCTGCGCCAATGCTCGCCATCCGAGACAATCTGGCCGAATGTGTCAGCGCTCTGCGCGCCCACAAACTGCGTGCTTCGCTCACCATGCTGGGGCTGACGATGGGCGTGGCCACGCTCATCACGGTCATGACCCTGGTGCAGGGCGCGAATGTCTATGTTGAACAAAAGATCGCCAACCTGGGCACAAACGTCTTTCAGGTCGCCCGCACTCCCTTTGCCGTCACCGACTTCAACATCGTCATCAAGGCTCTGAAGTACCGCAAGATTGAGCTCGACGACATGCAGGCCATTGCCGACCGATGCACCGCGTGCGGCGAGGTCGGCGCTAGCGCCAGCAGCACCGTCCGCGTACGCTACGGCAACAAAGAGGTCACGGACGTGAATCTCTCCGGCCAAACCGCGAGCATGGCGGACATCGACACCCGCACCGTCGAGCGTGGCCGCTATTTTACGCCGTCGGAGGCCGAGCATCGAGCCAACGTCTGCCTCATCGGCGACACACTAGTCCAGCAATTGTTTCTCGGTGTTGATCCGATGGGAAAAACCATGCGCATCGGCAATGATGAGTTCACCGTGATCGGCACCATGGAGAAAATCGGCAGCGTGCTGGGCCAGGACCAGGACAACTTCGTCATGGTCCCTCTATCGGTTTTCCTCCGCATGCAGGGCGCGCATACCAGCCTCATCATCAACGTCAGGACCACCGCGGAGAACTTTGAACCTGCTCAGGATCAGGCTCAGCTTACTCTCCGCGCACGGCACCACCTCACGGCAAACATGGAGGACGACTTTTTTATCGGCACCAAGGAAAGTTATATGGCGTTGTGGCGGAGCATCAGTTCGGCATTTTTCGCGGTGTTCATTATGGTCAGCGTGATCTCGGTTGTGGTCGGCGGCATCGTCATCATGAACGTGATGCTGGTGAGTGTGACCGCCCGGCGTCGAGAAATCGGTGTGCGCCTCGCCGTGGGCGCAACCAAACTGGATATCGTGCGGCAGTTCATCGCGGAAAGCGTCACCCTGTGTATTGCCGGAGGGTTGGTCGGGATTGCACTGGGATTCTTGGTCGCGCTGATCTTGCGAACCTTCACTCCGTTTCCCGCTTCGGTTCAGAGTTGGGTCGCAGTGTTGGGAGTGTTACTCAGTTCCGCGGTCGGACTGTTTTTCGGTATCTATCCCGCAGTGCGCGCGTCCCGCCTGGATCCTGTCGTCGCCATGAGGGCTGACTGATGGCGATTATGACGGCTTCGCAAGCTCGGGAGAATTGTCTCGCCGCGCTCGAAACGCTACGGTCGTCCAAGGTGCGGTCGGTTCTGACCGTCCTTGGCATAGTTATCGGCGTTTCTTCAGTGATTTCGATGGCCAGCATCATTCAGGGTCTTAACAAGTTTGTGCAGGACAAAGTGGAGTCTCTGGGCTCTCGCACCTATTTTGTCTCACGATTTCCGCCGGGCTCAGACCCATCGCGTTGGCCGCAGAGCATACGCACCCGCAGATACTTTGACTACGACTACGCCGATTTCATCCGGCAAGCTGCCCCCGACGTGCAGATCGTAACCACCTTTGGCACTCGCGGCTTTTTCTTTGGCGATAGCAACCTGATCACCAACGGCGATCGCAGCGTCGAGAAGGTCATCGTGCGGGGGGTTGAGCCGCAGTATGCTGAGGCGATTCCGTTGTTCACAGTGGGGCGCGGCCGTTTTATCAGTGCCTTTGATCAGGAACATGCGCGGCCGGTTGTCGTGCTGGGAGCTGCCATCAACGAATCACTTTTCCCCTACACCGATGCCGTCGGAAAAACGGTACGGCTCAACGGCGACCTCTACGAAGTCATCGGCGTTTTTGAGCATGACCCGGGTTTGTTCATCGGCCCCGGCGTGGACGCGTTCGCCGTCATCCCGCTCAGCAACTTCAAGAAAGAGTATCCAGAAGCCAAGGAGCTGATCATGGCTTTCACGGTCCCGGAGAACGTGAGCCTTCAAACCGCACAGGACGAAGTGATTCAGGCGATGCGCCGCCTGCGGCATGTTCCCACCAACAAGGAGAACGATTTCGAGCTGAGTTCGCCCGACTTTCTTAGCAATTTATGGAACCAGCTTACCGGGGCCTTGGTGATCCTGACCAGCGTGATCAGTTCCATCGGACTGCTCGTCGGCGGCATCGGCGTGATGAACATTATGCTGATCTCCGTGACCGAGCGTACCCAGGAGATTGGCTTGCGCAAAGCGATCGGCGCCCGCCGTGTGGATATTCGCCTTCAGTTCCTGGTGGAGGCCGTGATCCTCACTCTGGTGGGCGGCACTATCGGCATTTTGATCGGGGCAGGAATATCGACGCTGGTCCGCACGTTCGTGCCTTCGATCCCAGCAACGCTTTCCTATCTGTGGGTATCGATCGGCTTTACGATCTCGGTGGCCGTGGGTTTATTCTTCGGTTTTTATCCCGCGAATTTGGCGGCCAATCTGGATCCCATCGTGTGTTTGCGATACGAGTAGACGTGGATTAGGGAATTTCTACTTCTGACTCTGCTGAAATTCCGACGCCACCTAAGCAGCAGGAAGCGGCTTGCTCCTGTACACCTGATACCCGCGCGGGGTGAGCCTGACCACGCCCCTCACCTGCTCCTCGACATAGCCTTCATTGCGCAACTCGGCGACTGCCACACGCGCAAAAGAGGAATCGACGGTCTGCTGAGGCAGCCTCACGAATTCAAGAGGATTGTGCTCGTAGTGCTGGACGAGAGTGACGAAGAGCTCGGTCTGGATCGACTCTGGCTGCATTGAATTGTCTCTGCATCCAGTGTGCCCCCAGGCGCCATTTCCAGGAATGGCCCGTCCGTGCCAGCCCGGGTAACCTTAGTCGAGTGTACTAACGCGGCAGCACCGGCTTCACCACAGGGTCACAGAGGCACAGAGAACCCGGGCCATCAGGCGGGATCGCGATAATCTGGATGAGCTGTTCTTGAGACCCATCTCTGTGTCTCGGTGCCTCTGTGGTGATATGGGTTTTCTGCAAGGTGTAACTTTCCGGCGCAGGCCAATCACCTGCCACAGTTTGGGTCAGGTGCGAGCGAGGGATAGTCGGGAATCGCACCCAGCTTCTGCGAGTCAATAAGCTTGCGGAAATCCGCTAACTCTTTTGTCTTAAGCTGCTGCCACTCGCCGAAAGTATCGTTCATCGCTCCGCATACCTTTTGCAGGGCCGCAAACGATGCCTCCGAAGGCGCAAAATCAGCTCCATCCACGAGTGCGATCAGCGCCACCAGACTATCGTTCACGATTGTGAAATTGCTCCCCTTGGGGGTATCGAAAACCGAGAGCGACTCGCCTTCAATACCCGCCGCTTTCGAATCAAGTTGAGTGGCCGCGGTCGCGATCGGATCCCCTGCCGGCCGCTTCGTGAACTCTGCCAGACGCGAGCGAAGATCCTTCACCTGCTGATAACCGGCAAAGTTTCGCCCGAGAGCTGCGGAAATCTTGAGTTCTAAGGCGAGTGTGCTCTCCAGTTGGTTCCGCGCGTAATCCACCCGGGGATCCATCTTCACTTCGAGTGGCTGGCGGTAAGTCCGGCCCTCCACCGTCAGACGCACTTCATATTTTCCCGGTAGGACGAGCGGACCCTGCGGGGGCAGCGGCGTTTCACCCACGATCGCACCCATGGGATAGTTGTAGGGAGTCTGGACGTGCACCGCTTCGGGGTCGGGATAGCGCAGGTTCCATACAGACCGATGCATTCCCGGCCCCTTCTCGAGTGGTTTGGGATGTGCAATCCAATATTCGGCAATCTGCAACGGCTGCTCATGGGCCTCGGGCAACGGCGCGCTCGAGTAAGCGCGAATCAGCTTTTCATCCTGATCATAAATCTCCAGTTGAATATCGGTAGGCGCAGCGGACGGTAGAAAGTAATCGAGAATGGCTCCATCCGGCGGATTCTTTCCCGCCGGAATCTCCGGAGGCACCGGCGTATCTTGATTCTCATCCCGGCGCACACGAATCGCTGGCCGCGGGGGAAGCAGCGTAGCCTGCGTCGGCGGCGATTGCGGGTCAATCTGGCGCAGTGGCGAAATATCATCGAGAATCCAGAACGAGCGTCCGTAGGTTGCCGCGATCAAATCGTCCTGCTCGATCGCGAGATCATGCACCGCGACGATAGGCATGTTCGAGCGCAGCGATTGCCAATGGCCGCCGCTGTCGAACGAGACGTATACGCCTTGTTCGGTTCCCGCGTAGAGCAAAGATTTGCGCACTGGGTCTTCCCGCACCGCCCGCACGAAATCAGCATCGCGAATGCCATTCACCGTTTCCTGCCAGCTCTGGCCGAAGTCATGGGTTTGAAAAATGTGCGGACGCAGGTCGTCCAAAGGATTCCGGTTGACCGCGACGTAGGCAGTACCGGCGTCGAAGTGCGACGCCTCAATCAGTGGAATCAAGCTCCACTCCGAGACTGCGGGCGGGGTAACGTTCTGCCAAGTCGCGCCGCTGTCACGGGTTAACTGGACGGCGCCGTCGTCGGTACCGGCCCAAATAACTCCCTCTTTCACCGGCGATGGCGCAATCGTCATCACAGAGCCCAGCGGTTTTTTCGGATCTTTTGCATCCACCGGAGTCCGCGTCAGGTCAGGGCTGATCGCTTCCCAACTCGTGCCCCCGTTCACCGTCTTCAGCATAAATTGCGTGCCCAGATAAAGAACATGCGGATCCTGGGGTGAGAAGACCATGGGAATATTCCAATTGAACCTGTACTTGGTTCCGAAGGCGATGGGCGCAGGCGAGACATCCCGCACCTGCCCAGTCCGTTTCGATAATCGAACCACGCTACCGAAGGGGCCCGCGTTGTAAACCACGTCAGGATCGAGCGGATCAGGAATGGTGTAACCACTTTCACCCGGGCCCACGGGAAACCAATCTCGCTCCGTAATTTGCCCGTTATTGCCACGGCTCGAAGTGCCCACGGTCCCGCTGTCTTGTTGAGGTCCGTACACCCAATACGGAAACTCATGATCGGTGGCCACACGATAGAACTGGCCGGTCGGCTGGTTGTACCAGGTGCTCCACGATTCTCCGCCATTCAGGCTGATGGTCGCGCCCTGATCGACTCCCAGCATGATGCGCTGCGAGTTCGTTGGGTCAATCCATAGCGTGTGGTAATCGTCTCCGCCCGGCGCGCCCTTGATGACCGTGAACGTTTTGCCGCTGTCGGTCGAACGGTAGAGCGACTGCTTGGGAACGTAGACCACATCTGCATTTCGCGGATCGACGAAGATCTCACTCATGTACCAGTAGCCGACAATGCGATCGTCCATCGTGGCCCGCTGCCAGGTGGCACCGCCATCGTCGGAGCGGTACAGTCCGTTGTTCTTATCCTTAGCTTCGATAAGAGCGTATACCCGCCTGCCATGCGTGCCAGGCGCGACCGCCACTCCGATGCGCCCCCAATCCTTGGGTGGCAACCCGTGCCCTGTAATCTCCTTCCAGGTAACGCCTTCGTCGGTCGACTTGTAGATTCCACTGCCCGGGCCATACGACGTTCCCGTTTCTCCGGGCTTTCGAATGGCGTGCCACAGCGCTGCATAGATAACGCGCGGCTCACCGGGAGCAAAGCAGAGATCAATGGCACCGGTCACGTCATCCTTATATAGAACCTTCTTCCACGAGCGGCCGCCGTCGGCCGAGCGAAAGACGCCACGCTCAGCGTTGGGCCCGAAACTGTGGCCCATGGCTGCGAGCAAAACAATGTCAGGGTTGCGGGGATCCACCAGGATTCGCGCGATATGGCGCGTGTCCTCCAGCCCGAGATGCTGCCAAGTCACGCCGGCGTCAGTTGATTTGTAGACTCCGTTTCCATAAGTGATGTCGGAATAAACGTTGTTCTCCCCGCTGCCAACATAAATGATGTTTGGGTTCGAAGGCGCGAGCGCGAGCGCCCCGATCGAAGCCACTGGCTGGCTGTCGAAGATGGGTTTCCAGACGGTACCGCCATCCGTCGTCTTCCACACGCCACCGCCGTTCGCGCCGAAGTAATAGACTGCTGGATCTCCCGGAATACCGGCGACCGCATTCACCTTCCCCCCGCGATAAGGGCCGATCATCCGCCAGTTCATCCCAGAAAAGAGATTGGGGTCGACCTCTTGCGCCGCCAAGCGCAAGCCGTGAAAAAGAAAGAGACTAAGAAAAACTGTGAAGGCAAGCCGGAAAGGCTGACGAGTTGGGGTCATCAGGGCATATGCTCCAGGGAAGCGAGAGCATATCCTTTTTCTGGCTCCGGTTGCAAACGGGTGACAAAACCGAAGTAATGGGTGCTGACGCTGATCCGAGTCTACTGCAGGCCCGACTGGGTCAGCTTCACTGCGCAATAGTTCCCTGCTCCGCAGGGGCTGGTTCCGCTGCCCGGGGCTTGCAGGGTGCCAAAGTAAATGCTCGCTGCCTGGGGCGTGGTGCTCACGTTATCCACCGTGAATGCGCTGGTTCCACCCCATTCATTTGTTGCCGTGTTATTCGGCACCGCCGCATTGGATGTGATCGGCGTATTCACATTCCACTCGGTCACCAGGTTCGCTCCAGTGGTCGCACTGAAATTTCCCGTGCCTACGAAAATCCGGTCCGTGGTGCCATCAAAAAAATCGAGCAAAGGGGAACACGTGCCCACCGGGTTGCTGCCACCATTAATGTGCCGGTTGTCGGACATCGCCGGCGTGCTGTTCATCAAACCGTTCGGCGACGAAAAAGATAGCGCGTACAAACTGGGCCTGGTTGAACTGCTGGCTTGCGTCCCGCAGCCATATAGCGTCCCGGCGCCGGCTTTCGGACCAGTCGTGAAGTACGCGTTATCGAAGTCGCCGTCCAAAATGAATTCGTTTGCGGCGGTCGCATCCGGGCCAATCGCAGCCGTAACCTGCGAAGTAAGCGCCAGGTTCATTTGAGATATGATCGCGTTCGTGTTACCGACGTTGGTTGCCGAAAACACATAGACGAACCCGTTCGTGGAATCCACGATGGGCGAGAGTACGATTGGGTCCGCGCTCGCATTCCCAGCAACCGCAATCGATCCACCAGCGGTAAACCCGCTGGCTCCCGGAGTAAACGAGTACACAGAAAAGCCGTCCGACACGAACACCTGATTGCTCACCTGATCGTAGACCGGAGACGTCAACTGCGCATTTGCCTTGACGGTTACGCAATACGCCACGGTTGGAGTTCCTTTGAACACTCCCGTGATCCGGTATAAGTTCCCGTTGTCAGCCCCAATGTAGGCAACATCGTTCGTGTAATCGACGTATGGAGACGAATTGCTGTTGGGTTTGTTGCTGGTGCTGCAACCGCTGAGCCCGCTGTTGGCGTAGTTCAATCGCACCACGGAAGATCCGCTGGTACCGGGCTTCACCGGATGAGTCGCGTCGCTGCCCTGTCCCGCGACCCAAGTCAGCACGTCAAACATTGGCGGGGTGGAGTTTTCGATGAATGCCACCTTGGTTCCGTCGAGTGAGAGCGTGGGAGAGAGATACGACGGTGCCGTGCCCACCTCGTAAGACCACATGACGGTGGGCTGTTTATAGTCGGTGGTTGGCGGGGTCTGCGGCCCGTTCGGACAAGAGGATGAAGCCGTGCCCGTATAAAGATTGTTAAAGGCCACAATATTCGCCTGAGCGGCGCTCGGCGCCGCCGCAATCGTGTACACCACAAAGTCGTTCGTGCAGCTGTAATTCCCGGTGGTGCTGAAGCTGTACTTGGCCGGGCTTTCGGCGATCGGCATTCCACCGGTTGATCCCAGCGACATCGCCCAATCGATCTTGTCCTGTTTTCTCGGCGGGGCGGGGAACGGGCGTGGCCGCTCCTCCGGCCCTCGTGCCTTCGGGAACACGTAGGAGCTTCGTTGGTTCCAGTTGATCCAGATGCGGGGATCTCTCGCGGCCTTCGCAGCAACCTCCGGAGAAGCCCCGTTGGTGAAGAGGATGTGCCGTGTGCTCCAATCGAGAGGCACGCCGACGTGACCTTCGCGGGATTCCTGAGCCAGCAAGGGTTCTGCCGCACACAAAAGAATCAAAATCAGGCAGGCCAAGGTCCGACGGACGTCCGTTGGAGGGCTCACTTGCAAAGCATTTCTCACCGCTATAGGTTTCATCTTGATCGCACGCGAAGCCGCCGAGGCGTCAGCTGTGCCCAGGCAAGCGTTTTGTTTCATTCTTAATATTCGCTGACATTTCAGGAATTGGGAGCCTTACTTTCGTAACTCAACGTGAACTGTCGGAGCCTCGCATGGTGACCAACGTGCCCGGAAGCCAGCCTGGGCAATGCCCCCGGATCACGGCGGCGGTTTGCTGAGCGGCTTCCAAACTCTAGCCACAGGCTGGTCCTGCGGCCGCCCTCCCTCTTCGAGGTCAAAGGAACAATTTCGGGTTGACACTGCTCTGGATCGTTTTATAATCATTCTTATCCGATAATCATGCGCCTGAGCCATGAACAGTTCCGTGAACGGGCCGCGAAACACGGTTTGGCGGTCACGCACCAGCGTCAGGTGGTCTATGAGGCCGTCATCGCTGCCCAGGGACACTATTCTCCGGAAGACATTTACGCCACCGTCCGGCGCCGCATTCCATCCATATCTCTGGCCACGGTCTATAACAATCTGCGGCTTTTCATCGAGTGCGGGATGCTGCGAGAGGTCAGTCCTCATGCGGCCACGTTGCTCGTGGACGGCAATCTCAAACCTCATCACCACCTGGTCTGCTCGCGCTGCAAATCGGTGCAGGACATCGAAGGAGAGTTCATCGATTTCAAACAGCTATCCCGGCATGTGCCGGACGGCTTTGATCTGACGCAGCCGCTGGTCGAGGTCTTTGGCCTCTGCCGTCGCTGCAGGGCCAAAAAATAATTTTGTCACGCAGTACTCAATCAAGATTTGAAGGAGGAAATCATATGGAGAATACACTCGCAACTTCATCGGGGAGCGTTTCCCCCGAAGCTAAGGACAAAAGCACCATAACCGAATCGAAGTGCCCGGTAGCGCATGGCGCTCGCAAATCCCGCACGAATGTGGATTGGTGGCCGAATCAGGTAAAAGTGAACATCCTAAGCCAGCATTCCCCAAAGTCCGATCCGATGGGTGAGGAGTTCAATTACGCGCAAGAGTTCAAGACGCTCGACCTGAATGCCGTAGTCAAGGACCTGCATGCCTTGATGACGGACTCGCAGGCGTGGTGGCCGGCCGACTTTGGCCACTATGGGCCGCTGTTCATTCGTATGGCGTGGCATAGCGCGGGCACGTACCGTATCGGCGACGGCCGCGGTGGGGCGGGAGCCGGCCAGCAACGCTTCGCGCCGCTCAATAGCTGGCCGGACAACGTGAACCTGGACAAGGCGCGCCGGCTGCTCTGGCCGATCAAGCAGAAGTACGGGAAGAAAATCTCGTGGGCCGATCTCATGATTCTCGCCGGCAACGTCGCATTGGAGTCGATGGGCTTCAAGACATTCGGTTTTGGCGGCGGCCGCGCCGACGTGTGGGAACCCGAAGAGCTGAACTGGGGCCCTGAGGGTACATGGCTTGCCGACGAGCGCTATAGCGGCGATCGTGATCTTCAGAATCCTCTCGGCGCGGTGCAAATGGGCCTGATCTATGTGAATCCGGAAGGGCCCAATGGAAAGCCTGATCCCATCGCTGCGGCGCGGGATATCCGGGAAACTTTCGCCCGCATGGCGATGAATGATGAAGAAACCGTAGCACTCATTGCCGGTGGACACACCTTCGGCAAAACGCACGGCGCTGCCGTTCCCGCTCAGTATGTGGGCAACGAACCAGAAGGTGCCGACATTGAGGATCAAGGCCTAGGGTGGAAGAATAAATTTGGCAAAGGTCATGGCGCTGACACCATCGGCAGCGGCCTGGAAGTCACTTGGACCACGACGCCAACGAAGTGGAGCAACAGTTTCTTTACCAACCTGTTCAAGTACGAATGGGAACTGACGAAGAGCCCGGCCGGTGCGCATCAGTGGACGCCGAAAAATGGCGCAGGCAACGGCACGGTGCCAGATGCGCACAATCCCTCAAAGCGTCACGCGCCCTCCATGCTGACCACCGACCTCGCCTTGCGGTTCGACCCGGCTTACGAAAAGATTTCGCGGCGCTTCTACGAGCATCCGGATGAATTGGCAGACGCGTTTGCGCGGGCGTGGTTCAAGCTGACGCACCGCGACATGGGGCCGATCTCGCGCTACCTTGGCCCGCTCGTTCCGAAGGAGCCTCAGCTGTGGCAAGACCCTGTTCCCGCCGTGGATCATAAATTGGTCGGGGAGAAAGACATTGCCGCTCTCAAGGCCAAGATCCTCGCATCCGGGCTGTCGATTTCCCAACTGGTCACGACTGCCTGGGCAGCGGCGTCGTCGTTCCGCGGATCCGACAAGCGCGGTGGGGCGAACGGGGCACGCATTCGTCTCGCGCCGCAAAAGGATTGGGAAGCGAACCAGCCAGCCGCACTGGCGAAGGTTCTCAAGAAGCTGGAGGCGATCCAAAAGGAGTTCAACAGCGCGCAGTCCAATGGGAATAAAGGCAAGAAGGTCTCGCTGGCGGACCTGATTGTTATGGGCGGCGATGCGGCGATCGAGGAAGCCGCGAAAAGGGCCGGACACAAAGTGAAGATTCCCTTCTCGCCGGGGCGCACGGATGCTTCGCAGAAGCAGACCGACGTGCACTCCTTCACCGTAATGGAACCGATCGCGGATGGGTTCCGTAACTATCTCCGAAGCGGGCAGATCCTGTCGGCTGAGGAGTTTCTTGTAGATCGGGCGCAATTGCTGACACTGACTGCCCCCGAGATGACGGTTCTCGTCGGCGGCATGCGCGCCCTGAATGCGAACTTCGGGCAGGCCAAACACGGCGTCTTCACCAACCGGCCCGAGACGCTGACCAATGATTTCTTCGTCAACCTGCTCGACATGAATACGAAGTGGGAGCCCTCCTCGACATCCGAAGGCGTATATGAGGGACGCGATCGCGCGACCGGCAAACTCAAGTGGACGGCCACGCGCGTCGATCTCGTGTTCGGTTCCAACTCGCAGCTCCGGGCGCTTGCAGAAGTCTATGCGTGTGACGACTCGAAGGAGGCGTTTGTGAAGGACTTCGCGGCGGCGTGGAACAAGGTGATGAACCTTGATCGCTACGACCTTGCCTAAGGTCGGCGAAAAAGGAGGGGGTCGACGTCATGCCGTTGCCGTTGTTTGCATGGCTGAAACGAAGACGTTGCTGTTCCAGGCGGGGGCGCATCGCGCCCCCATGCCGCTTTTACCCAGGCAAGAATTTCCCGAATCGTCGGCCAACCAGATGGCATTGGTTCTACGTGCCAGCGATGCCCTTGTTCTGCAGGATCCGGACGACCACCCGACGATTCTCTGCTTGACCCTCCGCGGTTGCGTCAGGAGCTACCTGGCTGCTCGTGCCCATTGCACCCGGCGCGAGTACATTCGTCAACGGAATGTTACCCTGCTGTTCCAAGAACTCGAGCACGTGATCTGCGCGTTCCATGCTCAGCCGTTGGTTCAACGCGGCACTGCCCACCTTCGAGGCGTATCCCTGTACTTGAATGATGTAGGCAGTGATGCCCTTGGCCTTCTGCGCCAGATTCAGCAATTGTGGTTTGTATTGCGATTCCACCACGGTGCTGCCGTTTCCGAAGTAAACCGTCACTTCCCCCAGGATGTTGTAATCCGCCAGTTCGCCGAAGCGCTTGTTGTCGGCCGCGATCGCTGCCTTATTCGCGGCGATCGCCGCAGCGTTCGCCGCTGTCTTCGCCTGTTCAGCCTGGAGCTGTTGCTGTTCTTGCTGAATCTTTTGTTTCTCGGCCTGAATTTGCTGGTCGCTTTGCTGGATCTGCTGCTGGTTCGCCTGGACTTGTTGCTCGGTCGGAGCTAAGCCGGCCTGCATATCTTCCGCGGCCTTGAGGTCGGAGCCTTTAAATTTGACCGTGTCCGCCACCAGTTGGTTTTGGGAATTGTAAGACCCCTGCACCTGCACCGGGAGACCCGGCACAAGAGCGGTCACACCCATCTCTTTCTTGCGAACATGGAGCAACCCCTCAACTTCGTCGACCTCGGTGGAAGGCGTGAGGATCACCACAATGTTTCCGGAATCCTGAGTCTGCAACGTCATAGTGGCGCCGCTTCGTCCGTCGATAACTCCTTGTAGGTTTTGTGCCACAGCAACGCCACTAGCCAAAATGATTGCTAGCAACGACACACCGGCACTCAGGGCAATTCTTGCACTCCCAATTTTAGTCATGGTTCTCACTCCACCCTGTGTCTCGTTTGGATTTCAATCCCCGGTCGCGGTACGTGGACCGTCCTGCGCATCATTTCGGCGAGACTTTGATGTCCTCCGACAAAATAGGTCAGCCGGGAAACAAGCGCGACTGGCAGAAGTAATAGTTATTGCCTGAAATTCGAGTGAGGGCAGAGCCAACTTCATACGGGTGTTCGAGTCGCTTGTTCTCGAAAGCGTGAGTCGCCGGACCCTCGCTTCACTCAAACTGAATCAATACGATCTCGGGCTGCGTGCCGAGCCGCATCGGTGGGCCCCAGGTTCCGGCACCGGTTGTGGTGTAGACCATCATGTTCCCGAACCGCTTCAGGCCGTAGGTGTATTCGCCGAAGATACGGCGGGTGAACCAGGTGAAGGGGAAGAACTGACCTCCGTGGGTGTGCCCCGAAAGTTGGAGCGAGATGCCAGCCTGTTCAGGAATCGCAAGGGCGTGGGGTGCGTGCGAGAGCAGGATGCTGGCTTCGTCGCGCTTCACTGCGGCCCGCTCAAGTATGGATCCCAATTGACCGGCGTTGGTGGAAGCGGGGTGCTGCACTCCAACTACTTGCAGGCCGTCGACAGTCACTTTCTCGTTGCTGAGAACACGTATGCCGGCTCGGCTCACCGCCGCGAGATAGTTCGATGGATCGGAAAACTCCTCATGGTTTCCGGTGATGAAGTATGCCCCTAGCGGAGGCGAAAGTTCTTTCCAGGGAGCGGCGAGGGTGGCGGCATCGACTTTGGTTCCGTCGTACAGATCGCCGGTGAGGAAGAGTACGTCGGGGCCGAGCCTTGTGAGCCTGGCAACGATTCGCCGCATGAATGTTATGCCGTTGATGTGGCCGAGGTGAACGTCAGAAACCAGCGCGGCGACCCTTCCGCGCCAGTTGTGAGGAAGGTTCGGCAGCTTCACCGTGATCCGCTTGACGCGAACCCACTGGGCATTGACGAGAGCGTAGATGCCCGAGAGGACCGCGAAGCTGAACACCACGACGGCGACTGCGGGGAGATCTACGTGTAAGCCGGCTAGACGACCTCCGAAATAGAGGGTCCAGCAGAGGCAGGCCGCAAGAAAGAAGAAATTCACCATGCCCAGCCAGACTGCAGCAATCGTGTAAAAGACACGCACGAACCGGTTGAAATAGCGAAAGGCCAGGAAAGAGGCGGCAACGAAGCTTACCGACAGTAAAGCCAACGCTGCCTGTAGGACGGTCACGCCTGGCGGGTCGGCAACTGCCCGGAAGTCGATCCAAGTCCGGTAAATGAACCAGTGGGCGAACAAAAGGATCGACTGAATGATCACGACGAATACGGCAATTCTCGCGCGCAAATTGGCGTCCTTAGTGATTGAGATTCGAGATAGGGACTGCGCTGTCGGTGCCCGATAAGGATTTCGTGGATAAAAAGCTGGAGCCGACGACCAGAGTTGAACTGGTGACCTGCCGATTACGAATCGGCTGCTCTACCAACTGAGCTACGTCGGCTCATGCAGTGTTTATGCCGGTTCTAGCGCTTTTTGCGTTTCTTACTGCGCCCCACTTGCGCCCCACGGGCAACTGCTTTTTCGAGCTGACGCATAGCCGCAGCACCCGCACTGCGCGATTTTAACACTATGTAGTGTTCCCGCGTGGTTGAAACATTTGAGTGGCGAAGGATGGTTTGCGCCACCTCGGCAGGCACGCCCAATTCAAACAGATTGGTCGCAAGCCCACGACGAAAGGCGTGCCAGCCATGCCAACGGTCGCCGAGCAAGGGCCGCATTTCCCTGCGGCACAGGTTGTCTAAATGCAGGGCGAACCCTTTCTTCTGCCCGGCGAATATCCAATCTGCCCCGTTCGCTGCGGTCTTGTGCTGGTCCAATAGCTTGCGCAACGGCGCGATTACCGGCACAGCTTTTTTACTTTCTCGCGTTTTCGTTTCGCCCACATGCGTGCGCCAAATAGACCGATGAACGTACAGTTCCGTGCCCGTATAATCCGGCCACTTCAAACCCCTGATTTCACTTTCGCGCAAACCTGCGAACGCGGCCACGGCGCAGACGGTTCGCGCTGGTTCCTTCAGCACGGTTAGCATGTGCTGAACCTCCGGCAGCGTGTAGGCGTACTGCTGCGGGTCGTTGCGTGTTCCTTCCGCTTTCGATTCGCGCACGGGGTTCGCGCCTTGGATGAAACCAAGCCGAATGGCATAACTGAAAATTGCAGACATTGTGGTCTTGATTCGCAGCAGGCTTTGATGCGAAAGAGGGGTGGCATCCAGAACTTCCTGCGCATGGCGGGCTGTAAAATCCCGCAGCCGAACGAAGCCCACACGATTGCGCAGATGATTCTCGAAGGCATCCTTATAAAACTTGTGTGTCGATGGTTTCCGCTTGGCCAGAATGAACGGGAGATAATATCGTTCAGTGAACTCCGTGACCGTGAGCCCGGCTTCTGGCTGGCCTGCGCCCAAGTTCAACGGCGCAAGAATCGCATCAGCAAGTGGCCAGCAGTCGCGGGCCGTATTGTACTCCGGGCTGACCCGTGCCAGTTTCTTTGTATAGCGCCGCCGAACAGGCTGCCCATCCACCAGTTCGGTGCGGTAGTACCGTAGGTGCCACGCCCCGTGGCGCTTCCTTATATTTCCCCGCTGCACGATGCCCACCTTATTAGGAATCAGCAAAAGAGGCAAGCCGAATGACCCCATAGAAAAAAAAGCATTGCTTTGTGTGCAAACGAACTGCTATCCTAGATTTGCTGCAAGAATAAGCGATTTGCAGCACTGGTAATGGAACGCCGCTCACCCCGGCCCCTGTATTACGCCATTCACGCGGGTACACCCCGCATAGGCCGCCCGGTTCGATGCCAATTCCACGGCAACCGAATCCGACCGGTCAAGCGCTAACCGGTTTCGCCGGTTCCTTCAAAGCACACTTCGGAAATTCCCATCCCAAAAATTCAGGAGATTTCTCGTGCCACAGGACCGCATAATCGCGCCCGGCGACATATTGACGCCGGTTCAGCTTGCCGAACGCCTGCAAGTTCCACTGACGTGGATATACGAAAAGTCACGTCGCCGCCAGCAGCAACCACTACCAGCTTTCAGAATTGGAAAATACATCAGATTCTCATGGGTCGCCGTTTCCGAATGGCTGCAATCAACCTCCGGCCCGAACCCTAGAAAGATTCCAAGCAGGCCGCCGTGGAATCGCCGCAAGAGGGCGGTGGCACATGGATAGCCTCATACAGCGGGAGCTACTTGCTGTGCTGAACATGGGTTCGCCGGATGTGTGGCTTCACATCTCCGATATTGCCGAACTGTTGAATCATCATTTTTCGCGGCCCGGCCAACCTGCAACAGGTATAGAGGCTGTGGAACAAGAACTGATTCGCATGTTCGTAAACGGTTGCGTGGAAAATTACAAAGTAAGCGGCAATGACGAATTGCAGCTTTCTTTCAGTGGCTACTGGAAAGCAACCACACCGCAGGTGGCCCCATGAAATCCGCCTACGGAGCACACGTCTTGATTTCGGCCATCAAGTATCTGGATGGCACACACAACGGAAGTGAAGGTACTTTCACGCAAGCGGAACGCCGGGCTGCTATTCAGCTTCTGGCTTCCAAACTTTCGCGGAGCTGCTTGGCTGAACTGCGGAAAGAAAGACAATACTATTGGGGTCTGGCGAAGTGATGAACTACAACAGCATTCCCATCGAGTTGCAGGCCGGGCGCTGGATTCGCGCCAACGGCAAGCAACCGATTCAAACATTCAAAACGGAAGAAGACAAGGCCGCGCACATGCGCCCGTTCGCGGAAACCTTGCAGCGCAAACGCGAGAACGAAAGCATGGCCCGCCTTATCGAAAAACAGGATGGGTTCGTGTTTATCGACCTTGACAAAGTTCGCAATGCGGAAACGGGCGAAACCGAACCGTGGGCGGAAAAGCTGATTGATGAGCTGGCCACGTACACGGAAATCAGTGCTAGTGGCAAGGGCTTCCACTTGGTCGCTCGTGGCACGCTGCCTGAAGATTATTCGGTGCAGGGCGTTCGCATTGAACTTAAGAGCGGCAACACGCCCAATCGGTTGTTTACGCTAACCGGCGATACATACAGCCTATACGACATTGAATCCCGGCAGGCGGAACTAGATAAGCTGCTGCGTGGTTGCAAGGCGGGGCACTACAAGAATCCCACGGCAGAAATGGTCAACTGGCGAACGCAATTCCATACAGTGGATGAGCTACCTGACGGGGATATTCGGTTCCTGATTGACAATGTGCTGCCAGAAGGCGTCACGTTTGTGGGCGCATTATCGGGCGTGGGCAAGACATGGGTTTGCCTGTCTATGGCGCGGGCGCTGACTACCGGCAAAAAGTTCCTTGGAAACTACAGTGTTTCTGAACCTGTGAACGTGCTGTATCTGTGCCCGGAAATGAACGCGAAAACATTCAAGAAACGTTGCAGGCTGTTCGGCATAAGTGAGCGCTTCTTTTGCCAAACCATAACCGATGGTGGAGCGCTGAACCTTTACGACCCGGTTTTTGCGCAGGCTGTGGCCGAACTGAAACCTGTTGTTTTTCTGGATACAGCTATCAGGTTCGCAGGCGCAGATGACGAGAACAGTTCAAGCCAAAACAACAACGGTCTGGCGAAGGCGGTTTTCATGCTGATTCACTTGGGCGCACAGGCCGTGGTCTGCCTTCACCACAGGGCTAAGGATACGGCGAACAAGGAAGAACTAACGCTGGAGAACACCTTGCGCGGAACCGGCGACCTTGGGGCAATCTGCGACAGCGTGTGGGGATTGCGCTACGACAAAGGGGCGGGCGACCAGTATGCAAAGGAAAGCAAAAAGCTAGTGCGGTTGGAAGTGGCTTGCGTGAAGGCGCGTGATTTCGTACTCCCTGAACCTTTCAGCATTCAGTTGGCAGGGTTCATCGAACAAATTGGAGACTTTGCAGTGTTGGAAAAAGGCCAACCAACGGTTGACCCGTTTTGGGAAGCGGATGTTGACAAAATCAACAATGCAATTACGGCGAACCCTAAGATTGAAAAAACGAAGCTAGAAGAGGCCACAGGCATTGGCCGGAACCGGCAGGAAGCTCTAGCGGCTGAAAATGGCTGGCAGTTTGATAAGAAAACGAAATGGACCCGCGCACGCACACAGGCCCCCTATTAGTAAAGGGGGGCCGTGCGTGCATGCCTTTGCGCCCTTGCACGCACGCAGCATAACCCGTGCATGGCCGTGCGTGCATGACGTGTTTGCATGCACGAAGGCAAAAACGAATTTACGCATCATGCGTGCGCGGGCGTAACAGGGGCCGGAACAGTACGGGAGGGCCGAACCATGGCCGCACAAAGCTTCTACCAGAAAATTGCCCGCGAATGGTGGCCTGCCGCTGAACATTCCGGCGACGGACAGTTCGCGTGTGTTGCCCGTATCCACAGCCGTGTCGAAGTCACACTATATGAAACGTGGGGCGACGCCCGCGAACTTGCCGACATTTGCGGTGGAACTGTAAAGCGGCTGCCGCTGCCGGTTGCCAGTTTCTACAATGATTCGTTCGGGTACAGGGAACGTAACACGGTTTCGGCATAGGGAAGGAACGGCTAGTCATGTGGCCGTTCGCCGGGCGCGTTCACCCACTGTTCTGCGCCCGGTCTCCTGAAATTTGAAAGGTGAAAATATGCCGAACGTCTACAGCATGAGACGCCCACCGAGCAAGGGCCAAGCATTGGGTGATGTGATTTACTGCACGGAAACCAAGCAGACGTTCGTCGTGCTTGGCGGCGATTTGCGGCTGTACGATATGGCCGGGCTCCTCACAATGCAGGCACAACCGTGCGTCGGACCAAAGGGCGAACCGGGTGAACGCGGTTTAACGGGACCGCAAGGGCCAGCGGGCAAAGACGCGCGCAACGGTGCGGATTCAACAATCCCCGGCCCGCGAGGCGAACGCGGCGAACGAGGAGCTGCTGGCAGGGACGGCGACCGAGGCAAACCGGGCATTGACGGCAAGGACAGTTTTGTACCTGGGCCGCGAGGCGAAAAGGGCGACAAGGGCGATAGAGGCGACAAAGGCGAACGTGGTGATGTGCTCATTCCAAATTCGGACGAACTATCCGCTGCAGTGATTGCTTATCGTCAAAAGTACGCAAACATTCAGGCGGCGCTGCTGGAAGAAATCAGCAAAAGCAAAAAGCTGCGCCCAAGCACGCGGCTGCATGTACAGAACGCGCTGAACCGGGTGAAGAAAGAAGCCGGGCTATGAGCTACAAGCGAAGAATGCTAGAAGGACCGCATCCCTTGGCCGGAAAGCTGATATTCCTACCGGCAGACATTCAGTTTGCCGCTATCGAGTGGATTCGGGAACCGAAACCTGCTGACCATGATAGGCAGAAGCAGACCCAACAGCACGCCAGAACGAACACCCGCCCACGCAGGAACGCCGCCAGCAAGCGGTCAGGCAGATAGTCGGCGGTATGAACGGACCCGATGTAAAATGACTTCGGCCCCGCTAAAGCCGAGACCATGTGGCACAACTTATTCAACGGTTTTCGTCTGCTAGAAGGAGTCTTCCTCGTATTCGCGGCGGTCGGTTTTCTGAAGTTCTGGGCACGCACGCGCTTCTGGCTCCCCAAGTATGTCCATGTACTGGCTGGATTCGGCCTCATTGTCGGCGCTTTGAGCGTCTGGGCAGCGCCGATGGACGCGCCGATAAAGAAATACGGCCTAATTGCCCGTGTACTCTTAGCACTTGCACTCCCGGCAATCATCTATTGCTATTTTCTGTTCCATGGTGGGCAGCTGGTGGCTTTCAACCGCACTCACTCGAATTCCGCCCCATGCCCTTTTTGTCGGAACCCAGTAAGGACATTAATCCCCGAAGCTCAAGGCGCGCTTACAGCGCCCGAGTTCGCTGAACCGCAGTGCCCTGCTTGCGGTCACGCGCTCTTTTGAACCGTCGACGACTGCACCTGTGCGGCGTTGCATTCCAGCACCCGTCCGGGCCGCTACCGCGATAGATACAGCAACAGAACACAAACACCGTAGAAACCAGCAAACCCCAAGGCACGGCAAGATACTGTCAGAACGGACTAGTGGGTGAAATCCACGATTTTCGCCAACAACGGCGGAAAATCTGACATACAATTAACCTATGTACTACAGAGATAGGGACCCCCAGCACTGGTTCTTGATTTTTTATTACAATCCTGATGAACCGAAGCTATGGGTAACAAGACGCACCGGACTTCCTTGGACATTGAATTTCGCTAGGCCGCTGGCTTGGGTAATCACCTGCGGGATTGCTGCACTCGTTTTATTTGCCGCCATTGCAAACAACTGATTGTCAAAATCCCCTTCAAAGGTCAATGAGCGATATCGCGATTTTTCATTAGTTACGATTTCGGCAGCTATGAAGGGCCGTTGTGTGATTGCATCGGCTTTAGTGGAAAGCCTGAAATGCCGAACAATATGTACAAGAGAAACATCTCACCAATAGCCAATAGAGGGGCTGCCAACAGAAATAGCACTTCTTTTCCTGCCGGGAATACGTACGGCAGAATTGCAAAATGAGCAGCGAGCAGTCCCGCGAATAAAACCCAGAAGCGGGGACGACGGCGGTGGATACGAAAGTCTTTTATGACAAAACCGAATGCGAACAGAGCGGCAAAAGCGATGGTCGTCCATCGACTGTTGAGATTAAAGATATCGCGATTCGTGTGAACCGTGTACAGAACAAGAAGCGCGATAACCGCCACTAATCCCAGAGAAATAGCCACGTAAAGAATGGCGTCTCGTCCCGGAATCTTCGAAGGCATCCTCGCTCCACCAGCGACGCCCACCAGAATTAAGAAAACCGGAAAGCCCACGAGAAACAGGACAGCCGCGCCGAAATTCGCGCACACGAGTAGCAGGATAAAGGCCGCAAGCGAAAGTAGAAAGGGATGGCGCGCCTTTGGCATTTGTTCTGCTCGCTGACACGTAGCCTATCAGAGAACCGTCCGGGTTGCTTCGCGGCCCGGACACCCCAATACTGCGATAGATACCAGCAACCGAACTACAGCACGCAAGAAACCGGCAACACCAACACCACCTCCACTACCAGAACCCACGCTATACACCCTGCCTAATCCCTTGGCTGCCGATATAGACCCGGCCTGCTGACTGACGCCCACGCGGGGCCAGTGCGCCAGCCCGCTATGCTGTGGGCCGCCTGCGAACCGGCCAATAATGGCCTACTTTCGCCCCTAAATGGCTTCACTTTCGCCAGTGCGCCAGCCCTAAGTTGTTGACCGCACCTCCCTGTTTCACGCTCTGCGCGTAAGTGCCGCGCCCACAGTGCCACTCAGCGTGCGGTGCAAGGTGTTGAGGATAGGGGGCTCGACTTTTGCTTTTGCCTTCCGCCGCGAACCGTCAGCCGGTCCGTGACGGAAGGAGCGCGAATCACGCGACCGGGGCCAACGTTGGGTTATTCCTGCCGAATGTACCCGGAATGACGGCCAAATTCGGACGACGAACAACCTGCGCCCATGGCCGCCCGGCCTGCGCCTGAAAGTCAGTCACAACCCAACGTTGGGGAACCCGTAACAGCCCAACGTTAGGTTGATGAGCACTTCAGATGCAGCCCGTGAACTTGGCCGCGTGCGTTCAGCCCGCAAGGCAGCCGCAGCCCGGCAGAACGGAAAGCTAGGCGGTCGCCCGCGCAAGAATGCCGCGCAGGTTCCGTCAGCAGTTTTGATTCAGCAACCGAAAGGGAAAACCGATGAGCAAAACCAGTAAGAAAAAAGCAAGCAAGCGCGTGCAGTGGCGGACGGGAACTTGGGCCAAGAAAAACGGCGCAGAATCCGTGCGGTTGTTCAAGGCCGGAAAGACCGTCCCGGAAATCGCGCAGCATTTTGGCGACCGCACGAAGAAGAATCGCGTGGTTCGCGCCCTTGAATTTGCGGGCGTGTACAAGCGGAGGAAAAAGTGACGGAAAAACAGTTAGCCCACTTGCTAGTAAAAGTGATTCGCGCCCGGCAGCGTTTTGACAACTACGCTGCGAAGGCAAGGAAGTCCGGAAAAGTTGATTCAAGCAAGTTGATTTCGCTGGCCACAGCCCTGCGCGATGCCGCGCTGGCAGTCGCCAAGGTATAAACCCGGCCCGCGCCGTAACAGGCGAGTGCCACAACGAGCACGAGGAGGAGCAATTATGAAAGTGCAATTTCTGACCGGTCCACGCGCAGGCGAAACCACCCACGTCGAGCGCAGCGCAACCACCCAACTTTTAATTGACGCAGGCATGGTGAAAGAAGTGCAGGAGATACCTGCCGCTGTCGCGCCCGTGTGGTTTATCGGCACCGGCGTTCACAGTGGCCGCGCCCATGTACGGTGCCAAATCGGCAACCGGGCGGAAATCTACGACGGGCCGCCGCAGCATCTCGTTGCTGCTTTCAAAAAGTTGGGCTTCGAGGTTCCTGCGCACACGGTTGCACAATACACGGCGCGATTTGAGCCAGTTCTTGGCGTTGGTGCTGACGGTGCGGAAATGTTCAAGGCCATTCGCAAGGGGCATGACGATAACCTGAAAAAAGATTAAAACATGGCCCACACTTCGCAACGGGAACGGTTCGACCGCAGGCTGGCCACGCTGCTGGAATACCGGCAGGCCGAACGGCAGGCCGTGCGCGATTTGGAATTGGCCGCCCGTGGAACGCACGAGGAATTTTTGATTGCTGAAAGTATCCACCGTACGTGGTTGGACATTGTGAAGCAGGCCGCTGCGGAACTGGCGCTGGTCTATTACGAAGATTGAAAGGAACAAAAAATGGAAGACCCCAAGTACACAATCGCGGCGTGGTTCAGCTCGTCGGAGATAGAAATCTGCGTCAGGTTTGCTGAACTTGTTGCGCCCGGCGTGGATTGGCGCAACCCCGCCAAGGGCCTCGACAAAATGACGCCCGCCGAAGCATTCAAAGCGATTCGGTGGGAAGGGAGCCCGAAGGCCACCCGGTAACACGCGCAGGGAAGTAGTACAGGAGAAACTTTATGACACAACCAAAAACAGAAACACGCAGCTTTGAGCTACGCGCTGCAAAAAATGCGGAGTTCGTATTGACGGGCCGCGCCGTGAGCTACAACCAAGTCAGTTCCAACGAACTTGCGCCCGGCGTGCGTGAGCAGTTCGCGCCCGGTGCATTTACAAAATCGTTGGCTGAAGGCAGGGGCACTGACCTTGTTTGCCTTCTGAACCATGACATGACGGGCTTGCCACTTGGCCGCGTATCCAATCAGACGTTGACCGTTTCTGACGGCGACGAAGGGCTTGATTTCCGTTGCCAACTGGACAAAACGAACCCGGCCCACGTTGCGGTTTATGCCAGCGTGAAACGTGGTGACATTTCGCAGTGCAGTTTTTCCTTCATCAGCCCGGTTGACGATTTCGCGCCCGGCAAGTACAACGGCGCGGACTGCGTGATTCGTACCGTAAGCAGCGCAGAACTGATTGACGTTTCCGTTGTGACGCTGCCTTTTTACGGCGACGACGCGACCAGTGTTGCTGCACGCAGCGCGGCTGCCGCTGCAACTTCCGAACTGCTGGCCAAGGTTCAGGCTATGCCCGGCGAATGGGCGCGGCAGGAGCGGATTCACCAAGCAAACATTGCCGTGCTTTCCACGCGGGCAGACGACTACGACAGCGACCCGGATACGGAACCGGATTACACCGAAGAAATGCAGAAAGCAATTCATGAGCGCTTCGGTTCCACACGTTCAGGCGCACACCCTGCGCATTACCTTGTTCGATACGACGCCGCCCGCTGCTACACGCGGCATCTTGATTCGGACACGCGCTGCCGCATGGCATACACGCGCAACGACAAGGACGATTACGATTTCGGGGAATGTGAACCGGATTGCGATTACGCCGGGGAAATTGGCGACCGTTCGCAGATTGCGCAGGACGACGAACACTTGCGCATCCGCATGGCGAACGCTGCCGGGCGCACACGATAGAAACGAACAAAGGAGAACCACAATGGCAGATGCATTCAACAAGGGCAGCACAAGCTCTTCACCAACAGTTCCATGGGGCGCAGACACTACAGTTCACGCCGGGGAACCGGCAATGACTGGCGCACAGTTCAACGCCATCCGCGAAAAGGCAAATGCCGAACGCGCAGACCTTCACGCTCAGGGATTCGCTGACTTGTTCAGTGTGCTTGCGAACGCAGGGGTGCCAAAGGTTGCGGCGCAGGCTATCGCGCAAGAAATTCAGGAGTTGAAGAATCAAGTAAGCCTTTTGCGCGGCCTGCCGCCATTCATGAAGGACGTTGAGCAAAGATGACGCCCATGCTGCGGCGCACATGGTCGGGCAGCAAAGGGCACTCCGCCTCAGATAACCGGCCATCAATTTTTAAGATTGCGCAGGGAACTGCGCGAAACCAGCAGTCCCACGCGGAAGAACCTGTCCGCGTGCGGCCTGCAAGGTTGTAGAAATCAGCACAAAGCGGTGCTCCTGCGCGGCCTGAACGAATGCCGGGCGCAGCCCCTTCGACACTAGGGACGAACCGGCAGGACAGCACTTCGCGGGCAGTCGGTAACGACGCCCGCGTAGTTTTCTAGGTAACAGGAATCTGCTACTTCATGGCAACGTCGGCGCTGGTCAAAATCGAATCGCGAGGCTTGGGCGCACTGCGCCTGAAGAAACGCAAAGTCAGTGACGCGACGATTCAGAAGCATGTCGAAATTCTTGAACAACTGGCGCTAGTCAACGGCGGAAAACTGCCGACGTTCACGTGGCTGAACCGCCACGGCTACTTCACAAGCTACGACTATATGTGCCAGTACCCGGCAGCGTTTGCACATATCAAGCGGGAAATGGACGCCAGCAAATTAAAGTACCGCACGTACGACGACCACAACGCTGTCCAAATTCTGCCACCGAACAACGGCATCCTTGCGCCCGCGAAATACAAATCACTTGCCGATTACGACGTCCAAGGCGCACGCCTTTCACCAACTGAACTGCGAATTGCGGAAGGCACCAGCGAGCAGGAATGGGTGCAGATTGGCCGGGCGCTGGCGCACGTGTGCATGTCCACATACTGGTGGATTGGCGATTTCATCGCATACGGGAAGCGGAACTACGGCACCAAGATAGCTTACGACCTTGCGCAGCAGGCAACTTCCTTCACGCGCAACGTTCTGCACCATTGCACATACGTCGCGAAAGCCTACCCGCCCGAACGCCGCGTCGAAGCATTAACTTTTTATCACCACAGCACACTTGCAAAGTTCCTGCCGGAAATTGCGGACAAGCTGTTGGCTGAAGCCGTTGAGTGTGGATACACGGCGCGGCAGGTTCGTGAAATGGCCAACGAGATAATTGGCAAACCGAAAAAGGAACGCGAAGAAACCAGCACAGAAGTGACGTTCACGATGCCGAAGGACATGTATGCCGAATTGATGGAACGGGCCAGCAGCCCGCTTCATCACTTCATTCCCATGGTCATCATCGCAGGTTGGTTGGAACAAAAACGAAACGGGGCAGGGCAATGACAGACGAATTGCAATTGTGGCAGAAAGCCCGGCTTGCCGGGTTATCAGATATGGTCGGGAACGCGGAGGCGCTGGAAGCCCTGCGTGCATTCCGGACTGGATTTCTTTTACTATCCGGGCCGATAGGCACAGGCAAAACCAGCACAGCAATTGCATTCGTGCGGGAACGCAGCGGCGTGCTGCTCGAGGAAGGGCAGACGTTGAGTATCCCTGATAAGTATTTCGTGCAGCACGTTCATGCTGTGGAGTTCGAGGTATCCACATCAACCGCCCGCAAATTTTGGTTCTGCCACGAAGCGCAGACTTTTCTAATCGTGGACGAAGCGCAGGATTTGCGCAAGGCGCAATGGAGCCGCCTGAAAACGATTGCGCCGCGCCCGTCGCTGACAATCATTTTCTGCACAAGCGAACCGGAAACAATCGAACCAAGCCTCGTTGACCGCTGCACGCATGTGCGCCTTGGCCCGCTATCGGCCCGCGAACTGAAGCCCATGGTTGAACGGGCTTGCAGCCTGAAAGGGATACCCTACAACGCGACTATCCTTCCCGCGCTGAACAAGGCAGGCGTGTTCAGGCCGCGTGCAATCCTGAACGTGGTTGAAGCCGTGGCCCGTGGGATACCGGCAGACCGCGCAGTGGTTGGGCAATCCGGGTTAGGCGTGTGAAGTACACGCTAGTCAATCCGCGCCAGCCGAAGCCCAAGTGGCCTGCTGTGGTTGCTTCGTATCTTGCAGGCAAGTCTGTTGATGAAATCTTGCAGGCATGTGGCGGGTACCTGAACAAGGACCAAATAGCTCGCTCACTGCGGAATGCTGGCGTCGTGTTGCCGCGCAAGACAAAGCCTGAGGCCGGGCGCAAAGGCGCAACCAACCGCCGGTCGCGGCCCGAACCTGCCCCGAACACGCCGCCCGCCCTGTGCCCATGTGGCTGCGGAAAGATTGCGAAGTTAGCGCCGCGCAGTGATAGGGGCAAGGGTTGGATTAAAGGTCAGCCCCTACGTTGCAGGCGCGGCAGCCCCACAAAGAATGGGCAACCCTTTTGAGGTTGCTGTTGTTTGGCGACAGAATCTCAGCATTCCCTTAATCTCAGGCAGGTCACCTTCCGCCCACTTGCTAGCGAAGATACGGCGAAAAGATGTAAGATGTAGTTTCTCATGTCATCAACGGCAACAGAGCCGGAGCCGAAAGGCTGCTGGGCAAAGTGTTTAGGAAATTGCTCACAAAAGATGTCGCGTGAGCACACTATCTCGCAGGGCTTGTTTAATACTGACGAAATCATGGTTCAGGGTTTTCCGTGGTGTTTGGACGAGCCTAAGTGCATCGGCTTGGCGAACCTTGTGAAGAAAATTCTGTGCACGGCGCACAACAATGCTCTGGGCGAGTTGGACGATGCCGCAAAGCGGGCATTCGATGTGTTTCGCGAAGCCGTACGGCTAAATAATGTCCGGCAGAAAATCAAGCGCCCGCCCGTGTGGAACGTAAAGCGCCTGACGATAGATGGGCCGCAACTGGAACGCTGGTTTCTCAAAACACTGATAAACCTTTCCTTCAGAGGGCAATGGACAATAGGAGTCGGTGCCCATCTGGCAGGCAGCGTATCGTCAGAACTGGTAGAAACGGCATTTGGCCTGCGCAAGTTTGAACCCGGAGCGGGCATGTACACCATTGCGCGTGCAGGGCAGCAGATGGATTCAACGGACCGGGTAAACTTTACGCCGCTAACGTTGGGGAGCGGATTGTACGCAGCGCGATTCATTTTTCGCGGCCATACTTTCTTCCTGAACCTCTTGCCGCAGCAATTTAAAATGGATGGGGATTCGTACTTGCTGTATCGGAATGTAACGCACAATTGGGACGTGAAGGGCCGACGTTCCCACGTGATTTCCATCGCCGGATGGAGCGAGGAAGAAGTGCGCGTGGGTAGTGCACGACAACCGCGCCTATGCTACTTGTGCGGCAGAAGTGAGGAGGAGCTTGGCGGCGCGAAGCTAACGAGCGACCACGTAATAGCAGATGGTTTCTTCCCGAAACCAAAACCGGAGAACCTGCTGACGCTGCCCTGCTGTGAGGATTGCCAGAAAGAATATCGAATGGATGAGGAATACGTCCGAAATTCTCTGACGGCAATATCAAACGTGGGTGCGAACATGGACGCTTTGTACGCTTGGAAGGCTGCGCATCGCGCACTGTTGCGACGCCCAGCGGTCAACACGGATTTCCGGGGGCGCATTTCCCCTGTTGAAGTTCACGGAGCAAAGCAGCTTGGGTTGTACTTCTCGAAGCCACGAACTGAGAAAGTTATAAGGAAGATAGGCCTCGGCCTCCACTATTTTTCAACCGGCCTGCGCGTGCCGAGTGATTTTGAAACTCAGATTTTTTATCAGCCGGATACACTCCTTGAGGAGATGCTGAAATATGCACGCCACAGGGGATATTACGGCGATACATTTAGCTATGCTGGGGCTGTTTCACATGACGGTGCTTCGATGTGGTGGATGTCATTCTACGCCAGCGTACTTTTTATCGTAATATTCCTGCCACCTAACGATACTAAGGAGCCGAAAGAAGTTGAGGCCGGAGAAAATGCCTAGCGGCATCGAAACGTTTGTCAAGGCAATCGGGCAGATATTTTTGTCACCACGTGTGGCGGCAACGGTTTTTCTCGTTTCCGCCGCACTTGTTTTTGGGACACACCTTGTGCCCGGTGTCTCACCGCTGACGCAGCACTACAGACCGTGGATTTGGGTGCTGCTGTTGCTTTCCGGTTTCTACACGCTGACATTTCCAACTCAATGGGGCTATCGCGCAGCAAATGCGAGATTGCAGTTCTATCGTGGAAGAAGAGAATGCATCGAGCGCCTTCACTCACTGACCACAAGGGAAAAGCACATCCTGCAATGGCATGTTGAGGCTGAGAACGGCGTGGAATCGTGGTCTGTGCGCCGAATGGAAATCAACTCCCTTGTTCACGATAGACTGCTCACGGCAATACAGCAGGTGGGCGGTATCGGTTATTTCAAGATGCCAACGGGCGTGCGCAAATATCTCCTAAAGAACCCCGAGTTAATCTCCACGCCCAACGAACCGAGGCCGCCACGCAGCAAGAATGAGTGGATGATTTGAAAAGCTAACGCTGGGTTGCGCCCGCTGGGCAGAAAACCCGAAAGGCGTTGGCGCGGAAGGGTATCTCGTCGCTAATCACCCAACACACCGAGTTCTTGCGGAATCAGTTTAGGATTATTTCCGTGGAAGAAGCACAGTAGGTTCTGGTGGGTTTTCACCATCTTGCGGTAGTTCGGAAATTGCGCACCCACACGAACGGCTGCGGTTCCGAATGAAGTAACCAGTATCGCTTCGTTGTAATAGCGAAGCCCCAAGCGCAGAAAGCACGAAATGTTATCGCCCACAAAGTTTCGATAGAACCCTTGGCCATCCCGCACCTCGCCAATCTTCACCACCAAGAAGCGGTTCGGTTTCAGCAGGGCCACGGCTTGCCGGAAAACATTTTCATACCATTTGAGAAATTTCTCGTACGTAGCGAAGGCCGAGCCGTCCTTCCTGTTTTTGCTGTAAACCTCCATGTCGTAATAGGGCGGGCTGGTGAAAACTAGGTCAAAGCGTTCCTTGGCTGGCAACAACTCCGATAGCTTCGCGCTATCGCCACAACACCATTTCGGATATACGCCAACCTTTCTTGCTTGCCTGCGGTTCCGCTCGATTTGTTCAGGACGCAAATCTATTCCCGTGTAATCCAGCCCACTCTTGGCCGCCACGATTCCCTTGGTGGATTCACCGGCGAAGGGGTCCAGTACGCGCCCGCCCGTAGGCACGAACCAACGATATACGCACTCATCCAGAACGGGGTCGGAAGCTGAGTGGTCCATGAAAGAACCGAGATGTTGGCCGGGCAGGTTGCTATTGAGTTGTTGGTTATGCCCGCCGTACACAACACCATTCCTAAGCCAAAACTGTTTTCTATCCTGCCAGTATCCCTGCCGTGCATCCAGCACCGAGAATGGCGGCGCAACAAACCGCTCGTGAAGTTCGCCACGGCTGTTCAGCGCCTTGTCCGCCTGTTCGAGCGTGACTTTTCCTTTCGCTATCTGGTGGAGTATGCCGGGTTTCTTACTCCCTAACGCAGCGGCCTTTTCTATTGTGCGCGCCGAAACACCGAAACGTGCAGCCGCCAATTGAGCCGATTTTCCTGAACCCTTAGCGCAATTTTTCGCTAAGGGTTTTAGGTTCCGGTTGCCGCGCCCGCCCTTTGCCCCGTGCCTGCCCGCATCTGCTTGTCGAGCACGTGCTTCCTTCCGCAGTTCCGGTAGCAGCATTGCTGCGATAGCAGCGCGTTGGCTAGTGCTCAGATGCCTTCGCTCCAAGTTTTCCGCGATGACAAAAGCAAGCGGCCCCACTCCGTTCTTGTGCCACTGAACGAATCGGGGCGGCTGGTCTGCTTTCGCGCAGGCCATCGCCCGGTTGCGCCCGTCAAGAACTTTGCCTTCAAACAGCTTAATCGGTTCTTGCAGTCCGTTCTCTTTGATATTTTCCGCAAGGGAATCCAGTTCCTCGCCGCTCATGGCAGGAAACAAATTTGCGTATCGGTGCCAGTTCTCAGGCTTGCTGTATCTTCGCCAATCCATCCAGCCACAGCTTACAAGCGGATTGTCTGAACGCGAACGGTACGGCGGTAACGTTGACTGCGGGGCAGATGCTAAAATCGGCCTATGCCGAACGTAGCACTGATGCGCGAACTGTTCCCCATGATGGTCAACATGCTTAAACTGCCCCACGTTCACGAAAGCCTGCGGATACAGGGGCAAGTAGTAAATTGGGATGCCATCAACGAAATCGAGCGGGAGTGTGGGCTGCCGGAAACGCCCTGCCCCGAAACGGATGTGACGATGCGGTTGGGATTGAAACCCAAAAGCTAGGGAGAAAAAAACGAATGCAATATCAAGAGGCGGTCAATCTGGGGATGCTGCACCGCCAGTTGGGGATACCTGCGAACGCCCGAATGTTCTTTCAGATGGTGACCGAAGGCGGGGTGGGCGTTTACATTTGGGATTTGGATAGCGGAAATACCTACCGCGTTACCCAAGGCCACGCCGAGACTTACAGTACAACCGGGCGGCGCGAGGTTCCGCAGCACGTGAAGGATATAATCGCTGCCCCGGATGATGCCCTGAAAAACCAGTGGCGTTCAACAATGGGTTGGGATGAGATACGCGAAACGGTGTTCAGCGAATTGCGGTTCCGAGGAATTGACATACTTGAGTTGGATAGGATGCGTTAGCGCTGTGTTTTTGCTGCGCCCCAAACTGCGCCCCAAAACACAGCCAAGGCACCCCGAACCACCCCGTTTAACCCCGCTTAACACGGGCTATGTTGTTGAATATTATCAAGGCCGGGGCATGAACAGTGGTTTACGAATCGGCTGCTCTACCAACTGAGCTACGTCGGCTCAGCTTCGATTCTAAATGGGGGCGGAGGCAGCGTAAAGGGTCGTGGTGCAATGGAAAATATCCGACCCTCGAGCCGTCTACACCGCAGAAGTCTCGAGGCTTCTCAGGTGCAGCGCACTTTGCTTGGCCCGGACGGGGGGCGTCCGTCCCGACACCACCAATCCCCACAGAGTGTTACTCCGCGAGAGCAGGAAATCGCTCCTGACTCAGACTGCGCTGACGCTTCTTACTTCTCTCTCATACTCGATGTCGGACTCGGCTGGCAGCAGGACCCAGAGCGTGTAAATGCCGAGGGCGGTACCGAAGGGGACGTTGAAGAAGAGCGAAACAAACGCGAGTATGACAGCGAGCGTGCGCGCCCAAGGTTCTCGTTGCAGCAAACCCCAACCCACGACAAATCCCGCAAAAGCTTTTACGATCACGACCGTTGCAATAAGGCTCAGGAAGGGATGCAGGAACGCGGGTCGCTCTGGATGGGTCCCCAGATTAAAAACGGTGTTGGCTACGATATAAGAGGCTACCGCCATTAGGCCATCGAGTGCGGATAGCGCCAGCCAGAGAATTCCGAGCAATCGAACGTGCTCCCGGACGCGGTTACCTTGCGGAAATCCCAGCAGCGGTGCTGCGATTTCTTTTCCGCACCGGCTGCAAAAACGCTGATCTGCTTGTAACGTGGTGCCGCATTTATCGCAGAACATGATTTCCTCCTCACCGAACCACTACTCGTGTCCTACCGAAGATACGGACTATAGCGCACGAGCGTTCCCACGAAAGAGTTAATCCGAAAAAGAAGGTCCGCGCGAGTGTGCCGCGACAAAATGAAAAGGCCACCCGGCAACTTGGGCAGCCTTTTCTTTCAAGGGAGAATAGTTCTAACGGAGATCAAACCGTCAAAACTTTCTGGCGAAATCTTATGAGCCTAAAAAGGGGGGTGTCAAGAAATATCTCGGAAATAAACACCTTCATTTTCAATGACTTAGAAAATAGGTTAATAG